>Ga0272440_1003245_pt1 | contig 12239 bp, 14 predicted proteins | sample SSMMMBAug17_FD_192440 | JGI IMG/M metagenome (GOLD analysis project Ga0272440, IMG submission 192440) | Marine sediment archaeal communities from Little Sippewissett salt marsh, Falmouth, MA, United States - SSM-MMB-Aug17 | ecosystem: Environmental > Aquatic > Marine > Wetlands > Sediment ... | reverse complement strand
ACGTTATTATTACCAAGAACTTCGTGATTTAACCAGTTACGAAACTATTGGTACTAAACTTTTAGATTGTGTTAAAGAACGTTCTATCTACCTGCAAAATTGATGACAGCCATACCAATTGGATTAATAAAAGCAATTATAACAAAATTTACTTTTTTATCGTTTATGTGTCGCCTTGTAGCTGGCATCAATTTTGCCATACGAAATAAAGGCCGTGTTCTTTTCCAGTACACAAGTTTTAAGTCTTAATACAAATTGTTTTTAAGTTTAATTATATTCTTAATAAATGATAATCTGATTTAATATTAACAAAGTTAGAGCCTACTTTTAAAACTTTATAAAAATAACCAATTCGCTTAGTATTGAATGCATTTGCAGCAAGAAAATAATTTGGATTTAATAATTCCATACCTTGATTAATTATACTATATATTTCATAGAAAACATAAGAATATTTGTTTTTTATAGAAGAATATTCATAGTTCTGTAATGATAAACAAATATATTTTCTTCGCCACTCAGATTCTATTATCATATCCATAGCATATACAGTTTTACCAATTATTAAGTAATCAATAAAATGCTGGAAATCATTTACTGTTAATTCATTATAATTCTTTATGTCCGATTTCCGAAATCTTTCAATACAACCTAAATGAAATGATGCATAGCCTATAACTTTTTTTTGACCTATTTGATAAGGCAACAAGTACATCGTAATGTTTGCTTTTAATTATTTTTTTTAAATATGCTTTGTCAGGTTTATAAAAAATTCCTCCAGTTTTTGAAAAATTGTTTGGATGATTAGAATCAATCTTGTTTTTCAGGTTCTCCTCATTTATATGAACAGACTGATATAAATCATATATTTCATTAATTTGTAACAAATTTGCTTTTTTTATTGTTATCTCTTTTTGAATCATATTATCTTATAAAAGTTTGAATTGAAATTTAATATGCGATATAAGTATTAATATTCCTATCCCAGCAGGAAAACCAGTTACAATTCTTCTTAAATTGGTACTTTCATTAAGGTATTGCTTCTTTTAGCATTTGAGTTACTTCCTGTTCAATATTATCATATTCTACTATATTTAGGGACGATTTTTGAATTCTAATTTTGGGTAATATATTATCCAAAACCTTAGTAGAGCCATCTGGAGGAGAAAGGAAAACGCATTTTTGTAAAAAATTAATATTACTCAATATATATTTAGCTTCACGTTCAACAAGTTTAGAATCTACATTTGTATCAATTATAATAATGGATGTCATTTTTATTAACTGTGTGACAACAATCCACCAATCTTCATCATTTGTTGTTCTGTAACAATCAAAAAAAAGTTCATTATTAGGAGTTTGATTCCAAGGAATATTTGTATTTAATAAACTTACTACACGTAATGGTTTAATTAGTTTTTTTAAATCTATTTGTCGCATTAATGTTGTATTTGTCGACTTGCCTAATAATATTATTAATGGTGGCGTTATTGTTCTTACTCTTACCCTCCAAATTTCTAATATAACTAAAATGGTAAGAAGAATCCAAATAATTCTAGTTGTTAATAGAAAAATTAGAAATGCCGATATGCCAAAATATAAAAAAAAGATCTGGTGTTGATTATGCCAAATATAAATATGCGAAACACGAATTAATTTTTTCATAACTTCTCGTTCATTTTTTGATATTTGACCTAATGCAGTCCTAACTTTATATATAATATAAATAATATTAATTATATATATAAAAATAGCTATTAAAAGAGACAATATCAATACATTATGAAAAATATAATAAACCATCTTTTAATTTCTTAAGTGTAAGAAATATGTTTAAGTTTTTGATCGAATTTTTCTATTAATGCAAGCTTTTCATCATCGGATTTAGCATTGTTTATTTGTGATTGGAATTTATCCCAAGCTTGAGTTATTTCATAGCATTTCTTTATGCTATAATTTCTTTTGCCAAGTTTTTCTATTAAATATTCAAGCAAACCCCGTTTTGAACCTTCAGATCTTTCACGCATACGAATAAAAAAACTAATATCTGGATCTTTACCACGAAATCCCATGCTATATCTCATCCACATTCTCAGCAGTAAACCAATGCCAAATCCTATTCCAACTCCCAAAACTCCTCTGAAATATGCGCCAATAATAGGACAAAAAATAATAACTATATTGGATATAGTCTGTAAGTGACGAAAAATTTGATCCGAAAAAATTTCTGTAACTTCCAGCTTTCTCGGCATATTTTTTATCCCATCTGATAGATCAAATATTGAATCGCTGTCATTCAAAATATCCATAGAATCTTTTGAATCAACATTTTGTTTTTGATTTTGCTTAATAAGGGTTCGATTTGTACAAATAAAATCTGCAATTTCTTTATCTTGAATTTCTATGTCTGATTTAATTTGAGAACAAATTAATTCTGACTTGAATACATTAAAAGCAAGTTGAGCAGTGTGAGGATCATTAAAATGTAGTAACGAGCAAGATAATATTTTTGCTGCATGCTTCCCTCCAATATTCTCTAATGCCAGAGTAATTTGTCCAATAGGAGGATATCCTAATTTTTTTTCAAATATTTCATTGATTTCAACTGCAACGAAATATGCAATTTCTGGCTCATAAGTATTTAGTAAATATTTTGCTATATCAGTATATGAATTAGCTGATCGTTTTTTTAATAGTATTTCAAATGAATCTCCAATTTTAATTGCTTCATTTTTTAAATCTAAAGCATATGGTTTGGCATTAAGAATTGAGAAAGCTCTCTCTTCAAGTGAATTACCCAATTCCAAATATTTTTTTGCAATATTTTTCATTCTCAATAAAATGATTATAAAGTATATGTTCGTTCGACCCAGTGTTTTGCACCACAAATACAGGGTTTTCGGTTATCACTGCAATTAAAACATGTTAATCTACCGCATGCCCTACATTGAAAGCAACCTTGAGTTCTCATTCTTAAATCAGAAGTTTGTACAAAACCATCTAACAAACGCATTGAGCGATGACAAATTGAACACCTATTTGAAAAACCAAATAATTTTTTTAACAAACCCATTTGTATTTATCCGTTTATAGCTATCTAATTAATTAAAAAAAAGATTATAAAAAACTGACTAACCCACAAAGAAAAATAAAAATTCCGACCACTATAGCTGTTCCTTTACTCATGGCTGGTTGAGAATCTCCCAATAATTCCGCACCCCTCTCAACATGATGGTGCCCGAAAAGTGCAAATAAAAGTACTATTGATCCTGATATCATTAAAAAAATTGACGCGTTTTCCATAAAAACCTATTCACAAAAAATTTATAAAGAATTTTGTATGTTTGTTTCCTAATCATTAAAAAATAATTAAAACAGTTTGTGTATTCCCCGTACTTTATAAGCTTTAGTCAAGAATGAAATACAATGAACAAGGATGAGGTGCCCAAAAAGCAAAAAGGAAAATCAATATAAGTAATAACTTACTATAACCAAGATTAAACAAAGAATGTAAAAAACGCCCAGCTTTTTGGGTCACCTCGATCCAGATATTGTATTTTGAATTAAAACAAATATTTATCTTTGTGTTGTTAAACAACCTTTAATCATAATGAGTCAAGAGTAGACTTGACCCCTTTATTAAAGATCCGACCCCATATCTTCTCACAATATCTGTTCTCCCAAATATCTCTGAGCTAATGATCTGTTATTTTTATCATTGAATTTTTTTCGTCTGATATCATTTCCATTTTTCCACCTATTGGTATTGTAGCCATTGGAGTTGTATGTCCTATATCAACATTTGCAATAATAGGTATTTTTTTTAATTCTTTTTTTGTATCAATGATTGTCTTTAGTATTTTTTTTGTCATTTTTGTTTGTTTTTGGAATCGACCTATTATAATGCCTTTTACACCTATAAAACCTTTCTGATGAATAATTGATTGAAGTTGTCTATCAAATAGAGAGGGATTGATTTCTTCGTGCTCTTCTAAAATTAGAATTGTATTACAAAGGGATTGCCAATATTCAGTTCCTTGTAGTACCCCAAAGCATCTTGTATGGCCGCCAACAATTTTGCCTATAGCATGACCATTATTTAATATCCAGTATCCTTCATTTTGAATAAATTTTCTGTTTTCTTGATCTAAATACCAAGGGTCATCACTCCATTTATCTGAAGGTACTATATAAAAGGCGGGTTTTTCCATGCAGCATTTAATAAAAAATTCTAATGTATAATCAAATCCATGTGTCATTGCCCAACTAGAAAAATGTGGACCAAGATAAGTTATCATTCCTGTTTTTGCGTTAATGGCGTTGGCTAATACTGTTACGTCTGAGTATCCGCAAAATATTTTTGGATTATTAGCGATTAATTTATAGTCAATATATTGTAGCAATTGATTTGAGTTATACCCACCAATTACTGTTAGTATTGCATCGACATTATCGTCTTTAAACGCACTATGAATATCACTGACTCTTGACTCAATTGATGAAGAGTTAAACTCATTTGTTTCAAAAACATGTTCTCCGAATGATATCTTGAATCCAAATTCTTTAAGTCTGTTCATTGCTCTTTTTTGGGTATCGCTTGCTAAAACATTCATACTTCTTACAGGAGCTATAATTCTTATGTGATGGCCCTTTTTTAATTTTTTGGGTTTGTTTTGTTGATTTTTATACATGAGAAACTTTACCTATTTGATGAAGTTTAGCTCTTATAAGTTTTAGAAAAAAAGTTTTGTAGTTTATCAATGCCTACTCTCTCTTGCGTCATTGTATCACGATTTCGTACTGTCACATCATTATTGTTCAATGTATCAAAGTCAACTGTTACACAAAATGGTGTTCCTATTTCATCTTGCCTACGATAGCGTTTGCCTACGTTACCATTATCATCAAATTCACACATATATTTCATTTTTAGATCATCATATATAGCTCTAGCTTTTTCTATTAATTGTGGTTTATTTTTGAGTAATGGGAAAACTGCAATTTTAATAGGTGCAAGTTGGATTGGTAATTTCAGAACTATTCTTGGTTTGTGATCTGACAGTTCTTCTTTTGTATATGCATCGGTTAGAATAGCTAAAAAAGTTCTTTCTACACCACCAGAAGTTTCGACAACATGTGGTATATATAATTCTTTAGTTTTGGGATCACGATAATCAATTTTTTGTCCTGAATACACTGAATGTTGTTTCAAATCATAATCACCTCGGGCATGTATACCTTCGAGTTCTTTAAAACCAAAAGGGAATTTATATTCAATATCCCAAGCTTCTTTGGCATAAAATACCAAATTTTCATGTTGGTGCCATCTGAGATTTTCTTTTTTTATGCCGAGATCAATGTAATATTGCCATCGTTTTTCGCGCCACTCGTTATATTCATGCATTGCTTGATTTGGATGTACAAACATTTGCATTTCCATTTGTTCAAATTCTCGTTTACGAAAAATAAACTGGCGTGCTGTAATTTCATTACGGAATGCCTTACCAATTTGAGCAATACCGAATGGTATTTTTACTCGGGTAGAAGCGAGGACATTTTTAAAATTGACATAAATACCCTGACAAGTCTCTCCTCTGAGATATACAGGTTTCTTATTCATATCTTCTGTAAAATTACCTAAATTTGATTGGACAAGTAGGTTAAAATTTTTTGCTTTTGATAGGTTCTTTCCTCCACAATTAGGACAACTTATTTTTTTTATGTTTTTTGTAAGGAGTTCATTGATTTTTTCCTCACTCATTTTTTCGTCGGCAAAAATACCGTACTCTTCTAATAAATGATCGACACGTAACCGAGAATGACATTGTTTGCACTCTGACAACGGATCACTGAACCCCTTTACATGCCCAGAAGCTTCCCACACCTTTGGCTGCATGAATATGCTACTATCTAATCCAACAATATTATCGTGTTGTTTAACCATTACTTGCCACCAAGCTTCTCGTATATTTTTTGCGAGCTCTGTGCCATATGGTCCAAAGTCGTATACTGCACTAAGTCCGCCATAAATTTCACTAGACGGATAAACGAATCCTCTTCTTTTTGCTAAACTTACAATTTTTTCCATAATTTTATACCTAAAAATTTTATATGTTATTAATTATTATGACCTGAAATGCTGTTCATAAACTTGTTGCATTTCATTTCTGAACTTTGTCCAAAAAATTTTTTCAAATTCGTCGTTATCTAAAGACGGTTTATCAATGCAAAACTTGAATCTTAAAGGATTCCCTTCCAGTCGTAAAAAGGAAAATTTTTCAATACACCTCTCCCTCATATGACAGCTGTCACACCAAAAATCAAGGTAGTATGGAAGAATATCTTTAAACTCAATGCAAAAACTTTCATTATTTTTGAACAATACTCTCAAGTTTGAGCCTGGTATTTTAACTCTTCTTTCTTTTTCAAAAAAACCGTGTGTATTTAAAAATGACAGAATGCAATTTTTAGCTTGATTTAGATATCTCCAGTCAGGAACAAGTTTTAAAGGTATGTCATTAACAATACAAAATTGTAATACATCTTCTAATTCTTGATCAATATCATCAGAAACTACAGTATTAATAGTAATTACTTGATTTCTTTTTTTTAATTCTAAAATATTTTCAGTAAGTCTGTTTATGTTAATCTGAGATAAATTTGTTCCTTTTTTGACGAACTTTGAAAAATATTTTTGATTAAAAGTATGAACAGAAATATTTATTACTGAAATATACTGAAGAGAATTAAACAAATTATCATTTAATAACATTAAATTTGTAGTTAAAGAAATATCATATCCTATTTTTTTTAAAAAGTTACAAAGGACAGGGAGTTTATTATATAATGTGGGTTCACCACCTGTTAGATGTACCTTTTGAAAAATGGATTTTAATTCCATTAACCATTTTTTAGTGTTTCTGTTAGCTATTGATAGTGTTTCGCTTTTAACTGTACCTTCGCTGTGACAAAATGGACAGGATAGATTGCATCTGTCAGTTATTTTGATTCTAACTTTATTGTTATATTCAAACAAAATTTTTTTTTCAGTCATTAATATCACCATATAAATAAATACTTACGGATAAGTTTCGACATTTAATATCCTTGGATAAAGGATAACATCTCTGATATTATCTCGACAAAGAGACCATGTTATGAACCTCTCAACTCCTAAGCCAAAACCAGATGTTGTTTCATATTTTGGTAATCTTCTTAAATTTATATACCATTCATATGGTTTTGGATTTACATTTTGTCTAGCTAATGATTCTAACATGATTTTATGATTATTTTGTCTTTCGCCGCTTCCAACAACTTCACCTCCAAAAGCATTTTTTATTATTGGAGGAAAAATCATATCTCTACAAATGACTCTATCGTTATTATCTTTATGTGGTTTTTGATAGAATGGTACTCTATCTCTATCAAAATTTTTAATCCAAAAAGGAGTATCAAAATTAAAAATCTCAGCTAGCTTCAACTCTCCTGCTGATTTAATATCTCTTCCTTTATCGGTAAAGTTTATATAATCTGAAAAATCTTCTTTTACTAATGCATCGACTGCTTCATCAAAAGTGATTTCTGGAAATTGTTTAAGTTTAAGAATACGATTGAAAGAGAGAATTGTTTCATCATAGTTTAAGCTTAATTTCTCTAAGAGGTTAGGTGCTAATAAAAAACTTTGAATTAGAGTTTTTATAAAACCTTCAATTAATGGATATAATTTGTCCATACCACCCTTGATTTCAGCTTCACAATTAAAAAATTGATTTAGATGTCTTTTGTCTGGCTCTTCTCCTCTAATAGAAGGTAAATAACAATAAACCTTATCCATACCATTTAATAATAAAGGTTCAAATCCAAATTGTGATGAATCAACTAAAAATGAATCAAGGTTACCAAACTTAATAGCTACTGGAATAGAATCTGACCCTGGTCCCATTGGAGATGAAATACTTGGCGTTATCATATAAAGATCAACATGTCTAAACTTATTTTTATAAATAAAGTAGTAATCTGCTGACAATTTAAGTATTTGTCTTAATATTATAATAGAATAGAAATAACCACTTCGGGTTAACTCTTCATAGTGGGTTTTTGGATCATAAATAGGTGACTCATAAGAATTATAATCACAATTTTTTATTTCATCATCTAAGCTTTTAATTTGGTCACTTAAATAATTTGATAAAATCATATTTTCCTCCCATTTATTTATTTTAGTTTAATTTATTAATTAGAGTCTATCCGAATTTAGAAGATTTGGTACTTTGTTACTATCAAAATAAAAAATTTATTTAAAAGATAGCAAATTAGTAAATTATCCTAATCTTCAAAATCTTCGTTTTTTTATCGAATATAATTCATAATTGAATTATATATTTAACTAATTTCTGTACAACAACTAATTAAATTAAATGTTAAAACTCTATTAATGCTTTTTTAATAATTTGTTGATCTTTTGTTAAATTATTTCTGTTTAATATCCTATGTTCTATGACTTCTATAGTTTCAATCATAGAATTTGTGATATATTTAAAAGATTCAGGAAATTCTCTTTCTTCAAATTCTGAAATAATGCTTTCTAATTTATTAAGATTAAATTTACATTTTGCTCTAAAATAACTAATTGATTGAATATATTTTTTAAATATTCTGTTTGCGTTTTTTTGACCAAAGGGATTAAGATTTTCACGAAATAAAACTATACAAGTTATAAGTGCATCTTCAAATTTTCTGCGATATTTTTTTTCAACAAATTCTAATCCTAGTACAGGTGTTAAATCTAAAACATGATCTAATCCATATATTTCTTTTAATATTGTACTTACACCAATTGATATCTCTAAACATATTATTGATTCTGAATTTTCAATAATTACTAAATTACCTATATCTGAGTAACCTTCGTCATTTGATTTTTTTAATGCAATATTGCAGTTTCTTCCCCATACACCATCTATTCCAATCTTGTGTCTATAATAGTTAATATCCCTACTATCAATGTCTATATTGTTTTCGTTAAGTAGACTTTTACAAATTTTCAGAAGATCCTTATCTGTGGAACTAATACGCACTATAACTTTATCTATATCAATACCTAATTTTTTTTCTATATATTCAAAGGTTTCATTACAGCCATATGTCAATCTTTTTGGTTGGGTTACTGCTCCAGTATTTGGAAAAAATGATCCCCAACTTGGTAAATATTCATCATCCAACATTTTATTTGCATTCTGTGTTCTAAGACAATCTTGGTACATAAATATTCCCGGATATGGTATATTACTTTTTAAATAAGATTTAAAAACACTAATTGGTGAACCAATAAACCTTACGGTAGGGTCTATCCCCGAAGTTATTTTAACAGACGGTTCTTCAATGTAGCCAAGTGATGAAAAATGTTCCTTAAAATTCTTTATTAATAATTTAACTTGCTCTTTTATCTCATTGTACGATGGCTTACCTTTGCCGTATATATTATTGTTATAATTCATTTTTAACTCATTATTATTAAATCATCTTCTGGATTAGATGCTTCCAAATTAGAAATAATTTTTTTTGAAATATAAATCGGTTCCATAAAATTTTTATATTGAACAGGCTTTTGTTCGTCAAAAAGGTTTGTTTTTATTCCCCTAGTATAGACTGATATAACTTTTATGTTATTTTTTTCTACTTCTAATCGTAATGACTTACTAAAGCCAGATGCAGCGAATTTACTTGCACAATAAGCAGAAGACCCTGCACTACCTTTTAATGCACTTGAAGAAAGAATGTTAACAATTGTTCCATTTTTTTGTTTTTTCATTTGCATCAGAGCATATTTAGAACCATATATTGTTCCAAATAAATTAACTTCTATCATGTAATGTACTTTTTCAATATCCATTTTTTCAATTGGAGCGTGTGGCAGCCAAATTCCGGCGTTGTTTATCCATATATCAATACGGCCAAATGTTTTAACTGTAAAATTGGCTAACTCTTTTATATCATATTCTTTGGTAACATCTGCTTTTATGTTTAATATTTTATTTTGTTTATCTGTAAAATCTTTTGATATTGAACGTCCAGTAACAACAACTTTATTCTTTCGTAAAGCTAAAGATTCAGAAAGAGATTTACCAAGTCCTTTTGTACCACCTGTGATAACTATGACTTTATTTTTTAATATCATAATTTAAATTTACATATTATCAATTTTAAAAATTTATTTTTTTTGAAGATTTGTGAAACTGGTTTACCAAATGTTTTTAAAATAAATTCTGGGGTTTCAATTAATAGAGGATTACCAAAATATTCAGTTTTTATATACTCTATCTTTCTTCCTGACTCATTAGCAATTGACCTAATTATATTTCTTATTTCTGATGCTTTATAAAATTTTTCTGTTTCAAGTTTATACCCATGAATATATTTTATCTTTTTTGATAACCAAGCTTTTATTATTGGACCTGTATATAGATTAGGAATTCCAACTGCAATAATTCCTGATCTATTGTTAACCCTTATAGTTTCTTTTAAAGCCATTTTAATATATTTTGGATTATAATGCTCTACAACTCCAATACTCCAAACAAGATCAAATTTTTCATTTTTAAAAGGCATTGAAAATATATTTCCTTCAATGTATTTTACATCAGTATTAAACTTTTTGGCTAAATGTTGAGCGTATTTTAAAGCTTCTGGAGAAATGTCAATAAGTGTTTTTTGAGTAACATTTTTTAATAAAATTGTAGCTTTTCCAGAACCACTTCCTGCTTCTAGTACTGATTTACAATCATATTTAAGTAAAATTTTATCCATATAGTCAATTAATTCTTCATAGTAATTTCGCCACCAAGAAGAAGAAAATTCTTGTTTTGATTTTTTATTTAATTCTTCTCTAAATATTTTGTCCCAATTAGTCTTTTCACATTCAATCATTTTTTGTAAATCATTTATCATTATTTTTAATTTTCCGGAAAATTTTTTATTAAATAAATAATTAATTTATAAAATAGACAAATCTTTAGCTAATTTTTCTGGTGTTTTAAATAGAAATGATTTAAACCCCAATTTCTGTGCAGATGATACATTGTCTTTATTATCATCTATAAATAAACACTCATCAGCTTTAGCTGAAAATTTATTAAGTAATAATTTAAATATTTCCGCTTGAGGTTTACGAAGGCCTACCTCATAGGAATATAATATTACATCAAATAAATAATGATAATTAAATTTTTTTTCACAATAAATAACCCATTCACGGGAATGATTTGATAATAATCCGATCTGATATTTTTTTTTCAATTTTATTATTAAATCTCGAACTCCCGCAATTTCTTTAAAATTATTTCTTGTAATATTACTTAATAAATCAACAGAAATATTCCAGCCTCCTAATGCTATAACCCTATTCCAAAATTCAATCTCAGATATTTTTCCTTCCATTAATATATTGAAATCGTTATTGTATATAACTGATAAAACATCACGTCTTCTGATGTCAAGTATTGTTGATATTTTTTCATCAACTCCAATAAACCCGGTTAATAATACTTCTGATAAATCAAAAATTATTTTTTTCATTTATAAAAACCTTAGAGCTTTTATGTATATCAATTTTAGGATTACTACGGAAAGAGCAATTAAAAAGAAAAAAATTTCGCTTAATGAAAATATTTTCTGAATAACTAATAGAAATAGCACCACCATCACGAAAAGCAAAATTTAGTAAAAATATATTATTATAGATTGATAAATTCGAACACTTTTCTAAATAAATTCCACCACCCCATTTTGCATAATTTAAAATAAATACACAATTTTTAATATTAATATTAGAACAATTATTTAGATATATTCCCCCACCGTCTTTTACCTGTCTGTTTAAAATAAAAAATTTATTTCTAATAACCAGATTGTTTTCATTAAGTAAAAATAAACCACCTCCTCTTTTCTCTAAACTTGGTTCTTTTTTGCCAACTTTAATTTGATCGTTTTCCCAATACGAAAATGTTCCATTTTTATTAAAGTTAATATCCATTATTTTAACGCTCTTAGGTTTTAGAACAACATTTATAACTGTAATAATGCTTGCCGCAACCCTTTGAATTTAGGTCAAGAATACAATTATTATTATAAGGTAAGCTGCCTGATATCTCCCAGGAAAAAGCTTATATAGACAGATAACCTTGATAATAGATATTTAGGTAAAATGTCCTGATAATATTTTAAATAAGGTATTATCA
>Ga0272440_1003244_pt1 | contig 12242 bp, 7 predicted proteins | sample SSMMMBAug17_FD_192440 | JGI IMG/M metagenome (GOLD analysis project Ga0272440, IMG submission 192440) | Marine sediment archaeal communities from Little Sippewissett salt marsh, Falmouth, MA, United States - SSM-MMB-Aug17 | ecosystem: Environmental > Aquatic > Marine > Wetlands > Sediment ... | reverse complement strand
ACATGAACACCAAAATATATAACCCAAAAATTGTAATCGACATCTTCAAATTTCTGGTAACACCTTGTTATCTATAAAAATGTTTCAATAAATGAATTCACGTTTTTTGTGAATTCATTATAGAGGCATTTTTATAGATAACAAGGTGTTACCAGAAATTTGAAGATGTCGATTGCAATTTTTAAGTATAATGAGTATCTGCTGATTTTCCCGGATTACTCTCAGAATATAGTGATTTATTCTATTGGATACACAAAATGGTGACAATAAGTAGAGAAAATCAGCAGATACTCATTAGTGTCTGGCCAACCACTCATTATTAAATGCATAAAATTTGATTTTTGTAACATCTTACTTTATGAAGTATCTGATTTATGAAGTTAAAACCCTGCAACAGTGTCATTTGTTATGAGAACAAAACAACATGCACCCCTTTCAGGGAAACATTACATATCATTTCAGTTTGTATGAAATTAATTTGGAACAGCTGTTTTCATAGCTTGGTCTGCTATTGAATTTTGAGGATATTTTCCTTTTATATCAGAATAGAAAGAACGAATCTCAATCATATCAGTCTCAATATCACCTGTGGGCATTATGGATGGACCTAACCCCCCAGCTTTTCTTCGATAATCAATATACCCCATTACAATTGGAACGTTTGCATTATAGGCAATATAATAAAACCCAGTTTTCCAATACATAACTTTTCCTCGAGTTCCTGATGGTGGTATGACGACCACGAGAGAGTCCATTGAGTTGAATACATCAACGATCCTTGAAACAGTGTTATTTGATTTGCTTCGATCTATTGGGATCATTCCTAACCATCGAAGAATCCCACCAAAAGGGGGCTTTAGAAGTTCCTGCTTACCCATCACAGTTATTTTAACATTTAATGCAAGTGCAATAAGGACTGTATAATAAAAATCCCAATTTGATGTATGTGGCGCTGCAATTAAAACATATTTTGGAAATTCTGGCTTTTCGCCTTCTGCCCGCCAACCTGCTACGATTAAAAGAAATTTTGCCAATAAACGCATGACTGTCTTAATAATTGGTGTATCAAAAATTGTATAATTCATCTGATTTTCCTTTTTCAAATAATATTCGTGGTTAATGTTATACCCAAAAATTGCAATCGACATCTTTAACTATCCGATAACAAGGTGTTATCGGATAGTTAAAGATGTCGATTGCAATTTTTAAGTTATAATTGAATTGGATTTATCCCCCATAATTCAATTCACTTAGAAAATTAAAACCATTATATATCATGGTTAACAAAAATTAATATCTTTCAATTCATTTTTACAAAACTATTACAAGTTTTCAAATCTACGTTATTATATTCAGTTTTGATCATTGCTGTTTTATGTCATTTCTCTGATTGATGAGGATTAATGGTATGTCTGGTTCTATTACTATCGAAATCGTTTTGTTTAGATTTAGAGATGTTGCATTTATCTCTTTACGTTCAGCATTTCAATTTATCTATCTGCCTTTCGTTATTACCATTCAAAACGATAAAACTATAAATGTCCGACTTCTTGGGAATGCGCCCTTCTAATTACAAAAACTTATAGACCGATGCAAAAAAATATAAAAATAAAATGATATCTATGATATAATAGTATTATTTTTCACACACCATCACTGATTTAAGAAAATACTTATATTTTCAACCTTTTATTAGTCAAATCACTATTAAAACAAATTCAAAAGGACTCCATTTTATAAAATTTAAAACCTAAGGAGGGAACAGTTCATGATGAATGAGGATAAACATTATCGTCCTATCTGGCTTAATGATACAAATCATTCTATTGTTAATATTATTGATCAACGAATGTTACCCCATCAATTTGTGGTTGTTGATTTAAAAACACCAGATGATGTTATTCGTGCTATTAAAGAAATGTACGTTCGTGGTGCACCTTTAATTGGTGTAACCGCTGCATATGGTGTTTATCTGGCTGTTTTGAATGCATCAAATCATGATTATCAAACAATAAAAATAGACTGTGATCGAATAAAAGCTTCTAGACCAACTGCAGTTAATTTGATGTGGGCTGTTGATGTCATGCTTCAAGCTATCCAAAATTCTGAAACCAAAGACCAGATGATTGCTAATGCCTTGCAAAAAGCAAAAGACATTGAATCTATGGAAGTTGAAAATTGTCGAAAAATTGGTGAATTTGGATCAGAATTAATTGAAAAAATATCACAACAAAAACAAGGTGAACCAGTTAATATTTTAACCCATTGCAATGCTGGTTGGTTGGCGTGTATTGAATATGGGACTGCAACTGCACCTATGTATATTGCTCATGATAAAGGCATACCAATTCATGTTTGGGTTGATGAAACACGCCCATTAAATCAAGGCGCACGATTAACCGCGTGGGAACTTGGTAAACATGGCATTTCCCATACTGTGATTACTGATAATGCAGGCGGTCATCTGATGCAACACAATATGGTTGATATTGTCATTGTAGGTACTGATCGTACAACGCATACTGGCGATGTTGCTAATAAAATTGGCACTTATCTTAAAGCCCTAGCTGCAAAAGATAATCACGTTCCTTTTTATGTTGCATTGCCATCCTCTACATTTGACTGGTCTATTCAAGATGGCGTTCATGATATTCCTATTGAAGTGCGCGATCCTAATGAAGTGAGATATATTCAAGGATTATACAATCATCAAATTGTAAATATTCTAATTCCTCCAGAAAATAGCCCCGCTGCAAATTATGCATTTGATGTAACACCGGCTAGGCTTGTCACAGGATTAATAACTGAACGAGGGATATGCCAACCCAATAAAAATGATATTTTAAGACTTTTTCCTGAAAAACAATAATTATTTTCTTTTATATTAAGTAATTATTGAATAATTTTTATCTTATTAACAACTTGAAAGGAGGTTCAATGAAAAAGACAATTTTTGTCACGTGGTTAGGTTTGATCACATTTTTTCTTTGTGGATTAATGGCAAGCCATGCAAAAATTCCAGGCGATTACAATAACAATGGACGCTTAGATTTAAAAGACGCAGTATTGGGATTTCAAATCATAGCAGGGTTAATTGATGTGTCAGAGGATGTTGAAGGTCGAATTTCTGGTAAAGTCGTTGATGAAACAAATCAAACACCCCTGTCTGATGTTAAAGTCTCTGTTATTGTAAAAGGAAAGGAATTTGTTACACAAACTAATTTTTATGGCATTTTTAAATTAGATACAGAGGGGATTTTCAGAAATGAGGGATATAACGTTAGATTTGAAAAAGATAATTATCAACCTGCCACACAAGCGGCTGTATTTGAATTAGCAAACTTACGAACAGACCTGGGGCAGATTAATTTAAGAAAAGAATCAAACAGTGAAATACGCATGATCATTGGAAAAGTTTTTGATAATTTTAGCAATGCCCCACTTGTTAATGCTATTGTTACAACACAGGATTCTAATCAAACCCCCCAGATGACCACAACTGATCAAGAAGGAAATTTCCAATTATCCAGTGAATTTTTTATGCTCAATAGTTCCTATGTGATTACGATTTCAAGCGGGCCTCATTATGTTGAGACGTCTTCTGTTGTGGCTCGTATTGATGGACCAACCAATACCATTGAAAATGAATCAATTCATCTTTATTTAAAATATGGCTATATCACAGGCACTCTTGTTGATGATGACTCATTAGATCCTCTGAGTGGCGTGGTTGTGAATGCTATTGATGATCAAGGTAGCACAATTTCAGAAACAACCAATGAACAAGGTCAGTTTACGTTAACTAGTTCCCATTTTTATTTAGGAAAATCATATTCAGTAAACCTTTCTAAAACAGAGTATCTGTCACAAGAAATAGGGGTTACGATTTCTTTTTCTGGTGAGAATCCAATCAATGATGGTCCTATTCATTTAATGGTTGAAGCTAAAATAAGTGGTAAGGTTCAATATACTGAATCCATACCAATCCCTGGTGCTGTTATTCTTGTGACGCATCAAAATGGTGACCCTGTTCTTGAAATCAATGGAACGACCAATCAAGAAATTACCACGAATGAAGAGGGGGGATTTGATCTATCAAGCCCTGAATTTAAAAAGGGTTTGGTGTATCATCTGACACTCAGTCATCCACAGTATGAAACATTTCAAATATCCACGCAACCCCTTTTAAAAGGCACAAATACCTTAGGAAGTCTCACTATGATTCCTAAAATGATTGAAGGTGTCGATGTTACAGGGTCTGTTGTTAATGCGTATGACACATCTATTAAAATTGCAGCATCATTATCTGTCATTGATGCTGAAAATACGATTAGAACCGCTCAAAGTGATCCAAGTACTGGCAAATTTATCATTACTGGAAATTTTAAACCTGGTGTAACCTATAAACTGACTGTCTCTGCCAATGGCTATACTGGAGATCTAAATATAGCAAATACTGATCATTCATTTACAGTGAATTCTAACAGTCAGAAATTGGAACCTATTTTATTGTATCCAATTGGCATTATGGCAACAATCAATTCACAGAATAAATTCTTTACACACCACGTCAAACAAACCTATGAAAAATTTTTAACTGAAAAAATAGGGTTTACCCTGTCCGCAAGAGACAATTCAGATATTGATACTGCCTCCAGTTTTTACATTCATATGGATGATATAGATAATCCCTTACCCGCTATTCCTAAAGGCTATCATCGCACCACGTTTGTTGCAGTCAATGGCAACAAAACATCATCAACAATCGCATCAGGTATTATAAAAGATCCTCGAACGAATATAGCGTTAGGTCCTCGAAATAAAAATTCAACCCTTCCACCACTCAATATGCTCAATTCCACCATGCATCATTTTTTGGTAACTGATGCTGGAACGTTTGTATTAGAAATAACAGGTGATATTTCATCTTATTTGAAAATAGTGTTGCTCAATAATGAGGGTACACAACTCATGACTCAAAAATCACAACTGAGTATCACCTTAAATCCAGGATGGTATTTTGTAATTGTTGAAAGTGATAATGAAACAATATATGGCCAATATAAGATAGGAATTACTGGGCCTGAACAAACTTCAAACCCAATAGGCACATGGACAACGAATGATTTAATATTATCCTATTTTGAACCTGGTAAAGGCATTTATATTGCGGGTAAAAATGAGGCAGGTTCTGAAGGATCCATTACAATTACTCACATGGAACGTATTGGTCAAATTGCACGCGGTCATTTTTCAGGTACCATTCGTGCGATTGATTTGTCTGAAGAGACATTATCTATTAATGGTTTTTTTAATATTATAAGGAGCGAATAATGAAAACATTAACAAATGTAACTATCGGTTTATTATTGGCGCTTCTGTATCAAGTGACACCCTTGCGGTGTGTGACATCCCATGCCATTGATATCAACTCATTATCTGTTCAAATTGATGACATAACCTATTCTTTTAAAGATAATGTTATGGGAAATATTGAAAATAAAGATAATGGCATGGTGCGTGTTAGCATTGGCTTGGGTGATCCAATACAAAAAGTCAAATTATATATCTCTGCTGAAGTAAAAGACTGGGATCAAATCCATGATATTGCTTTATCAACTCGGTCAGATAGCATGATGATGGTTTTTCGAAATACAAAATACAGCTTTACCATCATGCCATCAATTCAATATGCGACCTATTCAGGTGAGCAATACACGCGAAAGCTAAATCGAAGAAAACAAGCCCCTTTATTTGTCAAAGAAACGCCTGATTGGACGCGCATGTCTCAAGATGAGCGACAAGCAACTGGAAAAGGAATTATTCGCAATAAAGGCATGGAACAAACCGGTCTTTTTTTATCTCTTTCACCTGTGACTGAAAATGGCCAATTAAAAGAAATTATTGGCAATTTTTCAGGTATTGCAGCAAAAAATCCTGATCAATCAGTGAGTAGCGATACAATCACCATCAAAGAGGGGCAATTTAGAATTGAGGTGAAACCATGATATGGAAAATAAAAAAAACCAATCATAAGCATAAGGAGGGAATGATGAAAGCCTTATTTATTTGTATGATGGCTGTTTTTTGGAGTTTTACCAATCAAGTGAATGCATTTTATGACAATTCTCATGCCAACACGGCTGAAGATACCATTATTTATATGCAAACCCAAGGATCCAATCAGCAGCGATGGATCATTGATTATTTAAAAGCCAAATCTGGTGGCAGAAATTTTGGGCAAGGCGAGGAGGATCTTGGGGTTAAGAAAAAATTAAACAATGATTTTGATAAAATGAGGACTGTATCTGGCTTAATTGGATTATTCCGAGCCGGTGCGATTGTGCCTGATTATTTTCAAGATTTTTGGTGGGATGATTTTATTGGTACAGACTGGCATTTTAGTAATCCAGTTGGATATCAAAATAATTACACCTCTTATTCGCATTTTATGAACCTATTACGAAAAAATGATAATGGAATCAATGTGATTGCAAATGTTTATAATGATTTTGATGGTTATTCTTATAATGGATCATTTGGTGCCAATACAGGTGTGGGGTACGATTCTTCAGTTGCGGTCTTAATGAATAATGCAAAGCTTGCAATTGATCTTCAAAAATGTGTTGATAAAGGAAAATGTGATGAATATTATTCTATGATTCCAAATGCAAATCCTGCTTTTGATTATAAACAGAATGGATCAATCACTCCGCTTGGAAAGCCAGATAGCAATGGATTTGGTGCAGATGATGGAAGTAATTATAATTGTTATTCTGATACCCAAGGGAATCATTGCCCAGATAAAGGCGAAAAAGTTGAGGGCTGGTGGCAAATTCCAAATGTTCACCCTGGTGATGGCGATGGTTTTTGGGATTTTACGTATAATAAGGACTGGGTCATTATGGAGCCTTTGGATAATGCCGCAACGTTTTATTACAATGAATGGTTTTTAGAAGGCGGTAAGAGCAGAAACAATACATTGGATGTGCAATCCATTAAAAATCGATATTATTCCTTAACCTCATCTGATATTAATTTTCTGAGCGGCGTGCTTCATTATGCTGGCGATGCCAATGTTCAAGTTCATATTTGGAATACTTTAGGGTATAACCATGCAGCTTATGAGGAATGGATTGAAGGTAAAAACAGAGATGATGGCTATGGTAAACGTGTTGTTAATGGGAATGATCCCAACAAAAATTTTGAATCCCATTCTATTATTCAAGCATACATTAATGGCAGAGCCAATACATACAATGACCGATTGGATGTGATTCTGACTGAAAATGCATTATTAACCTATTTGGCAAGAGAAAATCGATCTGAAAGCGATATTTTATTTAATGAGGATAATAGCAATCGTAAAAATGCAGCGGTTTACGCTGTCAATCAAGCGATTGCAAGTCTTGCGATTGTTGTTGAAAAGGGCGTTATGGATTTAAGGAAATATAGATGACAAATTTGTCACAAAAAATTGGCCTGCTTATTTTGTGTGTGATTATTGGATGTTTTATTGTTTTGATGGGAATTTTCTTCATGCAATCTAAACAACCAGTGATTACTTCATTAGCAGGCCAAGTATCTCCAGGAACTTACGTGTATTTGTCACACTTCTTTGATGAATACAAAAACGATCCTGATAAATTATTTCGATACATCCAATCGTCTGAGGCAAAAGGAATTTTAGCAACGCGACTTGGATTAAACCAAGATCCAAGTTATTTTAAGTATTATTCCATTGCAAAACGTAACCGGGCTAGAAAAATCGCAACGTTGTATTGGAAGGAAAAAATCGGTATTCATTTTTCCAAGACAGATGTATTGCGATTTTATCAAATATCAATCGATATGAATCATGCAGTGGATCAAATTATTCAGCATATTGAACGAAAAGGCTCAGATATTCATATCACGCAAGCAGATTTTGACATTGGGGTATGGGATAATCGACCAATTAAACTTCAAATGATAAAAAATATCCTGTTTATTGATGAGTGGAAACAGTTTATATCATTTTCCGCAGAAACCATGAGGGATATTTTACCAATCTATGTTCAATATTGGCTTCAAAATATTGCAGACCAAGAATTTATTCATGCGACAAAGGCAATACCAGAAGAAATCAGTCGATTTGATCATAATCAAGTTGCTGATCGGTTTTTAATTGCAAAGTATGGCATGGCAGGGGATGGGATCTATCCCACCCCTTGCATTTCCATTTCATTTACGCCAAAAGAATTGTTTGAGCATTTTCATCGAATCAAAAAACGCTTTACAAAAGATTTTCCAGACGAAAAAACTCAATATAATCAATATAAAGATGCTGTATTATTAGATCTAACAAACAAAATATTACGAAAACAATATCCCATCGATATTCAGGATACAATTGATCGATTAAATTTTAAAATGGACAAAAATAATATTCCTATGGAGGCAATAAAGAGTCCATAGGGTGTATGTTCTTGATTAGGGAATCCACCATGCTTATCAAATACAGACATGAATTCAAAATCCTGATCCACGAATCAAGGTCTGACAAAAATTTTTTCTTACAAGCTGTAGCAAAAGGATAATAAATCAGTCTGTTTAGGATTCATGATTTAATAAATGTCCCATTTGAATAATGAACAGAGTTGACCTAAAATTATTTATTCTGCCATTTGTTTGATTGCCTGTAAATATTCATCTGATCGATCAAGATAGAATGCAAGGGGCTTTGAAAAATTTTTGCCCATAAACCCATCAATGAATAATTGACTAATATCGCGTTGTCGTAACAAAATAAATTGACATCCAAAAAATATTCGTTTTTCATCATCAGATAATTTTTTCACGATTTGTTTAATAGCACTTCGCGCCCTTGGTTGATACATCCAAAAATACAATAAATCCAAAACAGTCACGATAATGATTTTAGCATAATCTTTGGCTTCTTCATTGAGTGTTTGATTGACTTGCTCAGGGTTATCTAATATTTCTAAGGGCGTAATATTCGGAAACAATAATTCCAAGTGAGAATATGCATTAAAAAGCTGGGAAAGCTTATCTTCATAGTCTTGTAACCGATTTCGAATATTATGAAATCTATCTGCTGCGCCCTCAATTATTCCCGCCACACAATCTGATGCGCCTTTGGAAATAATTGCAGCTAACTTTTGCATGAGAGCATCTAAATGATGAACACCAATGATTGTAAATAGACCATACAAAAAAGAATTAAATAATATAGCAATAGGAATTGAAAAAATACTCCGAAAAAAATTACCATATATGGCACCTTTGGGTAATCCACGAAACGCATTATGACTGGATAAATATAACCCATTGGCCAAAGCGATGATTGAATATAAAATAATTGGATTATTCGCTGTGGTAATCCCTAAAAAACGATCTAAAAACATCGTCTTAACAATAAAATCCAGCAGTGGCACAGAAAAACCAGTAAATAGTAATGAATCTGTTAATCGCTCCCAACTAACATAATCATTCCATCTGAGAAGCGGTGATCGCTTAAATCCTCCCCCGCCAAGAACTGATTGAATAATATTTCTGATTCCTGTAATGCCAAACCAAATCACTGCACCAAAATAAGCCAGCACCCACCAATCATTGGTTAAATAAAAGGTTAAAAACGCAGGAATAAATCCAAATATAACTTTAAACGAATTCTTCAGGCCTGTATTTAAATATCGCCAAGACAATATGATTCTTTCAATTTTTTCTTTGGGCTCCAACATAAGTTGATTTGAAAAAGATTTGTTCTTCCCCCCTAATATGACAATATTACCTTCTCTTTCAATAATGGGAATATCATCCGCAACCCAATCTTTATAACAATGATATCCTAAATTTTTAATCACTGGAATGCGACGCATATAGCGATACATGGTATTAATCCAATAATCTGGATGTTTAATCTGAAAGTACGTATGTCGTAATAAAGGGGTAATGCTGACTGGAATTTTTTCTAATAATTTTGAATATTTAATTTGTTTTTGGACTCTCATAGGTAGTGTATCTAAAATGACAAACCCCATACCATATAATCGTGAACTTCTGCCAGTCGAGTCACTACCTATGCGCGCTTTAATAAATGCACCATTATAATATTCTCTTAAACTATAAATATTATTAAGAATATTTTTAATCTTTTTAAGCTGATTTATTGATTTTGGATCATCAGAATAAGACAATTTTGTCATAATTTTTCGAATAACCAGTTTTAATTTAATGACATTGCCGCTATTAATTGCAGATTGGAGTTCAATTAATTCAGTAATATGAGAGGTATTGAATAATGCGTAGTCTTTTAGATTAAATATTTCAAGCCTTGTAATGGTTCCTTCACAGTCATATAAAATTTCAAGAACATCCTCGGCTTTTAAATGCCTTAAATTGAGTGTTATGCGATAGCCTGAGGGCAATTGAATTAAATGACCAATCAGTTCCTGAGGAGATAAATTGAGCATTTCTGGAATAACATAAGAATTGTCATGTTTATCAATAGTCGCTTGTTTTGATAAATTTAAGTATTCTAATAAAATCGTATCCTGATCAATTTTGTTCATTTTATGAACTAAATCAATAATTGTATTTTTTTCTTCTTCTGATTCAGTTTCTATGTATTTTTTTCTAAGCTCGGGAAGTTTGTCTCGAAATGCTTTAACCAATTGATTATGAATAAATTCAGCCAAATGAATCATAGCGGGTTGGCCAGTTTTGACAAACGCCATAAAATCTTTTTCATCCAACAGCTCCATATTTACATTAAAATGCTGATTCAACTGATCTCGATATTTTTCATTAAATATCTGAAGCATGTGGATAACATTAGCTTGTTGATAACGTGCTACTTGTCTGCCTTTTTCCATAAGTGCTATAACTGCAGGGTCAGCTAAAAAGCATAAAAAACCTTGAGAATCAGTAAAACCGCGCGGCACCCATGTGAATTGAACATATTGGTCTCTAAATCGTGTTGAGAATTCAATACCAATTCGAACTGTAATATCCATAATTTCAGCGGCTTGCAATAATTCTGCAGCAAATTGGGGTTGAATATAATTCGAATAGACTACACGTAACCGTCGAATACCTTTAATCCAAGCATCCATAATAAGATGAGTTGACGATTTTCGTCCTTTAGTGTTGGCATCATGAACATGGTCATCAAATGAGATTTGACTCCATTCCTCAGGCATTTCCAAAAGATGATAATTTTTTAATAATCGTCTAATTATTCTTGGTTTTCCAGATGTTGCAGTTCTAAAATCGTGAGCCAATTCAAATTGACGCACATGATCTCCCCTTGTGCGAACAATTTCTTTCATAATTTGTAAAAGAACTCTGGCTGTGTTTTTTCTAAGAATGCTTTCTGAAGCACTCAAAATTTCATTTTTTAATGATCGCAAAGCAGTTAATCGATCATTGATTTGTCCGCCTTCCAAAGAATCCAATAAATGCATAACAGAAAAAGCAATTCGTAAGCCTTTTGATTCAGAAAGTTCTTTTATTCCTCGCGGATGAAAATAAGGATAATAAAATCGCTTTAAGTAGTCTTGAGCTTTTTTGGGTGTGCGAACATCATTCACCATGCTTAATAGGGCATGATCTTTTGTATCAAAAAGTATGCGTTTTGATATTAATGTCATGGCATGATCTGCATTGATTAATGGTTTATTAAATCGTGTCATGATTATTCTTTTATAGCTCCTAAGTAATTTAAAATATGAAGGATATCAATCATATCAATTCGATGGTTTTGTGTAATATCTCCTGGAATGCTAGCAAATGGATATTTAGCGCGAAGTGAGATTGAGTCTAACCAAAATCGAATAGGGGCATTATCCTTACCTGCATGAGTTATTAAAATATCTGATATGTAAAGATTATTTTCATCACTATCAGTCAAATCAATTACACAATGATGCCAAACAAAAGGTTGATAGTGTTTATTTTCAAAATGTACTGTCGGATTAAGTATACATGAATTCATTTGACCAGAGCTTATTAATAATGGATCACACGTATTAGAGGTACTCCAATAAAAAAATTCAAGATAGTGATATTGACTTGAATCAATAGGATTTGTCGCTCGAAAACTGATTGAACCCTCTGGATTCAGAATAAAAGCGATTGCAAAATTATTTTTATACACATGATCTTGATTATTGATCATTGCATCGCCAAACTGTATTGTTAATAGAAAATAATCAGATACTGAATCATCATATATTGGA
>Ga0272440_1003243_pt1 | contig 12243 bp, 4 predicted proteins | sample SSMMMBAug17_FD_192440 | JGI IMG/M metagenome (GOLD analysis project Ga0272440, IMG submission 192440) | Marine sediment archaeal communities from Little Sippewissett salt marsh, Falmouth, MA, United States - SSM-MMB-Aug17 | ecosystem: Environmental > Aquatic > Marine > Wetlands > Sediment ... | reverse complement strand
CCATTTTTCTTGATAGTCCAAAAAAATAAGGTCGTGTAGAGACGTAGCATGCTACGTCTCTACAGTACAAATACCTCAAAACGAACAATATCAATAATGAGGAAGTTATTTTCAGAACATTCCTTAGGAATGCTCTGAAAATAAGTTCCTCATTTCTGAAAGAGTCAATTCTATTCATTTTGAACCTGGATTACGCTGAAGAAGATGAATATATTTAAAAGAAACTTGTTTTTTTTTTATACAAGGGTTAGATTAATTTCATTGAAGTAATAATCATCAATCTCCTCAAAATTGAAGGATTAAAGGAAATTATTCAATGACGCCATCAATCCTTGCCCAACATGTTGAACAAGGTCTCAAAGATTTTTTAAGCACCACCTTTCCAATTACAACCCCTTTTTTTGCAAACATCCTTGAAACCTTTTTAAATGAAACCGGACAGGTTTTCAAAGGCCCTTATCTTGATATTCAATTACCATTTCAAGAGGGGCATGGTGGACCTGATTATTTTCCTGATCTGCCCATGCCATTTCAACCCCACCTGCATCAGGAAAAAGCATTTGATCGTCTATCCGGACCAAATCCAAAATCCACCATTGTAGCCACTGGAACAGGCTCAGGCAAAACAGAATGTTTTCTTTATCCTGTTCTCGACTATTGCTATCAACACAGGGGCGAACCTGGCATCAAAGCAATTCTGATCTATCCCATGAACGCTCTGGCCACTGATCAGGCAGGCAGGCTTGCCAGGCTGATTCATCATAGCCCATTAAAAGGTCATATCACTGCCGGAATATATGTGGGACAAAAGGAAAAGACCCCATCAATGCGAATGTCCAAAGATCGGCTTATTTCAAACAAGGATACATTGCGGCTTTCACCACCTGATATTTTGCTGACCAATTACAAAATGCTGGACTACCTCTTGATTCGACCGGAAGATCGCCCCCTTTGGATGCACAATACACCTGATACATTGCGTTTCATGGTTGTAGATGAACTTCACACCTTTGATGGCGCACAAGGCACTGACCTTGCCTGTTTAATCAGGCGTTTAAAAGCACGTCTGGCTATTGATCCGGCTTACCTTTGCTGTGTGGGGACATCCGCTACATTGGGAAGTCAAACCGCGCAGAATGAATTGCTGGAATATGCCTCATCAATTTTTGGAGAGAACTTTACAGAAGATGCCATTATTACAGAATCCCGCAAAGGTGCCGGTCAATTTCTTGAAAAATCATTCATATCCTATGTGGATATTGTTTCTCCTGAAAAAGCCAGTGCGCTTGATCCATCGAATTATAATAACGATCAGGAATATATTAAGGCGCAACATATATTATGGTTTAATGAAGAAATCAGTGGCAATATTGACGATTCCAAATGGCGAATTGCTCTGGGAAATAAAATAAAGGAGCACTTATTTTTTCAGAATCTGCTCAAAACGCTCAATGGAAAAATTTGCAGTTTTGATGATATTTTTATCCAGCTTGAAAAAGTGACAAAAGATCTGAAAAAAAATCAGAATCGTGAATATCTTGACTATAGAACGAACCTGATCAACAGTTTACTCGCCCTTATTTCTGAAGCCAGAGATCTGGTTATTTCAAAAGAACCGGATGGCAGTAATCAAACCCACATCCGCCCCTTTTTAAATGTCAGGATTCAGCTTTGGATGCGGGAACTTCGACGAATGGTTGCTGAGGTCTCAGCCAGACCAGTATTACGATTTGCCGATGACTTGAATGACGACCAACGAAAAACCCATTTGCCTCTGGTTCATTGCAGGGAATGCGGCAGCATGGGCTGGGCTGGACTAAAACGCAAAACCGGTTCGGAAATTAAAGGAGATTTACAGGATTTTTATCATGCCTTTTTCAGTCATGATCCCAAAGTGGTGTATTTATTTCCAGACGATAATGAATTATCTGATTCACTGGTTCCAAAGGGAAAAAACAGAGACACAATACAGAGATTTAAGATTGGCATGGTATTTTTTTGTACCCAATGTTTAAATATCACGACGCAAGCCAATCTTGAGCGCTGCCCAAACTGCGAAAACGAAGATCTATTATCTATATACATGCCTGATGTTCGAATAAAAAAAGGGAATAAAAACCTCAGTAAAAATGATTGCCCTTATTGCGACTCACCAAATAGCCTCACCCTTCTTGGATCGCGGGCCGCAAGCCTTACATCTGTCATGATCGTTCAGCTTTATTCCTCTACTTACAATGATGATAAAAAATTGCTGACTTTTTCCGACAATGTTCAGGATGCTGCTCATCGCGCCGGCTTTTTTAATAGCAGAACATATCGGTTCAATTTTCGAACCGCTTTGCAAAAGGTCGTACTGAACGTTGGCAGCGGCAAATCCCTGGCAGAATTGCCAGAGACGTTTATCGCATATTGGCGCCAAAAAATTGATCAAAATCGGTATATCGCCACTTTCCTCGCCCCGGACATGGAATGGCTCAGTGATTTTGATTACCTGAAAAAACATGATGACTTGCCGGATGATTCCACTTTATTCGCGAACATCAATAATCGTATTGGTTGGGAAATTATCAGAGAGTATGGTTTTCAGGCCAGGATCGGCAGAACCCTTGAAAAAACAGGTTCATCTGTTGTTTATCTTGACCCAACACACTTAAGCCAGGCCGTTGATCGAATGCTTGAACAGGTTCAAAATGAAATCGGTGATCTCAGAACGCTTGCGCGTGAACATCTTATCTGTTTTCTTCTGGGGCTTATTGTCCATCTAAAAAATCAAGGTGGCATTTACATGCCTTTTTTAGATGGTTTCATTGAAAACTATGGAAATCCTTATGTGATTAATCGTAAAATATGGATGCCATATTTTGGTCAGGAATCTCGGACACCTTCATTTTTGACAACTAAAAAAGGCAGTCGATTTGATCAACTGCTTGGCACCACATCAACACGGATTACATGGTATCAGCAGTGGATGGATAAATGTTTTTTTGACTATTTCAAAAGCTTGCGAATTGTTGCTGACGTTTCTAAAAATTTGTATATGATTGTTTGTAAAGAATTGGTTGCTCAGGGAATTTTAAAACAACAATCAATTGGGGGAGATATAACATGGGGAATTCTTCCGGAGGTGTTGAACGTTTCTTCAACAGTCAGGCAGTTTCGATGTATGACTTGCGGGCATCATATTTCGGTTGCAGATGAAGAAGGCATCCATTTTGAAGGCGCTTCCTGCCAGCGGTTTCACTGTTATGGCGCATATCAGTCTTATGATATGGGGGTAAATTATTATGGTAAATTATATTCAACCGGTGATGTTGAAAGAATATTCGCAAAAGAGCATACCGGACTTTTAAAAAGAGATGAAAGGGAGCAACTTGAAATCGAATTCAAGTCAGATAATGTCAGTCGCAAACCATGGTTTTCCAATCTGCTATCCTGTACGCCCACACTTGAAATGGGAATTGATATTGGCAATCTTTCATCATTGATTCTCTGTTCAGTACCGCCGGCACAGGCCAATTATCTTCAACGTATCGGTCGCGCCGGACGACTGGATGGTAATGCATTAAATCTTACCATTGCCAATGCCAGACCTCATGATTTATTTTTCTTTGCAGAACCAGAAGAGATGTTGTCGGGTCATGTTGATTCACCTGGTATTTTTCTCAATGCATCCGCTGTTTTGGAAAGACAATTTACGGCGTTCTGTTTTGACAAATGGATCGAAACAAAAACAGCCGCAACCATACCCAGACGTTTAGGACAGGTTTTAAATCATCTGGAACCTGTGAATATCAAAAATTTTCCTCATAGTTTTATCTATTTTATTGAAACAAACCAGGCCGACTTGTTTGATCAGTTCATTATTCTTTTTAAAAACACGGGTATTGGATTGACAAAAGAATCAGAATCTCAACTAAAAGTGTTTGTTGAGGGAGACAGGGGATGGCAAGGCAGCCTGCATTATCGTATCATGAATGGATTGCATCATCGTAAACTGGAAAGAGAATCCCTCAGGAAAAAGGTTCGTACATTAAACACAAAAATTAAAAAGAAAAAAGAAGCCCCTAAAGATAAAAATTTCGATAAAGAAATCAGGGAATTGAATATTGAAAAATCTGCCCTGCAAGCACTGGTCAAGAATATCAGTGATCGTGATACATTTAATTTCTTTACTGATGAAGGCTTACTCCCCAATTATGCGTTCCCTGAGGCTGGTGTGATGCTCAACTCTTTAATTCATAGAAAAAAACAAAAAGTTCAAGAGGGAGAAAGCGCTTATGACACATGGATTTATGAGTATGAACGGCCGGCAGTAAGTGCCATTCAGGAACTCGCTCCGGCCAATACCTTCTATGCTGAAGGCAGAAAGGTTAAGATAGACCAGGTTGACATGACTGTATCGGAAATTGAAACCTGGCGATTCTGCAATAACTGTTCACACAAAGAATTACTCGGCAAAGAGGAAGAAAAGAGCATTTGTATCAAATGTGGCAGTCCTATGTGGGCAGATGCCGGCCAGAAACGACTGATGCTGAAAATGCGTCAGGTGTTTGCTTCTACTTCCGATCGAAAAAGCCGTATCAGTGATGACTCTGATGACCGCAATCCTGTTTTCTACAACAGGCAAATGCTGGTGGCGTTTAATGAAAATCATATTGTAGACGCCTACAAACTTGATACTGACTTTCCTTTTGGATTCGAGTTTCTATCCAAAGTTGATTTTTGTGAAATCAATTTTGGGGAAAAATCTGAAATTGGTGAAAAAATTTCCATCGCCGGTGTGGAAATGCCGAGACAGGGCTTTTCCGTGTGCCGGGTTTGTGGGAAGGTGCAAGAAAATAATCAAGAGCCATCCCATGCCTTTATTTGCACAGCCAAAGATCAAAAAAGCGATAAGCATTTGATCGACTGTTTATATCTGTATCGTCAGTTTACATCAGAAGCCATTCGAATTTTATTGCCAGTCAGTATCATTTCTGAATCTAATCGTAAACTTCAGTCGTTTATTGCAGCAATTCAAATGGGCCTGAAAATGAAATTCAAAGGAAAAATTGATCATTTGCAAACAACAATTCATGAAGAACCTGTTCCTGATTCAAACTACAAACGAAGATATCTGATACTTTACGATACTGTTCCAGGAGGAACCGGCTATTTAAAGCAACTGATGCGGTCTGAACATCAATTGATGAACGTTCTTGAAATGGCACTCACCACATTGAAATCATGCGCCTGTAATCAAGATGAAAATAAAGATGGTTGCTATAAATGCCTTTTTGCATATCGCAATAGTTACAATATGCCTGAAACATCAAGGGATGCTGCAATTGAAATGTTTGCTGATATTTTGAGTAATCGGGATCGTTTGGTGAAAACAGATAATATCAGTAATATATCCATCAATACGTTTATTGATAGCGAACTTGAAGCCAGATTTCTGGGTGCGTTAAAGCTTTACCGCTCAGCAACGATGCCTGTTATGATAAAAAATGATCTTGTTAATGGTAAACCGGGATACTTTCTCAAGATAGCCGATCAGGCCTATTATATTGAACCTCAGGTTGAACTGGGTTTATTGAATGGTGTCAGTATTCAATCCAGGGTAGACTTTATGATTCGACCCGCACGTTTAAGCGATGACACAAAGCCTGTAGCGGTCTTTCTTGATGGTTATACCTGGCATCATTACCGCATTGGTCAGGATATGGCACAACGAATGGCTATCGTTCAAAGTGGCAAATATCACATCTGGTCGCTGACATGGCATGATGTCGAACATAAATTCAAATCCCAGGGGAATTATTTTGAAAATTATATGGACCCTGCAACAATGCCATCCGGCGGAAATTTAAAATCCTTTTTAGGGGGTTATGGTCTGGAACGATTCAAACAATACGTTCAATACAACAGTCTTGATCTTCTGATCCATTTTCTGGAAAATCCTGATGAAAAAAAATGGCAACAGTTTATGCTTGTGGTCAGCATGATGCATATTGATCCTAAAAGATATATTGATCAGAATTCTGTAAAAGAGTGGATGCAGCATATTGAAAATCTATTGCCGGAAAATTTATCAAATAAAATGCTTGAAACAGACTGTCCTGAATTTACAAAAAATTGTCTTTATGCAAATAATGGTAATATCCATGATACGAATCGGTTTTTAAAACAATATGTTGTCGTTGAAAAAAAGGCAATTACGCCACCTGGCAATCCATTGGGTGTCAGAGTGGGATGTTATTTTCTTGATGGTAATGAAGACAAAGCCAGACCTGGATTTCAGTCCAGTTGGAATGGCTTTCTCAGACTTTATAACTATTGTCAGTTTCTTCCGCATTCATACTTTGTGACAGCTGAAGGAAATAAAGCAAAAGCATATGACACGCTTAAAGTTTTTGAAGAACCTTTTGCTGAAAAACTGTTAGTTGAAAAAGCCTTGCCAGAAAAGGAATGGGAAAAACTAAAGGAACTGACAGAAGAAAAATTTCATCCGCTTCTTGATCAATTGATGAAAAATGAATGGCCTGTACCTGTAGCCGGGTATGAATGTGAAGGTACAAATGGTGAAATTATTGCATGTGCTGAACTTGCCTGGGAACAAATTAAAATCGTTTTTCTGACTGATGAAGAAGGTATCTATCAGAATATTTTTCTGGATAAAGGTTGGAAAACCTACATGATATCAGATGTTTTAACAGATCCTGAACAATTTTTGAACCTTAAGGAATAATACATTATGTCATTAACAAACATTAAAGTCGCAATATCGTCAGAGTTTATGACGGCTTTTGCAGCCATCCCCAAAAAAATTCAAGGTAAGGTTTTGGAATTTATTACTAAGTTTCGGAACAATCCAATGGCTCCCGGTATCAATTACGAAAAAATCGTTCAATTTAAAGACCCTGATTTACGCTCAGTAAGAATTGATCAGAATTACAGGGGAATTGTCAAAAAACCGGATACCGGCAATGTCTATATTATTTTATGGGTTGATTATCATGACAAGGCATATGAATGGGCCAGAAATAAGAAATGTAATATCAATCCTGAAACAGGAAGCCTTCAAGTATATGATATGGATGACAGCCAACTGATTGAGGTTTCAGAAGATATAACAAAGTCAACAAATGAAAAGGAAAGTCTTTTTGCATCAATTCACAATCGTCATCTTTTAAAACTGGGTATTCCAGATGATCTTATCCCCCTTGTTCGTATGGTATATACCGAAGATCAACTGGATCAGGTTATAACCCAACTTCCCATTGAAGCCAATGAGGCCTTAATTGCTCTTGCAGCAGGCTATTCATTAGAAGAAGTATTCATGGAATTTGATAAATCAATTGAAGATAAAGAAACGATCGATACTGAGGATTATGAGAAAGCCCTTGAAAACCCCGATACCAAAAGACGTTTCTTTGTGGTTGAAGACGATCTTGTCCTTCAGGAAATTTTGGAAGCACCCCTTGAAAAATGGCGCGTATTCCTTCACCCCACCCAACGAAGTCTGGTAGAAAATAAAAATTGGAATGGCCCGGTGAGAGTGCTTGGTGGTGCAGGTACGGGTAAGACTGTTGTTGCCATTCACAGGGCTAAATTTTTAGTTGAAAAGGTTTTTACAAATGAAAATGACAAAATTTTGTTCACAACATTCACACGAAACCTTGCTGCTGATATTAAAGAAAACCTTGCTAAAATCTGTCCAGATAAACTGATGCGGCGTATTGAGGTTATCAATCTGGATCGCTGGGTTTCCGGATTTTTAAAAAGAAATGGTTATACCCATGAAATTGATTATGGAAAAAAAACAGGACCGCTGTGGCGGAAGGCATTAACCTTAGCCCCGGATGAACTCAACTTTGATGATAATTTTTATAGAGAAGAATGGGAACGTGTCATCCAATCTCAATCCATTACATCTTTTAGCGAATATTTAAAAGCGCCCAGAGTTGGCAGGGGCGTTAAGCTAAGTCGGCAAAATCGTAAAGCTGTCTGGTCAGTATTTGAAGAATACAGGGTTCTCTTAAATGAAAATAATTTGCGGGAAGTTGATGATGCCATGCAGGACGCATGTGCTATTATCCGGGAAAAGGGTGATATTCTCCCTTATAAGGCTGTTGTTGTTGATGAAGCTCAAGACATGAGTGCCCAGGCTTTCCGATTAATCCGGCAGATTATTCCAGGAGGTGATCAAAAAAATGATATCTTTATTGTTGGAGACGCGCATCAACGAATTTATCGCCATAAGATTGTTTTGGGGCAATGCGGCATCAATATAAGAGGACGTGGAAAAAAATTGAAAGTCAATTATCGCACGACTGAAGAAAATAGACGTTGGGCGGTAAATCTTTTAAAAGGAATCAATATTGATGACCTGGATGGCGGTCAGGATGATCAGAAGGGATATAAATCGTTAATCCATGGTGTGCTCCCCACTGTTAAACAGACATCGTCCTTTCAAAATGAAATCGACTATATTATCCAATACCTGAATAATATAGAAAAAGAAGGCGCGTCTATAAGTGAAATCTGCCTGGTTGCCCGCACCCATGATCTGTTGAAGCAATATGAAACTGCTTTGAAAAACAAGGGAATCGTTGTATATTCAATCCGGCGAAGTGAAGCTGAAGATAGAAAAAAATCAGGTATCAGGCTCGCAACCATGCACAGGGTTAAAGGTCTTGAATTTGACAGGGTTATTATTGCAGGCGTAAATGATGGTGTTGTTCCACTGGAAAACGACTGGACAAAAACCAGTGATGCTGTAATTCAAAAAGAAACAGAAATTCATGAACGAGCATTATTATATGTTTCAGCAACCAGAGCCAAAAAAGAGGTTGTGGTAACGAGTTTTGGAAAAGCGAGTCAATTTATTTTGGCCTAGGCCAAGGGATTGGGGGCACATCTTGATTATTGCATTTAATTTGGTTGTCAAGCCAAATTAAATGCAATAATCAAGATGTGACCCCAATCCTCCATGTACATCCACCTGGTATTGAAACTCCAGGCGAGCGAACTTTTCTTGGCGGATTTACTTTTATCTACCAGAAAATTCTTGACCAAAGTTCATAAACATGATTTCTTGTAGTGAGTGTATGTATAAATGTCATCGGGTGCAACACAAAAAAGTTGGAACGACAAACTGCTTGCCCCGATAGTTATCTCCAACTTTTTTGTGTTGCACCCAATGTCATCTATTTAAAATTTGAAAACAATAAACACTTTATTCAGGCAGCTAAAAATGAAAAACTTGACTATCTGATAGATCATATAGAAAAAATTTTGAATACATTAATTTACGAATGTTGGCGAAAAATGCGCCAATAATAAAGAAAGATTAACGATCATGAAACCGATTGCTATAATTTTTCTGTCAGCATTGTTCGTTTTTTTGACCTTGCCGAACATGATTCAGGCTGATGAAAATAAGGTTCCTATTACTACCGGTGAGTGGCCTCCTTTTGTCTCTGAAAAATTGCCAAATTATGGTCCTGCCAGCGAAATTGTCGTCGCTGTCTGCAAAGCCGCTGGCATCATGTCGGATATTAAATTTTATCCATGGAAACGTGCAGAGGCTATGATAGCAAATGGCAATGCTTTCGGTGCATATCCTTACACTATCAGAGAAGATCGACTGAAAAAATATGATTTTTCCAGTCCGCTTTTTAAGACACAGGTTTATTTTTTTTACAGCAAAAAGCATATGTCCACTAAAAAACTTGAAAAAATAAAGGTGTTGGAAGATATTAAACAGTACATTATCGGAGGCATGATTGGCAGTTTTCAGTGCGAAGAGTTAAAGAAGGCAGGTTATAGAGTGGAAATGTCCAGCAAAAATGAATTTTGCATCAAAAAATTAGACACTGGCAGGATCAATTTTTTCACAGAAGAAAGAACAGTGGCGATCCATGAAATAGAAAAGGAGCTGCCCGGCCGTATGAATGATTTCGGAATGCTTGATATCGGATATGGCACAGCGACATACGATGCACTAATGGTTTCCCGAACATATCCCAACGCTTCTGAAATACTAAAAAAATTTGAACAGGGATTGAAAACTGTTCAGAAGAACGGCGTATATGACGAGATCATTAAAAGAAACCATTTAGGTTCTGGGCGTTAATCCAACACCTTCCGAATGGTTTGGGCCATACCTGTAATTTCAATTGGTTTCATTACATAGGAATGCTCGGAAAATAAGTTCCACATTTATAATGTTTGACTGTTCAAGAATCAAACATCAAGCATATGCGTAGCCAACAGTTCATTCTTTTTTTGAACCAGTGGATTGGGGTCACATCTTGATTATTGCATTTAATTTGGTTGTCGAACCAAATTAAATGCAATAATCAAGATGTGACCCCAATCACCCCACCCAACGAAGTCTGATAGAAAATAAAAATTGGAATGGCCCGGTGAGAGTGCTTGGTGGTGCAGGTACGGATAAGAAATGGTTATACCATGAAATTGATTATGATCTTATTAAACAAAAGTCTACGATTGAAAAAATTGCGTATTATTATCGTACAACTTTGGTTTTTCCAAACGTGTGATGTATGTGTCAGTGTTCGTCAGTGATTGTCCACCTGAGTTGGAAAAGCCAAAGTTGTACTACATTATGTGTTAATGTTCGTCAGTGATTGTCCGTCTGAATTATTCATATAAAATAGGAGCTTTTCTTATGCCAGAAAAAATTCAAATACAACAAAAGCTGTTAAATGATGACAAGTTGAATTCGTTGATAGATCATGCCATATGGTCTAAGCAACTGATAAAAAAGAACATACGAGTGCTTGTTGTGGATGACATGCCTATGAACCTGGATATTTTAGCTCAAATGATCAAAACGCGTGATGGAAAAGCCTATGTGGCAACGAATGGCAAAGAAGCTGTGGATTTTTTCCAAAAAAATAGTGTGGATATTGTTGTGATGGATCTACACATGCCGGTGATGAATGGCTTTGAAGCCACTTATAGAATCAAAGCACTTTCAGGTAAAAATTTTGTGCCTATCATTATCTGTACAGCCTTTGCCAGTGATGAAATTCTTGCTAAAGCTCAGGCCTGTGGTGCTGACGATATTATTGAAAAACCCTTTTCTCATGATGTATTTTTTTCTAAACTCAATAACATGATCCGATTGAAAGCGTTTTATGATAAAGAAAAAAATCTCGTGTCCCAATTGCAAAAGGAGGTGTTGGAACGAAAAAATGCCAACGCTCAATTGATAGAATTTCAAAAACAGTTGGAAGCCACTGTTGAAAAAAAGACCGCCCAATTACGTCAAAAAGATCTGGCCCTGCTTGAAATGGATCGTATCGCCAGTATCAACACATTGGCAGCAGGCATGGCACATGAAATTAATAATCCTCTCGGATTTATTAAATCATCTGTGGATGCCCTCAAAAAACTGATTCATTTATGTATTGAAAAAATGGATTGTCCAGTTCAGGCGTTTACCGATAAATCTGAACGAATATTTATTCGCTTAGATAGAGGAATAAATCGCATCCTTAATATAATCGAATCGTTAACTTATTTATCCAATATCAATAAAAGTGATTTAATTCCAGTAAATATCAACACAAGCATTTATAAATCCATTGAGATGCTTCAATGCAATAATACAATATGCCCTGAATTTACAACCATCTTTTCAGACCTGCCAGAGATAAGATGCATTGCCTCAGAGATTCATCTGTGTTTGATGAATGTCATACAGAATGCCTGTGATGCAGTATTGGGAAAAAACAATGGCAAAATCTGTATCAAAACCCAATATGACGCCCAAAATCAGCAGATTGTCATTTGTGTTGAAGACAATGGAACAGGCATATCAAAAGATATGATTCGACATGTTTTTGATCCTTTTTTTACCACCAGACCTGTGGGGCATGGCACTGGCGTGGGGCTGACATTGACTGAACGTATTCTTTCAAGATATGGTGGTAAAATCTATTTGGAAAGTGAAAAAGATAAAGGTACAACTGTGCATATAATTTTGCCGGCCAATGGTATTATTCGTCGGTGATCAACGTTGATAAAAGCCTGAGGCATTTTATTTCAAATGTACGAATTGTTTTTTTTGTACAGTAGAGACGTAGCATGCTACGTCTCTACACAACCTTTTTAATTGTCCGATCAAAGATAATGAATATCACCTCTCTGTTACAGTAGAGACGTAGCATGCTACGTCTCTACACAACCTTTTTAATTGTCCGATCAAAGATAATGAATATCACCTCT
>Ga0272440_1003242_pt1 | contig 12244 bp, 8 predicted proteins | sample SSMMMBAug17_FD_192440 | JGI IMG/M metagenome (GOLD analysis project Ga0272440, IMG submission 192440) | Marine sediment archaeal communities from Little Sippewissett salt marsh, Falmouth, MA, United States - SSM-MMB-Aug17 | ecosystem: Environmental > Aquatic > Marine > Wetlands > Sediment ... | reverse complement strand
AACCTTGTGTTCGCCCTCGAACTAATAACGCTTTCGTTCCTATGTACGATGGGCGAACATAAGGTTCGCCCCTACACGTTATTGGCACATAAGTAAATGAGGAATTTATTTTTCGAGCATTCCTAAGTAAATGAGGAACTTATTTTTCGAGTTTTCCTAAGAATCTTCAAGTGCGCGAACTTCATCAGAGCTTCGTCGCAAATGACGTGTCAGAGTACGTGCCATATTTTGAATCAGCTTAATTGCAATTTCTGGATTTTTTCGTCTGAAATAATTAAAATCATCTAAAGATAATCGGTAAACCTCAGTATCTTCTTCAGACCAGATATCTGCAGAACGTGGCTTGCCATCCAACAGTGCCACCTCTCCAAAAATAACGCCAGAATTAAATGTAAAGATTCGTTTCAGTTGATTTCTTTCACGCAAGCGTATTTTTACACTGACCGATCCTTTGGTCAGGAAATACATATCTCGTCCCGGGTCCCCTTCATGAAAAATAGGATCCCCTTCCTTATATGTCTCCCGATAGAGTTGTTTTTTTAGAACATCCAACTCATTGGGGGTAAAGCCATTGACAATATCCATTTCTTCAAGACACACTTCATTGCGTGCACCAGTAAGCTGGGGTAAATTTTCCAGTAAATCATCTTCGGACCATTCTAAAGCAGCATCAGTATCTGAAAAAAATCGAAGGTCATCCAATTGTTGTGAAATGTCCATAATTTGAAGAAATCCCCAAAGCATTTCATTATTTTTCAAATATGTAAAGAACAGATGTTTCTTGCTTTTTTCAAAACTGCGTTTCAACTGTGTGAGAATATTGGCACCGGTACTATCGATCTCAGTTACGCGTTTCATGTCAATAATGCAATATTTTGATGTTTCCATGGCTGCTTCGATCTGAGTGGAGAGGTTTTCAGCAGATCCAAAAAATAAAGGCCCCTGAAGTTCGAAAACAACTATTTTTTTACCTTCTTTTTCAAGTAAGTCGCTATCTGCAAGACTTCTCATTCTTTTTGAGTGAAACTGGTTTCCATGATATTTTCGTTTGATAATGGATTTTCCCATTTTTGACATAAATAAACCTGATGCAATTGCCACACCGATACCTACCGCCACAATCAAATTAATACTGACTGTTACCGCAGCAACAGTGAGCGTTATAAGAAGATTCACAAGCGCAACACGACGTTGTTCTTTTGGGGCTGTCAGTTTTTTGATAAGGCTCAATGTCCAGCTATCAAACAAGGATATTCCTACAGATGTTATAATGCCAGCAATAGCTGCCATAGGAATTTTACCTACCATTTTGCCAATACTCATAATCACAACAAAAATAACACATCCGCAAAGCATGCCTGCCAATCGTGTACGACCGCCTGCATTGAAACTGGCCAGACTTCGTGGTACTGATCCTGCCGCGGGAAGTGCGCCAAAGCATGCACAAGAGATGTTGGCAATTCCCTGTCCAATCAATTCTCGTGTACTGTCGTGGCGACTGTCTGTTAAATTATCCGAAACTACAGAACTCAGCAATGATTCCATAGAGCCTAATAAGCCCAACACAAATGCAGTAATAATGACATCTGGAATATAATCCAAAATTTGAATTTGATGGGCCGCTCCCAAAAAATAATAAAAAAGATCGGGCGTTGGAAACTCGACATTGATACTGCCAACTATTGGGCCCATCATTTCCGGTGGAACAAATAGTTTAATCAGATAATAGAGACCGGTTCCGGAACCTAATCCCATAAGGGATGCCGGAATAATTTTGATCTTATTGTATTTTTTAGAAAGAAACAGAACAATGATGGTAGTCAGGCCAACTGCCAATGTCACTGGCTGGAATGCAGAAAAATCTGACAGAATTTTTAATACAGATACATGCCTGTCCATTCCTATCAAGGGTTTGAGCTGTTTGACAATTAACAGAATCGCAATGCCATTCATGAAGCCGGATATGACTGGAAATGGCACAAACTTAATCAAATTACCCAGACGAAGCACACCGAATAAAATCTGAAATATCCCTGCAGAACCAACACATAATGCAGCTAGTCCAACAATAATGATATCTCGATTCTCCATAGTGCCGGGGATTTTAGCGCATAAACCGGCTATCAAAGTGGAGAGGATCAATGTCAATGGGGCTTTAGGGCCAGTAATTTGAAGCGGTGTTCCACCCAATAGGGCGGCAATAAATGCACCAAATATTGTTGTGTAGATACCTAAAAGCGCTGCCTGCGGCGCAAAATGGATTCCAATGGGCGCAAAGGCGATAATTCCATAACCAATTGCCATTGGCAAGGTAATGATTGCCGCAGAAAGTGCCCCTGAAAAGTCCCCTTTCATATTTGAAAACATCGATACGTTGGCACGCGCCGATTTTGCTGGCGGATCACTTATTTTTTGCTCAGCCGCAACCGGTTTTGATGCCTCACTTATTTCAGCTTTATCAACAGGTGTTTTTAATTCTTCAACAGGTGTTTGTAATTTTTCACTCGTATCAGATTTTTTGATATCCGCTTTTTTTGGTGAATTTGCAACACGCGTATCAGATTTCTTGATATCCGCTTTTTTTTGTGAATCTGCAACACGCGTATCAGATTTTTTGATATCCGCTTTTTTTTGTGAATCTGCAGCACTTTCAGGCTTAACCAAAAAAACATTCTGACAGTTAAAACACCGAAACAAAGCGCCATCCGGATTTAATTTATATTCATCAAAGTGATATACAACTTGACATTTTTCACAAATAACTTTCATAGCTCACAGCTCTTTCTTTAAATTGATTAATCATCGTTTTTCGAAATTTTTTGAGATATGCTATTAATTTATGGTCATATTTTTTTACCCCTATACTTATATAGACACCAAAATTTTTAATTTCTTACAAAAAAAAATAAAAAAACGAAAAATTATTTTTTTATAACAGATTTTACAGAATATTTTACACTATATTTACACTCTTTAAAAGTGTTTTTGAATTTTTTTTTGATTTATATTGAAATGTTAGAATTTATCATTTTTTCAAGCGGGTGGCAAATCCCAATAGAAAAAAAGTTTTCTATTGGGGGGTTAAATTTTTAGATTTGGGCATCTCACATCTAAAGATGAGGACTTCAGACGTTCAAAATAGGGAGGTATTGTTCATTTTTTCTTCAAAATTACACTGAAAATAACGTCCTCATTAATGTTATTGTTGGTATTGGGGAGATTGTTCTTTAGAGACATCGCATGCGATATTTATACACGACCTTTTTTGGGATATTTTATGAAAATTCTGGCTGATATTCGGGTACAATACTTTTTAAAGCTTCCATTATAATACGATGGTTAAACGTTTTGGCTGCTTGTATGATCATATCAATTTTTGCATTGATTTCATCCATCTGACAAATTTGTCCGCGCAGGACCAGAATTTTTTCATGATTTGTTTTTACAATGCCTTCACCTTCTGTAATTAATTCTTCATATAATTTTTCACCCGGCCGGAGTCCGGTATATTGGATTTCAATATCTTGATGAGGTTTATATCCATGTAAACGAATTAAATCCTGGGCCAGATCCACAATTCTGACAGCCCGCCCCATATCAAGTATAAATATTTCGCCCCCCTTGCCCATCGCACCGGCCTCCAGGATTAATTGCGCGGCTTCAGGAATGCTCATAAAATATCGAGTAACTTCAGGATGTGTTACTGTTACCGGTCCACCTCTGGAAATCTGGTCCTGAAAAATGGGAATCACAGAACCTGAACTCCCCATAACATTCCCAAATCTCACAACCATGAATTGGCTGGACATAGCTTCATTGGCGCACAAAACCAATTGTTCAGCCACGCGTTTTGAGGCCCCCATAACATTTGTGGGACGCACAGCCTTGTCTGTAGATACCAGAACAAAACGTTCCACTTTCTTAGATTTGGCAATATTTACAAGATTTAATGTCCCTTGAATGTTATTCAATATAGCTTCCCAGGGATGTTTTTCTTGCATGGGGACATGTTTATAGGCCGCCGCATGAAATACAACCTCAGGCTGAAAAGAATCAAAAACATGCGCCAAAGATTCTTGATTTCGAATATCTGCCAGATAGGTTTCAACATCCATATAGCCAAATCGTTGCCGACATTCCATTTCAACGCGAAACAGGTTAATTTCACTTACTTCTAACAACCCCAATTGTCGGGGATGAAAACGACTGACCTGTCGGACCAGCTCACTCCCAATAGAACCGCCCGCCCCTGTTATTAAGACACGTTTTTCGTGTATATACCGGTATATTTCTGCTTTATTGAGATGGACTTCCTCACGTCCCAATAAATCCTGAAGGGTTACATCACGAAGCGCTTTCACTGAAATACGACCATCAATTAATTCGCTTATCGCAGGGACTGTTCGAAATCGTTTACCAGTTGATTCACAATTGGAAACGATTTTGCGCATATGTTCTTGTGAGGTTTTTGGAATGGCAATGAGGATTTCATCAAACAAATCGATAAATGAATCAATTTGATCCACCTGCCCTAACACCGCAATACCATGAATGGTTTTTCCTTGTTTCAGGGGATTGTCATCTAAAAAACCAATGGGCTGAATTTTCAAAGTGGGATTATCGCGAATTTCTCGTAAGACACGCTCTCCAGTGCTTCCAGCACCAATGATTAATAGACGTTTTGACTCTTTGCCTTTTCGGATCAGGGCAGGAAAAAAAGACATATCTGAATGCCGGGTGTAAAACAATCGAATACTGGCACGAAATCCCCCGAGAAAAATCAGGCATAAGATAAAATCAATAATAAAAACAGAGCGGGGATACCCTTCAAATCGGTGTAATACCATAACAAACAGAACCAATATCAACGTACTGAACATGACTGCCTTGACCACATTTACCAGATCAAAAAGACTCGTAAACCGCCACATGCCTTGATACAGGCTGAATGCAAAAAAAACAACCATTTTTACAACCAAGATAAGCGGCATCAATTGCCAGAGCGCTTTGTGATAATGATCTGGTATAACAAAATCCAAACGAACAGCAAAAGCCAGCCACCAGGATAATGTGACCAGTGCAATATCAATAACAAATACAAGATAAAAGTTTTTTGAGCGAAATAAATTTTTCATGACCCGATATTCCGATATATTACTTCAATTTCGACAAAATACACGCGATAACACGTGATTGCTCTTCATGCGTCATTCCGGGGCCAGATGGCAGGCAGATTCCGGTTGCAAATAATGTTTCGCAAACAGGGCGGTCTGAATGATGGGGTACAAAATCAGTGCCTTTGAACAAAGGCTGCATATGCATGGGTTTCCAAACAGGTCTGGACTCAATGTTATGTTTTTCCAAATGATTTACCATCTCAAGCGGCGACAGAAGTGATGGTTCTATTGTCATCACAGTCAACCATCGGTTAGAGTCATAACCCACAGGTTCTGGCATAAAACCAATTCCTTTAATATGGTCCAGTGCAGAAACATATTGCTTGAATATCATGCGACAGGCCTGAATGTGATCTTCTAGTATATGCAACTGCCCCAGGCCGATTGCCGCCAAAACGTTGCTCATGCGGTAATTAAACCCCATTTCACTATGTTCATAATGGACCACTGGATCTCTGGCCTGCGTTGACCAATAACGTGCTTTAATAATGGCATCACAATCATTGGACAAAAGCATGCCGCCACCTGATGTGGTAATCATTTTGTTGCCATTAAAAGAATAAATGCCGAAATATCCAAATGTTCCGCTGTACTGATTTTTATACGTTGCACCAATGGCTTCAGCAGCATCTTCAATGATTGGTGTCTCATATTTTTTACAAATGCTGGAAATTGTATTCATATCAGCACATTGTCCATAAATATCAACAACAATCACAGCTTTTGGTCTTTTACCCATCTGATCATATTTTTCAAATGCATGTGCCAGAGCCTGGGGTGACATATTCCAGGTATCAGGTTCAGAGTCAATAAAAACAGGTGTGGCATTTTGATATAAGATCGGGTTGACACTTCCCACAAAGGTGAGGGAAGCACAAAAAACAATGTCATCAGGTTGGACATTCAGAAAGCGAAGGGCTAAATGAATGGCAGCAGTGCCCGAGCTGAGAGCAAGGGCACTGCATACACCAAAACGCTCTGAGATTTCATTTTCAAAGCGCGTAATATGTTTCCCCACCGGCGCAATATAGTTGCTTTCAAAAACTTCATCAATATATTTTTTTTCTTCAACACCCATGTGTGGCGGGGATAGAAAAATGCGGTTCATAAGTAATGTTTATCCATTAAAAGTGTTCTTTAAGTTTTCAATGTATTTATCGACCATACCTTCAAATTCTCTTGATGCAAAGGGTGAAATAACCATCTTTGCCAGTGATGGAAATGGGAGGGTGAGGATACCTTTTGTATTCAAAGCAATATGTGTTTTATCTCCCTGTTTGGATATTTTCCATGAACCTTCAATTTCTGCATTTCCAACACCAGCGACAGGTTTCCATACAATACTTCCCGACTCTTTATCACTCTCGTATTTGCAGGCATACACTGTTTGAATGTAGTATTTTTGAATACCGAGCTTTTCCATTTCCCATCGGAAACAGTTATCTCCCATGTCCACCAATTGATCGACTTTTGGAAAATGACTGACTGAATCCGGTACACTGGCCAATAAATCAAAGACTTTGTCGTAATCTGCCGGAACATCAAATTCTTTGTTGATGTCTACATTGACTTTAAATGCCATAATGATCTTCTCCTTTAATGTTTTAAAGTTATATTTATTAGATACTCAGGAACATCCTGAGGTAAAAAATTCATTCTTGTGAACAATTTTGTTTCAACAATTTTACACATCTCATAGTGATGATTAAACATAGAAATATCAATATGCGGGCATTTTGGAAGATATCTCACTTTTATATCATCCATACGTTTTTGAAGGCTCACAACCTGATCATGTAATACACGTTTATCTGCATAATTGACAATTTCTTTTTCATTATATTGATCTGCAAGAATGGGATTCTTAAGAATGACGTGCTCATTTACAATCTCTGAAATTTCATGAAACCCTTCATTTTCGCAAATCTTCATACCTTTGTGGCAATGATTTTCATGGGATTGAATACATGAAAATTTGGCAATATCGTGTAATAAAGCGCCACTGACAGCTTTTTCAATGGATATGTCAACCCCATACGCATCTAAACGTAATGCGATCAGCATTGCAATTCGTGCAACAAGGATGGAATGGTCACGAATATGTGATGGCATATAGTATTTATCCATCATTTCAAAACATTGATCAATACTCGGTATCAATAGACCCCCCAATTACCAGAAAGATAGTATCGATGTAAAACAGGTCGAATATGTGTATTGATTTGCACAGTGTTTCGTTGATCCAATACACCTTTTCCAAAGTAAATCATTGATTTCATGGCATTGGCATCCAGAAATTTACAATCTATATCTTTAAACCCAAGATTTAAAGCCAAATTTTTCAATGCAGCAGGTTCAATATCATTTTTTCGCGCCCCCAAAACGAATCCCCATTCTCCCATTGTGGGTACATGGTTATGATAGGGTAATACAGATAATCCCGCAGATTCAATGGTTTTCAGTATGCACAAAAACGCTTTTGTTGAAAAATAGGGACTGGTTGCCTGGGTTACCATTACACCGCCGCGCATCAGATGGTGCGCAATTAATTGATAAAAATCAAGGGAATACACATGCATGAGATCAATTGTATCCGGATCAGGCAAATCAATGATTATTATTGAGAACAGTTTATCATGTTTTTCAAGAAATGTCATGGCATCTTGATGAATAATATTAATTTTTGGTGTTTTCAAAGAATTATTATTAATTCGGGTTAATATGGGATGTTTTTTGCCCAGATCTGTCATAACCGGATCAAGGTCAATTAACGTAATATGTTCAACATCCGGGTATTTTAGAATCTCTCTGACAGCAACGCCATCCCCGCCGCCTAAAATGAGAATTTCTTTATGGCAGGAATTTAATTTCATGGCCGGATGGACCAGAGGTTCGTGATATTTTTCTTCATCATAGGTACTGAACTGAACCTGACCATTTAGATACAACCAGTAATATTGACGCCATTGGGTAATGACAATTTTTTGATATGCGGTTTGTCTGGCAAAAACAATTTTATCTTTGTATTTGCTTTGTTCACCAAATTGAATGATGGGTTTTGCACCAAAACCCAGACAAATAAAAAAACAAAAGCATATCAGCCATGAAAAAATGAACATTTTTTTGTGATATATCAGCGGCATAAATTGCCATAACACCAGCGTGGCCACCAAAAAATTAATACAACCTAAAATAATGGGCGTGTATGTCAATCCCAGATAGGGCAGCGCAATGAACGCAAAGATAATTCCGCCAAGCAATGATCCAAAATAATCCTTTTCCATCACGTTGGAAATATTGATCCGCAAATTTTCGTAGGATTCGTTGATTCGTGTGACAAGTGGAATTTCCAGTCCAATGAGTATGCCAACAATAATTCCCTGAGAATAGATGACAAGATTAATTGGCTGAATAAATGCTGCAAGGCCATATGCAATGATGGCCGATGTTGCACAGGCAACAGAAAGCAAAAGTTCAGTAATCAGAAACCACTCCAGAAGTTTTGTTTTAAATACCCGGCTGATTCGACTTCCCACACCCATCGCAAACAGCATGAAAGACATGACCAGCGTCCATTGGAACACTGCATTTCCGGAAAGATAAGTGGCCAGGGTGGACAAAACAAATTCTGCAATTATTCCCGCGCATCCAGTCGCAAACAGGGCAATTTTAAGAATACTATTTTCTGATCGCGTGGTTTTCATTTAATCCCCATTGTTATGGCAGAACTTCTATTGACACAGCCATTATTCAATTTTTCACTTTTTACGTTTGAAAAACAATCGTAAACCAGAATCGTGACCCTTTGCCTTCAGTGCTTGTAACACCCATTTCCCCGCCCATTAGTTCTGTAAGTTGCTTTGAAATTACCAAACCCAGCCCTGTTCCATCATATTTTCGCGTGATAGAATCATCAATCTGTGAGAAAGATTTAAATAATCGTTTTATTCCATTTTTGGAAATGCCAATGCCTGTATCTGAAACACTGAATAATAACGTAACATGAGAAGTTGTTTGATCATACAATTGGATATCAACACATATCTCACCATGTGATGTAAATTTAATGGCATTATGGATCAGGTTGATCAGTATTTGTTTGATCCGCACAGAATCACCAAACAAAATATCTGGCACATTTTTATCAATATTTAAATTGAGTTTTAAGGCTTTTTCATCCGCTTTGATGGTCATCATATTGAACACATTATCCAGGATCACTCTAAGATCAAATTCACAGAATTCTATCGTAAGTTTTCCAGATTCAAGCATTGAGAAATCAATAATATCATTTAAAATACGCATTAATGAATGGGCACTGGTTTTAAGCACTGTGGCCATTTCAGTTTGTTCTTCATCAAGGGGGGTTTCACTTAATATCGTTGCCATTCCAATAATACCATTCATCGGGGTTCTAATTTCATGGCTCATTGTTTCCAGAAATGTCGTTTTGGCACGATTTGCTCTTTCTGCATTATTTTTTTCACGTATTAAATCTTTTCTATTTCGTTCTAAAAGCGTACCAAACAATACAATAAAAAAAATACCCATCCCGCCTACAACAAAGTGGGTTATAATGAGATTTAGATTTAATTTTCTTGGGGCAAATGGAAGGGTTACACTTATTGCACCCCGAATATCACCTTCTGTATACCCCTGCTTTGCATGGCATGTTAAACATCCTTTTGACACAAAAAGCGGGGCAATATACCGATAAATTCTCTTTGACTCAAATTCAACAAATCCGGACCATTCTTTAAGTCCTTTTTCAAAGAGAATCATTTTTGTTTTTTCCCAGGGTTTGGCAGCATTTTTGGGACGAATGGGGTTTAAGCTGGTAATATGAAATAAAATATCAGATCGTTCCATTGCAATCATTGCAATCTGGCGTGTCATAAATGCAGGATTAATTTTTGTATATTTTTTTCCATGTATATCAGTGATGTCTCTTGAGGGCGTATCAAGATAAGGATTTGGCTGAACGTTCTTGTTAACAGGAACATAGACACCTCCATGCCCTGCATTCCATGATCGTGTGAGCACGATCTGTTTAAAAAAGGATTTTGCGCCTTGCAGAGCTGTATTTCTCTCATTTGATGTTTCAACTAATAAATTCCAATACAGCGATATACTTACTGATATTGTCCAAATAAATAGAATGGCAAATATAAATTTTTTCAAATTTTTTCCTTCAAATACATTCAAGATTTAAATTTAATTCTAATTGAAAAAGTTCTCTATCAAGCTTTGAATCAATATTCAAGGTAAAAATATGGGTTCGCAATAAAAAGGACTTGACATTATTTATGGTATAAGTCATTTCATTAATGTATCAATTATCGGAAAGCGTTTGTTTTTCAAGTTGAAATTCCAGGCAGAAAGTATAAAAATAAGCTATTTATACGTTTTGTTTCATGTAATTAAATAAGGAATCCTCGGAAAATAAGTTCCCCCATTTTAATAATGGTTCATTCTATTTTTTGAATCTGGATTATGCTGAATATGTCATCTTCTTTAGAGTCATCCAGGTTCAAAAATTGAAAAAAAGCTAGGAATTATAAATGGGAAAGTTATTTTGGGAGCATTCCTAAGGGAGGTTTTCCATTGTTTATCCATAAAATTTTTATTACAACGATTTTAATTTTATTTGTAGCAATACATCTGATGTTATCTGTTAATTATATAAAAACAATTACAGCCCGCGATGCATCAACTTTAGCAGCCTTGTTTGTGCATGCTGAAATGCAGCATTCAATGGCTTTAATTCTAACAAAACAATCGTATGAACATGCAATCAGACAGGCAGATTCATATTTAGAAAAAGTTGTTGATCGTTTCAAGACGCAAACAGATTCAGATGCTTTTATACAAATGCACTGGGTTGACACGCAATGGAAAATTTTTAAAACTCTGATTGATAAATATGATGATACACCGGCTGAAATCAATCAGCAAAAGTTGGACAACCATTGTAATCGATATTGGAAAACACTCAGTCAGGTAATGAATAACCTGGCGACAGGTCGGTCATTTTCTCAAATACTGGCAATACATACCCTGGTTGCATTAATTTTTATTCCATTGATATTTCTTTTTATCCGCCGATATGTTGCAACCAACAATGATATCGTAAAAAATTACGATCCGCTGACACATATCTATAATTCACGAATGTTCTATCGCTTGATTGCCCAGGAACTCGCAAAATCAGAACGGTACGATCGGGCGTTAAGTCTGGTTGTTTTTGACGTCGATTTTTTTCGACGTATTAATGACTTTTTTGGGCACAAGGTGGGTGATGACGCTCTGGAACAATTGGCCACTCTTGTGGACCAAAACATTCGAAAAAGTGATTTGTTTTGCAGAGTGGGCGGTGAGGAATTTGCGGTCATCGCGTCAGATACAGACCTCCAACAATCAATTGTACTGGCAGAAAAAATACGAAAAATGATTTCCGGTCATACCTTCAAAACTGTTGGACGTATTACAGTCAGTCTAGGGGCTGTTCAGGCAAAAGAAAAAGACACGCCTGAAGCCATGTATAAACGTGCATATGAACGTTTGCAAGTCGCAAAAAAGAAAGGTCGTAATCGAACTATTGCAAAAGACCTTTATGACGAAACAAGTTAGGGGTAAAAAAAAATTGTCGGGGAACGCGCGATAAGTTATGAGTGTAACCAAAATGGCCGGAATTTAAATTATCACTCACCATTTTTTGAACCAGGATTACGCTGAAAAAGATGAATATGATGAAATAAACACTGTATTTTAATCATCTTATTCATCTTCTGTGTAATCCTGGTTCAAAAAAATGATGAGCAAATTGTAATAATTGTGTAATAATTGGGGTCAGAGTAAAATTATTAATAATTGGGGTCAGAGTAAAATTAATAGAATTTTTAATTTTACTCTGACCCCAATTGTTATACGACCCCAATTATTACTTAAATATTGCGCTAAAAGAAAGTAAAACCATAAAAATTACTGTAATATCGGGATAATAGGTGTATATACCCCCGTAGATGCCTTAAAAACTTAAATTCACTGTCAAATGCTTGCTATTTAAT
>Ga0272440_1003241_pt1 | contig 12245 bp, 6 predicted proteins | sample SSMMMBAug17_FD_192440 | JGI IMG/M metagenome (GOLD analysis project Ga0272440, IMG submission 192440) | Marine sediment archaeal communities from Little Sippewissett salt marsh, Falmouth, MA, United States - SSM-MMB-Aug17 | ecosystem: Environmental > Aquatic > Marine > Wetlands > Sediment ... | reverse complement strand
CTTGATATGATAACTGATCCTTACCAAAATAGTGATTCTCTGGCGTATAATGCAATTGATCATTGATAATTTCTGCAATGCCATGTTCGGGTTGCGTTTTCATCTGATATGTCAAGTTGTCGCTGTCTATATCCTGGCCTTGTAAGGTCAGTTTTAAGATTGTATCTTCTTCCATTTCAGGCGCATTGATATCTGAGACAACAGGCGCATCATTGACTGGTTGGATATTTAAGGTGATGGTCATTTGTGCGGTTTCACTGTTATCGGATACCCGGACATTCAACCAATCCGCACACGATTTCCTTGCCATCAACCACATATTTAAATGAATCAAATCCATAATTAGCTTCTGGTTGATATATGAGTAAAGCACCAATCGTAATATTACCATGCAAGGGGCAGTGACAAGACATTCCGGTTCAATCCTTCCGCCTTTTCCCTTAATGGCTTCAATTGAATGCACCTGTCTTTGGAATGTGGCATGGCTACTATGATTATCGCTGACATCAAGAAAAGTATATATAATTTCGATAAGGTCGCATATCCGCTAAATATTGAACACTCTGTTTTAGATTTTCAATTCTAACATCCAGTTGAGGAGATATTTATATTCTTCATTTATTCCAGTACAGCAAAACAATGAAAATACTGAAGTAGATATTAAAGTTAGTTTAGAAATATTTGGCTGGATTCTTCTCATATAAAATTCAATTAGTTTCATCAGGGAATCCATAAACAACATACCGAAAAAAAGAAATTATATACTTTTAGGAAAAAAGTTTACTGCTGAAGCAATTTACTTTTCTTTAATATGATGAGGTAAAATTTCAGAATTATTTTATGTCAATACTGATAATTTTATCGTTTTCAGTTTACGATAAAAAAATTAATTATGGAATGTTCGAAAAATAAGTTCCCCATTTATTGGAGTCTCAAATCTAAAAAGATTTAGGACTCCAGCCAAAATGGGAAACTTATTTTTCGAACATTCCTATGTGATAATTTATTAATTTGTAACAAGAATATTGTCAAGTATTAAATACAAACAGATCATTGGACGATGATATTACCTTCAGAAAACTTATGATGCTTATTGAATAATCTAGACAAACCTCAGACAAATAATATATAACACAATTTAATTATGTTTACCTTTACCATATAAGGAATGTTCGATAAATAAGTTCTCCATTTATTGGAGTCCCAAATCTAAAGATTTAGGACTCCACCCAAAATGGTGGAACTTATAATAAGAGCATTCCTAAGCAAGCACGCAATACAAAAAATAAGTAAGGCGAAGTTATATGATAAATAACCAAATGATCTGGCCCATATTGTTTGTTACTGCTGCCATTTTTGGATGTTTAATGGTTTTGTTTGCGCCACAGGTCTCCATTCCAACCTGTATTGATATAACACCCGGTGAAAAACCGATCATCATTGGATATAAAGAACTGGCACAACGCGCAGGTCCCATGTCTGCTGATAAGTCACACCTGAAAATAGAGAAAATTGATGGATTATGGCATATACACAATATTAGCCATGGAAAACGTGTTGAAGTGAAAACCAGTGTAGATAGAAGCCGCTTTGTTAAGCGCTGGAAACTTCAGACGGGCGATCAATTCATTCTGGATGACCAACGTTTCAAGGTGACTCAGATTGATCATCAGGGGAGCATATCCTTATTGCATGAACAAACCAATCGAACAGCGAAATGGGAAAAAGGTGTTATAAAAGTTTCTGATCCATTTTTGTATGTTCAGGCCAAATCTCTCAGATGGCGTATTCAAAAAAGGTTACGATGGATATTGCGATCTTTTCATTCTGATTATTGGGAAAAAGAGATGATTCTTTTTAGCCTGGGAGGCGGAGTCAATACACCTGATCGATGGCAAATTGATGCTTTGCCCCCACAATATGCTTATATCAGCTGGTATAAAAATAATTTTTATCTTGTTCCTGGAAGTGCCAGTAGTCGCATTCAGATGGCTCATCATCCCCATCAAACAGTTTTCCATTTTTCGCAAATACCATTTCCACTCAATCACCCTGATCATCCTGTTCGACAATTGATTATCGGAAAAACATATTATCGTGTTTCTTGCTCAGATGCGCGCATTCAGTTGAAACCTTTTCGAAACACTGATGCCTGGTTTGATCATAAACCACAAGAACAAAGCTTTGGTAATGTATGTGTCACCTATAACACTGGTTCTTTCATTGGCATGGGATCTATGCATGCTGGTAAATTTTTCAATAAAATTTTTGTTCGACTCCTTGTTGTTTGCCTTATTGGCCTGATACTGTCAATTGCTATTTATATGTTAGCCGCCAGATCAAAACGTTTTCATTTAATGGCTATTCTTGTTCCCTCTGTGATATTAACTGGTTTTTCCATAATTTGTTGGCCGGTACATCATGGTATCAATATATCCTATGGATTATTGCTTGCCTGGATGTCATGGATATGGGCTACGTATTGGTTGTATATCAAAGGGAAGTTAAATGGAATATCTGGAATTATCTGGGCATGTGCGATTATTCTTGCCGTAACAGGTGCGCTGACTTTAACGCAACTGGCGATTGGTGCTGATAATATCAAATGGTTAGATTATCCAAGAAAACATTTACTTGTCCTTTCCATGTTTGGATGGTTCTTTCCGCTGATGCTTCTTATTCCTGTTCAAATGATTGGAAACATATTTGTAAGGAATAAATCAGGGTATCGCGTGATGCGTATCGGTTTTGTCACCCTTATTTTGAGTATACTGATCTATCATTTTTTTAAAGGAAATGAGCAAGGTTTAGGCGTATTTCAGCCATCAGAGCTGGCCAAGTATTTATTGATCGTCGTGGGTGCATTGACAGGTATGCATTTATCTGAAGTTCGCATTTATGATGCAGAACATTTATATCAAGATCCTGTCAAAATGATCTGGCCATTTGTTTATACCTTTATATTTGTTACCAGTCTGGCATTTTTCGTATTTTTAAGTGTCAGAGATATGTCTCCCATTGTCATTTCATGTTTGTTTTTAATCTGCTGTATCTGGAAAATTGCACCCAATCCTGATAAGACAAAACCGCGTTTATTTGAATGGATATGCCATGGCGGAATAACAGTGATTTGTGTTATTGGGATGTGTTTTATTATTTACGCATATAATGTCCCTGAAAATTTACCCAATAGTATTCCTCAAAAAGATCGTATTTTAGTGTGGGCAAATCCTGCCTTGCATCCGCATAGTGGTGAGCAGGTGATGAAATCCATGACAATTTCAGGCCTTGGCAGGTGGTTTGGCGCGACAGGTTCATGGTTTGGTAATAATTATGCCGCCATGACTGTTCCAATGATTCAAAATGATTTTGTGGGTGCATTTATTATTTATCGATGGGGCGGTTTTTTTGCGACCTTGCTTTTAGTGATCCAACTTACTTATATCGCTGCTTTTTTCAGAACCGCGCACTTGATTGAAAGTGAAGAATGTTATGGCTTTGACAGGCGTCGCATGAATTTTGTTTTTCGGATGATTATTTATGGATTTGCCTGGATGACTGCCATTCAATGGTTGATCTCCTGGTCGAATGTGTTGGGACTATTTCCAGTCATGGGCCAACCCATGACCTGGATATCTCAGGCAAACAGTCATTTGATATTTTTTGCGCTGCCATCATTGGCGTTTGTTATGATGGTTCGGCAGGGTGATGAGGGAAGCATTGGAAGCGTCCCATTGAACCTTTCACGTAACGCTTTCTGATTGGAAATATGAAAGAATAACATTATGATAAAGCAAATAAAAAAATTGTTTGAAAGTAAATCACGTTCGTTAATATCTTTTGCACAATCGCATCAAGGTCCAAGGCAAGAGAATCAGGATAATTATTTAATAATTCAAAAAGAAAAAAATCAAGTCATTGCGCGATATTTAAATGATGAAAAACCAATCTCGCAACCATTGCCTGATTGGCCGGATAACATGATTCGTATTGCTGTGGCAGATGGCATGGGCGGGCATGCAAATGGTCGTCAAATTGCAGAACAACTTGTCAGTGAATTACTTCAACTACCGCCTCAATACACCCCTGAAGCCATGAAGCAACACATTATTGACATTCATCATCGGTTATTTGATACTTTCAACTTGAATCATGATGACAAAAGTCCTGGCACAACACTGGTTATGGCGGATATTCATCGTCAAACGGGGCAGGCTGTATTAATCAACGTGGGAGACAGCCGGGCATATTTGATACAGCCCAGACGATTTCGCAAAAAACTGCCAGTAATTCATCAGTTAACCAAAGATCATTCTTTTGCTGAGTTTGCCTGGCGTGATGGAGAAATAGATCAAACAACCTATAACAATAATCTGAATGTTCAACATTCCAGACTGGCTCAGGCTGTTGGTTTTGGCTCTAGAGGTTTACTGAAAGATGAAGAAGGGTTTAAGCCATTTCAACCTGATAAAGGACTTCGCATCGATCTTGCCAATGATTTATCAACAAAACTCAAATCCCATGCGGATGCATTTCAAATCACCATAAAATCAAACGATATTTTGATGCTCAGCTCTGATGGCCTCTGGAGTGGTGAAAGCACAGGCCAATGGTTTAATGATCATCCGTTCTATGACGTAACACAAGCGCTTTTAACGCAGCTTATAGACATCGCAATACATCGAAATGCAACAGATAATATCACAGTGGCTATGTCTGGATTTCAAAATGATGAATGATATGATTGGCAATATATCATTTATTCAAAAAATATGAGGACAAATTATGAAAGCAGTCAAGTATGGTATCGCTGGTTTTATCATTATTGGATTTATGTTCCGATTGATCACGCTTCAACATGCAGACTTTTTACCGCCATCACATGTAAAGCAAGAGGATGCGCGTTTGTTTTATCAATTAATTCAGTCTGAGGTTTTAGAAACAGTAAAAGATACCAATCAATTAAAACTTCCCAGAAAAGATTATGAATTGATCGAAAAAGCCAGACGTGCGCAATATCCTGCTTTACCCGATCTGTCTCAAGATGAGCGTAAACGTTGTGAACTCATTCATGCACTGTATTATTCTGCGCCTGGGCGATTTGTGTTAAATCAAATTCAACAATGGAATCAAACGCGTCAATTAGCCGGTATTCGAGATAATCGGACTCAAAAAGATGGTGATTTTAAAAATAAATGGCAAATCATGAACACATCTGGGACATTTCAAACCATCCCTTTTCTGAGTGAGCAATTTGGTTATGTCAATCATGGAGAATTGCGGCCTGATTTCAGTAATTGGCTGGTTGTTCACCCCTTTCAACAGGATGATCAGCTAAGATTTGAATCGCATGTTCATGTCAATCGTGCGCATAACGTCATTGTCCAACTAATTGGTTCTTATCCGGTTCATATTGGTCCCGCAAGAAACGTATCCAGTATTAAGCCCATTTGTGATTCGCGTGTGTCAAAGAAAAATAAGTGTACTCAAAAGACTGCCCTGGCTTTTGAAATCCATTTTTCTTTCAAAAAAGGCAGTCATCACATCATAATTGAATCATCAGGGATTCAAAATCCACATACATGCGAACCAGGCAGGCATATTCAAATGGATGCCAAAACATTGGCTTTTCATTGGTCTTCTGTGAATCGCCGATCTTTCGTAAAATTGGATGCGCCATTCATGATTCGCACGGCTGATGGTGTTCCTTTAACAGATTCACGTGGGAATCCAACTGATTTTACCCTGAAAAATGGTCTGGTTCCTTTAATTGGTATTGGAAAGAAAACACCATTCTCCTTGTATGGTCTTTTAGCGCGCAGTCAAATTCCTTTTAAAACCAATGAAATCACTTTAAGTATCAACAGTCGCATACAGGCAATTGCGCAAAAAACGTTGAATCATCATGTGAATCAAATGTGCAGGCGAGATAAAAAGTATCGAAAGAAACAATTTTGTAAACAAAGAAAAGCATCAGTGGTGATATTAAATGCAAAAACAGGCGCTATATTGGCTGCAGCCAATCATCCTTTACCGCCAAAAAATATTCATCCCTGGGATTTGCAAACCTTTGATCGGTTTTATTCGAAAAATAATCCCATGACCCTTCAAGCATGGCAAGGTATTGGCGTTCATAGTGCCCCGGGTTCGAGTTTCAAACCGGTTGTTGTGATGGCTGCTCTTGATATGCAATCTTACAAAAATGTGAATCATATGGTTCAGGAATTAAGTCATATCAGCCCTATTTACGATAAAGCGCAAAGCATTAAAGATTTTTACCAGTCCTATATGTCTAAAAAAAGTGAAACCTATTGGGAAGAAAATATATTTCCCTGCTTTACAAAACCCAAAAACGATCAATTAACTCTGACTGACGCCATCATGCGTTCAAAGAATGGGTGGCATCGACGATTGGCTATTTTAATGGATGGTGAAAAAGCTTTTTCATATGATTCTGATTGTTTGCCCAATACCAGTCAGTCCTTTGATTTACCGGATTTTAACCTGTGTCGGATTGCAAAACGTCTTGGATTTGATTCGTTTATTGATCTTGCCCCCCATCTTGATCAAACGATTCGGTTAAGACCTGATCGTCTTAAACATATTGCGGGTGATATCCTATTTGCACATGCAGGAGAATTGGCCTTATGTAAAAAAGGCAGCAATAAAATGAAAGAATTAGCCAAAACAGCCATTGGTCATGGTGTGAGTGCGACACCGCTCCAAATGGCAAGGGTTGCCGCATCAATTGCCACTCAAAAAATTGTGATGCCGGATTTATTCAGCCAGTATAATCATGGCCTACTTGCATCTGCGCCCAGGCATCAAGCACTATATCTGGATGGTTTGGATATACTTCAAAAAGCAATGGGCAAAGTGGTTCAGTATGGAAAAGTCAAAGAAGAGTTTTCCGATTATGAAGGACATCAAAGGGTTTATGGAAAAACCGGCACTGCCAGTATGTTTGAAAATGAAGAAAAAGATCGAAAAGACGAATACAATACAAGCTGGTTTGTTGGATGGCAGGCTCCTGAACATGACACAAATCCGCCTTTGGCTTTTGCGTGTATGATGACCCATGCGTTACATCCAGGCTATCGAAAAGGTGCAGAAGTCAGTGCGCCTGTTATAAAAGATATTTTAAAACAGATTGAAATGAATGTTGTGGAATAAATAGGTAAAATAATTTCGAATCCGGTTACCGAAGCTTAGGGCTAAATATGGCGATAGCCGGCTTTAGCCCTAAACTGTTATTGCTTTAGCCGAAATCGTGCATTCTTAACCCAACGTCTATGGGCTTTAGTCCTCCGCTGCTGTGGTAAAAAGATTCGAAATCGTTATCCTATAATAAAATTCCATTTTTTTGAAAATGCACCCTTGGTATGATAAAAGAACATCACAATCAAAAAAAACATATGGAGATTCCATAAAGCGAGTATACCATGAATAACGAAAATCATATTCAATGTGCCAACGATTCATATGAAATAATACATCAGGAAGGTCGTGGCAACTATGGTGTGGTGTATAAAGCCAGACGATTGTCAGATAATCGGATTGTTGCCATAAAAATGCCGGCAGATAAAGATAGCAGCAATAATCTATATTCCACACAACAAGTGGAAAAAACAATTTCAAAAGTCAAAGGGGAAATAGAATTTCTAAAAACAATCGCCACAGAAGCAGAAGCGCATCATATCATTCCCTTATGGGATTGGCATGATGGTTCTGATGATCATTATCCCATGATGGTGATGCCACTATGCCATGGTACCCTGTCAAATTATTGCCGGAATCCGGGTGAAGATCATCCATTTGATTGCAAACAGTGGCTTGGTTTTATCGAACAAATTCTTATTGCCCTGTCATTTATGCGGCAAACCAACACCAGCAGTATCCATCGGGATGTTAAAATTGATAATCTGCTCATGCTGAGAAAGAAAGTGTATTTATCTGATTTTGGTACTTTTAAAGAACTAAAACGTTTAGGAACCGCTTCACTTGCAGGCTCTATTGCATGGGGGGCGCCTGAGCAGTTCATTCCTGAAAAAATTGAATCCGGAGAGCCCTCTTATCAGCTCACCGATAAAGCAGATATCTATCCAGTGGGATTGATCATGTATATGCTTCTGACATATCGCGGAACATATCCTAAAGCACAATCCAAATTGGAAACCTTAATTGATGCCGGAGGCCGATGTCTTCCCAATGCCCCGCAACAATTTCAAAAAATTGGCGGAATAGATGAAAATGAAAAATCAAATTGTATGAAATACCTCACTCAATTGACACAAAAAAATGATCTTCCTTTTCCTCAAGAATTTAGCAATGGATGTATGCAATTTTTGGAGAAACTGCTGAATCCTGTTATAGATAAACGCCCTGATGCGAAATCAGCCTTAAAACAGCTCAAGCATTTACAAGAAATGATTTATCCCACAATCACCCAATTGAAAGTGACCTGTCAAACAGACAGAATCCCAATTGGTACACCAATTGTCTTCGATGTTCATGCCCAGGGCAAAGGGTTGCCATCGATTGACAAATGGCTTTCCATTTATGAAAAGCAATCTAATAAAGCACTAGCATTTCAATCGAGAGTGCTTAAAGATAGTTATCAGTTGAAATTGCCAGGGATGAAGCAGGAAGGAAGCTATACATTTTCAATACAGACCTATGATTCTAATATCAGTAAAACCTGCAATATTAAGATTTATGCAACGCCCCCTATTTTATGGAAACAAAAACGCTATGAAGAAGCGCTTCAGCATGAAACAGATAAAAACTATCCAGCCTGGTTGAAATCAATAGAACAACAGGCCAGTATGTCAAAAGAAGCCTGTCAAAACTGGCTTGATATATTGGACAGTGTTCATCAAAAAATATTAATTAAAAATAGACCGGATTTGTTTGTGTTGATTGCGCGTTTAATAGTAATGAAAGATCGTCCATTGGATACACAAATCATTGCTCCAGCTAAAAACAAAGAGAAATCTGCTGGGTTCTTTTCATGGATGCGTTCAGGTAAAAATGAAAAAGTCCGGAAAAAAAGCAATACTGAAATATTAATTCCTGCACAAAAAATCAACCACAGGCAATTTAATGATGGAGATGTGATTCGTCTCAGGTCGAAACCAAAGACACTATCTTCTGATGATATGAAAGCAATGATCAAGAAATATAATTTTTCTGATAGTAGTGTAAACAAATCTGGTCAATTTAAAAATAAGTATGTAGATAATCATGATTTAACAGTAACAGATGGAAGGACCGGCTTAATGTGGCAGAAGGGTGGATCTGATAATTATATGGTTATGAAAAAAATTAATGATTATATTTCCGGCTTAAATAAACAGAAGTTTGCGGGTTATTCAGATTGGCGATTACCTACACTAGAGGAATTGATGTCATTGATGGAAAATAAACAGATGAATGGAAATTTGTATATTGATCCTGTATTTAATAAAAAACAGAGATGGTGTTGGACATCAGACAAGCGGTCGTCCAGTAGTAGCTGGGTAGTCAGCTTCTGCAATGGCAATGTCGACTGGTACAGCATGGACTACAACGGCTACGTTCGCGCAGTGCGCTTCGGACAATGATGGAAGATTTGATCATTTGAGTAATTTGATTATTTAAAAAGTGTTAATGGAAAAAAATAAATAGAGCCAAAAAATTGAATAAATGAGGCGGACGAGATGATTTGATGGGGGTCCAGGGGGCGATAGCCCCCTGGTTTTTAGAAAAATTTTTGAGAAATATATATGTCCATTAGCTTTCTTTTCTTTGTATTTGCCATTACACAATCTTGTTGTTGTATAACTACAGCGGTGTAACCCTTTTGAATGGCTTTATTGATATATTTTGTCAGCCCCTTGTAACCAATACCAGTTCGTTTATGAAAGCCAAATTTTTTTTTAATATATTTTAAACCCAAGATATTGACTGCTCGAACAGCTTGTTGATCATAAAATTCATAAAAACAGCCCACTTGAAAGAAAATTATGGCAAAATGAAATTGCCTCATAAAATACAAGTACTGGGTATGTAGATTTCTAAAATTTTTTGGACTGGCATCATATCGTTTCAGTCGCTTTTCTGAGGTAATATAAAAGTAATAATTTAACCAGTAATGCGTTTTAAACAGTTTCTTTTTTAATCGATGGGTATCTGCATGCTTAAAATGTCCCAGATAGGAATTCAATGTTGATAACAATGAACAAACAGACGCTTCATTGTAATTCACTCGAAAAATAGCATCCTGTCTGCTGATAAGCTGTTTTTCAAAGTCACGTAGTTTTTCTTTCAAATTGATAATAACCCGGTTGCGGCAAAGAATATAGTCCGGCCTGACAATATAGCCTAAAAAATTGATCCCATTTGAAATGGGCTGGATCTTGGTACTTTTTGAATTTAATTCCAATTTCAGACGGGATTTAAGAAACACCTGAATAAGGTGCAACCAGTCAATTAATTGATTTTTATCAGGATGTAATAAAATAAAATCATCAACATAACGCATATAGAATTTACACTTCAGATGATGTTTTACATATTGGTCCAGCTCATTCAAATAAATGTTTGCAAAAAATTGACTGGTTAAATTACCAATGGGCAAACCTTTATTATGAGACCGATCAAATAACGATTTTTGTTTCGGTATACGCAAGAGAAGTTCTTTTGGTGACCTGGGTTTGTAGTCCTTTGTTGGATCATGATATATGATTAATTGTGTTAGCCATCGGATGTCTGAATCATTACATTTGGATCGAATGAGTTGATTGAGAACAGGCTTATCAATTTGGGGAAAAAAGTTTTTTATATCCAACTGCATATAAAAAACAGGTCGGGTTTGATTGTGAGATGATTGCCACATAAAACGTTGGAGTCGTTTTATTGCCAGGTGGATACCTTTATGTTTTCTGGAAGCATAACTATCAAATATAAATATAGGTTCCCAAATTTTTTCTAAATATCTCACCAGTAAATGATGAATCACTCGATCTTCAAAATTCGCAGCAAAAATTTCTCTTAATTTGGGCTTTTCAGCGACAAAACAAATAGAAGAAGAGGGATGGTAAGTCCTGTCAAGAAGCCTTTCGTTTAATCTTAAAATACGATCCTCTGCTTGTGTCTCAAATTCAATCGCGTCAAGCTTATTTCGTTTGTTTTGACGACAATCCAAATAAGCTATATAAACATTTTTAAATGAGAAAACAGACATTTTCATTTTCCGAAGCGCACTGCGCGAACGTAGTTGTTGTTGTCCATGTTGTTCCAGTTGACATTGCCATTGTTGAAGTTGACTACCCAGCTACTACTGGACGACCGCTTATCTCTTCACTTTGATCCCAACATGTGGGGCTTTGCCTGCCAATCCAAAAAGGTATGACCGGCTGTGATTGTATGCCATATTTATGGCGGAAGAGACGCACAATGAAAATTGGGCACGCTCTTTGCTCTAAAGAACAAAAATTCTGGCCATATCTGCAATTATTGTTTTTTGAGCCGAAGACTTTTTAACCATCCCTCATTCTGACGACTTATATCACTTACAAGATTAAATGCAACTTGAAAAGAATTAAAATTATTAAACGCCTTCACTTCTTTACATAATCGAATGGTTAACTTAATTTTTTCTAAATGCTCCCTTAACTCAAATAATATGGGCAATTTATCCCTTGAATTATTCGCGCGGATAATTAATTGTACGGCGTCCCTTGCGCTTGTTCTTAATTCAGTTCCCAAAGAATACTTATGGTATCGACTGAATCCACGTACAATTGTTTCAAAATATACATTTAATTCAAATGCCTTTTTATATATGGGTAGATGTTCATATTTTGCCATAGGTCTGCTCTGTTTTGTCCATAAAAATGTTAAAAAAAAATTTCAAATTTTGAAAAACCAGGGGGCTATCGCCCCCTGGACCCCCATCAAATCATCTCGACCGCCTCATTTATTCAATTTTTTTGTTATATTTATTTTTTGGCATTAACACATTCTAAATAATCAAATTACTCAAATGATCAAATCTTCCATCATTGTCCGAAGCGCACTGCGCGAACGTAGTAGTGGCTGTCCATGCTGCCCCAGTGGACATTGCCATGGCTGAAGTAGACTACCCAGCTACTACTGGACGACCGCTTGTCTGCCGTCCAACAATACCATTGTTTTTTACTAAATACAGTATCAATATACAAATCTCCATTCATCTTTTTATTTTCCATCAGTGACATTAACTC
>Ga0272440_1003240_pt1 | contig 12245 bp, 6 predicted proteins | sample SSMMMBAug17_FD_192440 | JGI IMG/M metagenome (GOLD analysis project Ga0272440, IMG submission 192440) | Marine sediment archaeal communities from Little Sippewissett salt marsh, Falmouth, MA, United States - SSM-MMB-Aug17 | ecosystem: Environmental > Aquatic > Marine > Wetlands > Sediment ... | reverse complement strand
TAAATAGAGAAAAAAATGCCAGGAATCATCATCCTTGCTAATGCGGTGTCAAGCACCAAGTTATTCCACGACTTAAACCTGGCTGGAGGGAGAAACTATCGGCCGGACTCGAAGCCCAAGGGGGCGCTCCTCCTCTCCATCAGGTAAACGTATAACCAGTTTTACCGAAAAAAGAAACTTTGAATTTTAGATATTTCAAAGAGCAGGTTATTTTAATGAATTAATTAAAATTTCAAAATTAACCATACAAGGGACGACAGATAATAGCCTGGGGTTTCAACCCCAGGCGGTCGTGCTGGAACCGGAACTTTTCAATACCAGGCGGTCGAACATAGTCCGGAAGGTTATACTTTTATCTACCCGAAAACTTATGATCGCTTACTTACATTTCACGTTGATTGTTGCAAAAAATTTCAAAATAAAATGTTGTAGCTTTATACGCTTACAATAAAATTTGATATTTAATGCACAAATATATTTTCTACAACAAAATTTGTAATCAATATAAGCTACAATTTAATTTGTAGTTCCTGCAAAATCGATAAATATAATAAATTTATATAGTTAAAAAATAATTAAAAAAATACAAAAAAAATTGTAAGAAACTCAATTTATACATCTCTATAATATTATGGACTTAAATTAAGCAGCAAAATCAAAAAAAAGCATATAAATTTAGTTAAAATGGATATTTATTTTTAGGCAACCTAAAAAGGAAAAAAGCATGCAAATTGACCAGAACATGCTCAATGAGTTTATCGCTGAGGCCCGGGAGCATTTAGACAATATTGAGGACAATTTTTTGGCCCTTGAAGCGCAAGATACTCCTGATTCCAGCTTGATTGACAGGGTGTTTCGATCTATCCATTCAGTCAAAGGCAGTTCAGGTTTTTTAAATTTAAATACAATTACGCGATTGGCACATGTGATGGAAGCTTTGCTTCAAAAGATGCGTCAGGGCGTCATTAAGCCTGAATCCATTTATATTGATACACTTTTGTCAGGAAGCGACCTTTTACAAACAATGGTCAATGATCCGCAAAACAGCGAATCTCTCGATATTCAAGAGGTTTACGACAGACTTCAAGAATTGATTCATGCCGCTGAAACAGACACTGCACCACCAGCAAAGAAACAAAGCAAAACAATTGATAAAAAAAAATCTGAACAACACCCTGCTGACAGGGGGATATATTCTGACAAACTGACTATCGAAAAATTGTCTCAATCTGGATTTCAGATTGATCAGGAATTTCTCCAAAATGTTAATCATCCCAATTTTTTTGTGCTGGACTACGATCTAACCGAATTGAGCATTGAACAACATATCAACCTTGATACGTTGATTAAAGATCTCAATGGTATGGGCACAATCATCTCTGTTAAATGGGATTCATCTGCTCAGGATTTGGAGGTGGATTTTGCTTCAATTCCACTATATTGTCAGGTGCTTTATGGCACCAATCTTAACTTGAATGACATCTCTATCGTGCTACAACTTCATAAAGATAAAATTCATCCTGTTGATTATTCTCCTGACAATGAGAAAACGAAGCAAAAACATTCTACTGCAAAACAGTCCCATCCACCCAAACAAACAAAAAGACAGCCGGTCTTACCCAAAAAAACTGAAAATCGACAGCCTGAAAACAATAAAGTTCCTGTGGCTGATATGAAAAAGCAACCCTCGAATAAAAAAGAATCGCAAGAACCACAAATTTCAAAACCACAAATTTCAAAACCACAAATTTCAAATAAATTAGCTGAAAAAGAACGTCAAAGTTTAAATGCCAGCCTACCAGTTGGACATCGTGAACAATCCGATACAATCCGAATCAGTGTCGATATTCTAGACAAAATTATGAATCTTGCAGGTGAGCTTGTACTGGTCAGAAATCAACATCTGTTGCTTGTTGATAAAACAGATACACGCATGGCAGATAATTCTCAACGACTCGATATGGTAACGTCAGAGCTTCAGGAAGCGATTATGCGAACGCGTATGCAGCCTATTGGCACTTTATTTGGTCGTTTGCCCAGGATTGTGCGTGATATTTCCAAAAAATGTAATAAATCCATAATCATTATTATTAATGGTCATGAAGTGGAGTTGGATAAAACAATCCTGGAATCCTTACCAGATCCCCTGACACATATCATTCGTAATAGTTGTGATCATGGCATTGAAACCCCTGAAGAACGTTCCAAAGTTGGAAAACCAGAAACAGGTTACATAACTGTAAAAGCCTATCACGAGGCAGGTCAGATTAATATTGTTATCGAGGATGATGGTCGGGGGATCAATCCGAAAAAAATTCGTGAAAAGGTTGTTGAAAAAGGCTTGAAAAGACAGGAAGAACTGGACCGCATGAGCGAAAAAGAAATTCTATCCCTGGTTATGATGCCGGGATTTTCCACGACTGATAAAGCAACCGAAATTTCTGGCCGGGGTGTGGGTATGGATGTTGTCAAGACAGCAGTTGAGCAATTGGGCGGCTCTATTGAAATGGATTCTCGTGTGGGACAAGGATTAATTATTCATCTCAGACTACCGCTTACACTGGCAATAATTCCCTGCTTGATCGTTCAGGTCAATAGTGAAAAATTTGCCATTCCTGAAGTGAATGTTGAGGAATTGGTTTCCCTGTATGATGATGAGATTTATACGCTGATTGAATGCAATGGGGATCAGGAGGTTTTCCGCCTGAGAAAGCAATTGTTGCCTTTGGTGCGTTTAAAGGAAGTCTTGTGTCGACCAAAACAATTTTCAGAGGATGATCGTTCTGAAATTTCTGAGGCCTATAGAAAGATTGCAAAGGAAAAGCTTAAAGAAAATGATGATATTCAGCAAATCCTTATTTTTGCAGTGCTGAAAATTGGCAATCAACGATTTGGGCTCATTATTGATGAGGTTATTGGTACAGAAGAAATTGTGGTCAATCCTTTGCATTCAGCAGTCAATCCATTGATTATTTATTCGGGGACAACAATCATGGGTGATGGCACTGTTGCGCTGATTCTTGATGTCAATGGAATTGCCATGCACGCTGGGGTTCGATTTACAACTGAAGTTGAACAAAATGACAAGGAAACACGTTCCAGTAAAACTGACAGTCATCGCATATTATTGTTTAAAAGTGGCATTGAAGAGCAGTTTGCCGTGCCTTTATTGTTAATGCGCCGTGTTGAGTTAATTGATCCTACTCGTATTCAAACAATTGGTGGCAACGAATATATATCAGTGGATAATGTGCCGACACTTCTGATTCGTTTGGAAAAATTGCTCAACGTATCGCCATGTGAAACATCAGATAAAATGTACTTGCTTTTACCCAAACAATCACAACGCCCCATTGGCATTTTGGCATCCATTCTCATTGATGTTATCAACCTGCCTTTGGTATTAAACAAGGAAAGCTACATGGAGGATGGCCTCCTGGGCACAGCTATTGTCAATGATTACATTACAATTTTTATTGATATTTACCGATTGGTTGAAGCTGCTGAAAAAGCCATTTTTGGCGACTCAGTTGCCCAGGATGATGAAGATCATGAAACAAAAACCATATTGCTGGCTGAGGATACACTGTTTTTTCAACGTCTGGTCAAGGGACATTTGTCCTCAGCCGGCTATGAGGTAATTACTGCGGATAATGGTGCTGAAGCACTCGAAAAAATGAAAACAAATAAAGTGGATATGATTATTTCTGATATCGAGATGCCGGTTATGGATGGTCTTGAATTTTTAAGGGCTGTTCGTGCAGATGAAAAATTTCCTTATATTCCGGCTTTGGCTTTGACCAGTCTTGACTCTGATAAAGATCGTGAAATTGGACTGAAAGCCGGATTTGATGCCTATGAAGTTAAAGTTGATCGGGATCGCATTGTTGAAGTTGTTTCAAAGCTTTTAAGTAAGTAATCCAGGAGATAATCCATGCGAAAAATTAATAATATTACATCAGAAAAAAAGAAAATGCCGGAATCTAAACGTCAGTTTTGTTCATTTCAAATGGCCGGTCATCATTTTGGTGTAGATATTTTAGATGTTAAAGAAATTATTGATGAAGTGGTTCTTACAAAAATTCATCATGCACCACCTGAAATGCTCGGTTTTGTTAATATTCGTGGACATGTTCATCTTGTTTTGGACCTCCGGTTGTTACTCAATTTTTCTACCAAATCCATTGATGAATCCAGTAGAGTGCTGTTGTTTCATCCCAATGTCGGGGAATCTTTTGGCGTAATGGTTGATCAAATTGGTCATATGATTGAAGTTGAAGAAAGCTTGATTGAATATAGAGTTTCTGAAGAAAATATTTCGGGGATTGCCAGAGATTTTCGAAAAACTGAGCTTGAAAAGGGTGTTTGTAAGCTTGATGACAAACTATTGATTATTCTTGATGCATCAAAATTTTTAAACGCTGTAGAATTAAAACGTTAGGATCTAGCTTTTATGAAGCAAACAGGCATTGCAACAAAAATAATATGTTTATCATGTGGAATCGCTTTGCTGCTGATGGTAGTTGGTTGCGTTATAGTGGTTCAATATGAAATTATTTTGTTAAACAAAATGACTGATATAAAAGTTGATGAAAAAGAAAACTATTATATTTACAGGCTATACAATGAAAAAAAGTCGCTGACCAATCAATTGACATCACAGGTTAACAATTTGATTACACTTATGAAATCAGTTGATGTTATCTATGAGCAGACGTTTAACTTTCAAATTCAAAGCTTGTTGATGCATCCGATGATTGTTGCCGCCGAATTTTGTGACAAAACTGGGCATCCATTTTTGGTTGCATGGAAATCTAAAACAGTTCAGATAGCGAAAACATTTCCAAAAACGCTACAATTAAAACAGTATTTGGTGATTAACAAAAAAACTGAAATTCCATCAATAGAAATCATTCGAATCTATTACACCATTGAAAAAATTGAGCAACAATTACATGTTCTTAAAAAACAGGAAATGAATGAGCTGCATGAGACACGAACAAATATTTACAAACAGCTAAATGGTTTGTTTCTGGCACAATCCATTGGATCATTTCTCGTGGTTGCGCTTCTTGGTGCAACATTAATATTTTCATTGCGATGGCTAATTCTAAACCCAATCAATGACTTGATGAATATAGCCAAGCAATTGAAAAAATTGGATTTATCTGTTGAAATTACCACAACAACAGCTTCACACGAATTAAATTCGTTGGCCCAGGCTTTAGGGCAGCTTTTGGAAGGATTTAGAAAGATTATTGCTGATGTCAAAGAAAATGCGAACATGTTGTCTGGTTCGGCAGATAACATGACTGATATTGCAGAGCAATTATCGAATCATTCTGAAGAGGCTGAATCTAAAGCCAATATCGTTGCTGAAGCATCGGTTCAAATTAGTGCAAATATTCACACCATTGCAAACAGTGTTGAGCAAATCAGCGATAATATGGAAGCGGTTTCCTCAACATCCGATTTCTTATTTAATAATATCAATAGCGTTGCAAATGCTATTGAGGAATTGTCATCTTCCTTAAGTCATGTGGGAGAACGTGCTAAAAATGGTACAAAAATTGCGGAACAGGCTGTTTTTCTGGCAGAAAAAGCAGGTAAAACAGTCAATACATTACGACATGCGGCTGATGAAATTGGTGGCGTTTCTGAGTTTATTCAACGCATTGCGCATAAAACCAATATATTGTCTTTGAATGCCACAATTGAGGCCGCATCAGCCGGTTCTGCGGGGCGTGGATTTTCTGTGGTTGCAAGTGCCATTCAAGAATTTGCTGAACAAAGCAGCAGGGCAGCAAAAGATATTACTGACAGGATTGCAAGCGTTCAAAAAGGCACTTTTGAAATAGAGAATGTGTTTAAAGATGTTTCGTCCATTATCAGGGAAATGAATGAATCTTCAGAATCCATTTCATTCGCTGTGATTGAGCAGACAAAAGCGGTCCAGGAAATTGCCAGTAACGCACTTGAGGCTGATGAACGTGCTAGGAATATCAATGTTTCTATTGAGGATTTAAGTCGCACAGTAAACGATGCCGCTGAAAATACGGCTCAGGTTGCCATGGGGGCAAATGATGTTTCCACTCGCATTCAAGGCGTGAGTGAAAGCATTTCTTTTAATCGTCAAATAAGTCATCAAATTAATGAAACTGCTATTGTTCTAAATCATTTATCCGGTAATTTGAAATGTATGGTTGATCCATTTAAGGTGAGTCCTCAATTAAATTCAAACAACAATAAGAAGGAGTAAAATATGAAGCTGTTAAAACAAAAAATTTCATGGCAGATTATTGTCATTGCTTTAATTTGCCTTGTTTTTGTTTTTGGCACCGGTTTTCATGGCTCAAAACTCTTTGATTCACTATCTATATCCATTGAACAAAACATGAAGGACATGGAAAATTCTATTCTGCCTATACTGCCAAAGGATACTTCGCAGGCATCAGATTTGTTCAAGCAAAACATAAGTAAAATCAGGCAGGATTCCGCTCTGCATATGGAAGAGATTAAAATGTATGTTTTGCATCTTTCATTAATTGTTATTGGTATTCTGATATTTGTATTTGTCCTGGGATATTTTATATTGAAACGTACGATCAATGGAATGCTTCTTTACATTACAGGTGAGTTACAAAAAGGATCGTCCATCTTGTCGTATACATCTAGAATCAGTTTGCTACAGCCTGTTATACTCACATTCAATCATTTAATTGAAATCAATAATCGATTGCAAACAAAGCTGTCTATTGTACCTGTTCCCATAATTGAGCTTGATGAAAAATTTCATATTAAATTTATCAATGACTCGGGGCTTGAGTTGTTAAAAATGGATCGAAACGATGTGTTGAATCAATCATGCAAAGAGATCATTCGATCAAAAAAATGTGAAGGTAAGAATTGTCCTTGCCGGCATGCAAGTCAATCTGGAAACGTCATATCTGTTGAAACTCGTATTCAAGTGGGTGAAAGTGAACAGACCATACCGGTTGATTTTACTGTCGTTCCTTATAAAATTAATGAAATGGATCGGGGTTCCATTTTGAGCCTGACTGATTTAAGCATGATGGGCAATATTGTTGATGAAGTTAAACGTATTACCGAACAATTAAACACGACATCTGATTCACTGTCTCAAATGTCTGCTGAGATTAAGACATCTACAGAAGATATTGTTACCATGTCTGAACAAAGTGCAACAAGCATTGCAAGCATGGCAACCTTAGGTGAGGAAATGGCAACCAATGTTTCCAGTCAGGCCGATTCTGTACAGGATATGACTGGTTCATTGAAAAATGTTGCCAAAAATACTGAAAAAGCAAATCAAATCTCCAAAGATGCCAATATCAAAACTGCTGAAGTCAATGCAAAAATGAAAGCATTGGTTGAAGCATCAGAGCAAATTGGAAAAGTAATTACTGTTATTAATGATATTGCAGATCGAACAGATTTATTGGCCCTGAACGCAGCTATTGAAGCCGAAGGCGCTGGAATTGCCGGAAAGGGATTTGCTGTTGTTGCTGATGAGGTTCAAAAACTGGCCAAACAATCGGCTGATGCCACTGATGAAATAGCTCAGGAAATTGAGAATATTCAAATGAGTACACAGGATGCTGTTCAGGCCATGGAACAAATCAGCACAATTATTGATGAAATTGCTGGTATTAATGAAAAAAATGCCACGGCTGTTATGGAACAAACACAAACTGCTACAATTATATCTGAACATACCAATCAAAATGTTCAGGCTGGCCATACTGTTGCAAACAGTGCGAATGATGCCTTGAGTCTGATCAATAATATTGCTGCCAAAATCAAACATACTGCCAGCCAGGCTGAATCAACAAATAATGCATCACAGGAATTGGCATATATGGCCTCGGAACTGATGAATACGATCAATCAGTTAAATATTTAAACCTATTTTTTTAAGTCAGGGGATACCATGCAAACAATAATTTCATGCTTGATCGGGCTGATGTTAACGATTAGTGTCACGCCGGCAAATATCATAGCAGCTGACGAATCGATATATTTTGAACGATCCTTAGAACTTAACGAAAATATTGACTATTATGAACTCGGCAAGTTTTTGCTTTATATTGAAGACGAGAAGCAGGAATGGACGATCAAGGATATTTCATCAGATACCTTTATACCCAAATTCCATGTGTCTCAGCAAGAGATTCTCAATTTGGGATTTACACGTTCAAACTATTGGTTAAAAATAAATATTATCTCAAAAAGCCATCAGGTAAAGGATTGGTTTTTGGAGCTTGCATATCCTCACATTGATTACGTGGCGTTCTATTCTTTGGATACCAATGGCCAATATCGAATCAGTCACTCAGGTGACAGCATGCCATATTCGCATCGTGAAATAGATTATCATCATTGTGTTTTTCGTCTACGAACCCAACCTGACCAACGTATAACTTTGTTTTTGAATGTCAAAACAGAAGGTTCTTTACAATTGCCGCTATATTTATGGACACCCGAGTCTTTTGTAGAAAAAGTCAATGATGAACAAGTCATTATTGGCGTATACTATGGTGCTTTATTGGTCATGGTTTTGTACAATATATTTTTGTTCATGGCGGTTCGGGATCGCTGTTTCATTTACTATGTTGTATTTATTATCAGTTATGTGTTCTTTCAATTATCATTGAATGGTCATGGCTTTGAGTTTTTATGGCCGGATGCCCCATGGTGGGCCAATCGTGCCATTCCTTTTTTTATTGGTCTTTTGGGATTTTGGGGTGCGCGGTTTTCAAGTGTATTTTTATCCAATGAGACACCTTTGCCAATTGTTACCCGCCCCATTACATTAGTGGGTTATCTCGGTCTGGCAATCATGTTTTTTTCTCTCAGTGGAAGCAGTGATTTATTGATAAGATTAGCGGTTATTTATGCAGCGATATTTGCTATCATTTTGATGGCGACAGGTTGTATTTCATATTATCGGGGCAATCATTCCGCACGATATTACCTGATGGCATGGTTTGTTTTTCTGATCGGCTCTATTGCTTATACAGCTAAAACGACTGGTTTTTTACCTGTTACATTTACAACAGAGTATTCAGCTCAAATTGGCTCGGCATTCATGGTGTTGTTGCTTTCTTTGGGGCTTGCGGATCGTATTTATTCAATGCGGAAAAAAAATGCCATGGAGACAGCAGAGGCGATACAAAATCATCAAGAATCTATCAAAGAGAAAGAAGAAACAACCATTTCTCAGAAAAAGACATCTGAAACATTGGAGATTAAGTCCAGTAATATCGTCAGTATCGCGGACCAATTAAAAAGAAATGCTGAAATCATGAATACTCAGGCTGAAAACGTTGCTGGATCATCAGAACAGATGAATGTCAACATTAACATGATTGCATCCTCTGTAGAAGAAATGAGCACCAATGTTACTGGAATCTCCAATACCGCAAGACAAATGAATGAAAATATCAATTCTGTTGCCAGTGCCATTGAAGAAATGTCGGCATCCATGACAGGGGTTGGTGAAAATGCCCGCCAGGGTTCAAAAATTGCGGATAAAGCCACAAATATGGCCAAAAAAGCAGGCGCCACAATGACATCACTGGGCCTGGCTGCCAATGAGATCGGGAAGGTTACAGAAGTGATCAAACGAATTGCAGATAAAACAAATCTGCTTGCCTTGAATGCCGCTATAGAGGCTGCCGCAGCCGGTGAGGCAGGCAAAGGATTTGCTGTTGTGGCCAATGCAATTCAGAAGTTTGCGGATCAAAGTGCTGAAGCGGCTGAAGATATTGCTACGCGTATTTCTGATGTTCAGGTCAATACGAAAGAGGCTGTTGATGTTATTGCAGATGTCTCCAGTATTATTGAAGAAATGAATACGTCATCTGAAACCATTATGATTGCTGTTGAAAGTCAAACGATTGCTGTAAATGAAATTGCCGCTAACGCCTCTGAAGCAAACTCTCGTGCAGATCAAATTGCATCAGCAATGGCAGAATTGACAACTGGCGCAAATGATGTCGCACGTAATATTGGTGAGATGGCCAAAGGTGCCAATGAAGTTGCACATAGTATTCGAGGCGTGAGTAGTGCTATCAAAGATAGTAATGAGGGCATATTCAGTATTCATCAATCTGCCAATGAACTGGCTGATCTGGCAAAACAGTTATCAGATGACATGTCTGAACAATGAGCGATGACATTAAAACTGTAAGGTGAAAAAAAATGTTAAAATCTTTTTCAATAAATCAGAAAATTTGGCTGTCGTTTTTTTGCGTGCTATTCGGCTATTTTGCATTGATAATCGTTGCCTTTTCACATGCATTTTCCAATGAAGTCTTTTATCAACAAATTCAATACAATCTGGTCCCAATGAAACAATACTGTCAGAATGCAGAACATGCATTTTTTCAACAGATAACAAATTATAATCAAGCCTTGACATACAAGGATGAAAAATATTTGGAAAAAGCCAGAATAAATGCGATTGACGCTGAAAAGTCATTGCTGCATTTACAAAAATTGAATATAGACCTTGACACTCAGGGTACAATTCAAAAAATTATTAAGCATTATGAATTATTTACAGCCAATGCATATCATAAATTCAGGCGTGATGTTTCCATATCAAAAAATAATCAATCTACCCATCAGAAAGAAGTACAATCTGATCAACAGGATATGTTTTCAGAAAACTTTGATAAAAACAGGCAAATCATTCAAAATTGTTTTCAAAAGTTGTATCAGGCTTTAAATCATCAGATAACAAATAGTATGCAAGACGCACAAAAGCAATCCCAAATATTCAAGTTGATTTTTCTGGCTGTTTCTATTTTTTTTGCTCTTATTGGCTATTATTATATAAAAAAAACCATCAAAAAAAGCGTGTTGTTTCCCCTGTTTGATATTCAAAATTTTTTAAAAAGAAGTATTGATGACAGGCAACCGCATTATGAACAAATGCCTGTATTGCATTCAGACGAAATTTCGCAAACAGTTCGTTTTATCAATGCATATATTGAAAAATCATCTCAATTATTAAGTGGTGTTAAAAAGGGAGAACATGAACTTGAGCAGACATTAAAAGATTTTGAAAAAAATTCTGAAAAATTATTTTCAGATATGGAATTAATAAACAATACTGGCAATGATATCCTTCATAAAGCATCAGAATTAACCCATTTTATTCATGAAATGACAAAATCATCTCAAAATGTCAGTTCAAACATTATGGGGATAGCATCAACCACTGATCATGTTGCAGACAATATGAATGAAACATCGGAATCCATTGATAAAATGACAGCATCTGTGAGTTATATTGCCCGAAGCACTGAAGAAGGGATGAACATATCTGAAAATATTATGGAAATGGCCGCACAGGCCAATACCACAATCAACTCTCTGGGTGAAGCTGCAAAAGAAATTGGCAAAGTTACTGGTGTTATTAAACGAATTGCAGTACAGACCAATTTATTGGCATTGAATGCTTCAATAGAGGCCTCAACTGCTGGTGAAGCCGGAAAAGGATTTGCTGTGGTTGCAAACAAAATCAAACAGTTTGCAAGCCAGAGTGCAACATCAGCTGAAGACATTGCCAGTCGCATTGAAAGTGTTTATTCGAAAACAGAAAATGCGATTGAGGTTATTAATAATATTTCTGACACCATCGACATGGTCAGTGTGACCATTGGATTTATTGCCGATGCTGTAGATCAACAGAATCGCTCTGCTGGTAAAATCAGTCAGAGTGTTCAAAATAGTGACTCTGGTTCCAAACAAATTGCAAGAGCCATCTCAGAAGCTGCTGATATTACTGAAAGTATGTCAAAATATACACTCAAGTCCACCCGTGGGGCCCAGGAGATGACAGAAATGATTCAAAAATTAAATGATCAGACGCAAAGGACCAAAAGATTTTCACGACAGATGAGTACAAAAATTCAGGAATTAAATCGCTTTGTTGAAAAAATGTATCATTAGTTAGGAATTCTCGGAAAATAAGTTCCCCATTTAATATATTGAATTCCTATTTTTGAACCTGGATTACGCTGAAGAAGATGAATAAGATAAATTAAGTAAGCGGTCATAAATTTTCGGGTATAAAGAAGTATTCGCCAAGTAGGTCTATAAAATAAAATAATCGTCAAATTAAAATGAACGATTTCGACAATTGCAAGAACAGCGTAGGGCTAAAGCCCAACGCTGAATGGAAAAAGGACGCTAAAGCGCCCTCAATACCCATA
>Ga0272440_1003238_pt1 | contig 12247 bp, 11 predicted proteins | sample SSMMMBAug17_FD_192440 | JGI IMG/M metagenome (GOLD analysis project Ga0272440, IMG submission 192440) | Marine sediment archaeal communities from Little Sippewissett salt marsh, Falmouth, MA, United States - SSM-MMB-Aug17 | ecosystem: Environmental > Aquatic > Marine > Wetlands > Sediment ... | reverse complement strand
TTAACTAAACAGGAAATGGGATTGCATCAATTCCATCGGTCTCAGAAAACCCCATCATAATATTCATATTTTGAACCGCCTGCCCTGCAGCACCTTTGATCAGGTTGTCGATTGTGGACACAAGCACCGCAATTTCCTTTTCTTTTGAATACTTGAGTCCAATATCGCAATAATTGGTGCCGCGAACATACGCCGCATTTGGCATGCGGCCATCAGGCAAAACGCGAACAAAAGGACATGTATCATATGCAGCTTGAAGGCACTCCCGAAGTTCCATTTCATTTGTCTGTGTTTTGGCATATATTGTGGATACAATTCCCCGAGACATGGGTACCAGATGCGGAACAAAAAGAATTTGAACATTCTCTCCTGCTGCCAGCGAGAGGTTTTCATTCATTTCCGGCTCATGCCTATGTTCTGCTACCTTATAAGCCTTAAATCCTTCATTGACCTCACAATACAGGGTTCCCAATGAGGGGGACCGGCCAGCTCCGCTTACGCCAGATTTTGAATCTGCAATGATCCCTGTTGAATGAATTAGCTTTTCTTTTAATAGCGGTATCAATGGCAATAAGATACTTGTTGGATAACATCCCGGATTTCCAATAAGATCAGCAGTGGATATTTGCTTTTGATTTATTTCGCATAATCCATACACTGCCTTTTTAAGCAACTGTGGATATTCATGTGGCTGGTAATACGTTTCATACATGGCCTGATTTTTGAATCTAAAATCTGCTGATAAATCAATAACTTTTTTTCCTGCTTCCAAAAGAGGCGCTGCAATACGCATTGATGCTTTATGTGGAAGTGCCAAAAAAAAGATATCTGCCATTTGAATTGCATCGTCTGATGAAAAGGTCTCACAAGATAAGTCAATTCGTCCAGTAAAAGCAGGAAAAACATTATCATAGGATTGGCCCGCATATTGTCGGGATGTCAATAATGTAAGTGTCACATGCGGATGCCCGGAAATAAGACGTACTACTTCAGCACCTGCATATCCACTGGCTCCGATAACTGCAACTCTTTTCTTTGTTGTCATTGTCACTCCTGAGCAGTTGGCATTCACAAAAAAAAGGGAAAAGGCGATATTGTTGTTGCACCCCCTCTTCCCTTATTGATCTGACATGTAAAATTAACGCTTTGAAAATTGATATCGCGCGCGTGCCCCACGTTGGCCGTATTTTTTACGTTCTTTTTCTCTGTCGTCTCGAGATATAAATCCAGCTTTTTTCAGAGTTTTACGAAACTCAGGATTAACTTGAACCAAAGCACGTGTAATTCCATGACGCATAGCACCGGCCTGACCGGAGATACCCCCACCTTTAACAGTAACTGTCACATCAAATTTATCTATCGTACCAGTTAATTCAAATGGTTGCATTAATAACATTTTGGCAGTTTCAACCTTGAAATAATCATCCAATGGACGTTTGTTTACAATAATTTTACCATCGCCTGGTTTTAAGAAAGTTCTTGCGATTGCGTTTTTTCGACGCCCTGTCGCATAATAAGTATGTTCTTGACTCATTCATTGTCTCCAAATTACTGATATTTCCCACTTTATATAAAGTGGGCTGAATTGATATTTCATTTAAGGAATACTCGAAAAATAATTTCCCCTTTTATCTTTAACATATAATCTTTTGGCACGTAGAGACGTAGCATGGCTACGTCTCTACAGAACAAAAACCCCGATGAACATATTTTTTCAAATGGGGAACTTATTTTCAGAGCATTCCTAAATAAAAGCTTCCTCAAATTAAATTGTCACTGGCTCAGGGCACTGGGCAATGTGCGGATGTTCAGGGCCTGAATAAACTTTAAGCTTTTTGAATAGCTTTCGGCCCAGCCGATTTTTTGGAAGCATACCTTTTACTGAATGACGTATCAACTCTTCAGGCTTTTTTTCCAGTTGATCTTTTGCATTGATTTCTTTCAATCCACCAATATAACCGCTGTGTCGGTAATACATTTTATTGTTCAGCTTGTTGCCTGTGAGCTTAACTTTTTCAGCATTAATAACTACGATCCAGTCTCCCATGTCTGTGTGAGGGGTAAACATTGGATTGTGTTTTCCACGTAAACGTGTTGCAATTGCTGTACTCAATCTACCCAAAACCTGATCCTGGGCATCAACAACAAACCATTTTTGGGGATTGTCAGATTGTTTTGCACTATATGTGTATTTTTTCACTGACTCCACTCCTTCGAAACAATGACATTTATGTCATTGCCATTTAAATATTAAATTAAGCTAAAAAAATAATAAATATAAAATATGGGCACGTTTCTGTCAAGAATAAAATCAATCCCATATTTCGATTTCTTTCAATGATTGAAAACGCTGCATGTCATTCCTATGGGGTAGCCCTTTGGATTGAAGCAAAGCGGTAATCTCCGAAGAATTCAATCTTAAAAAAATATTATGCGCTTTCTCCTGTGCAAGCGTTGAGCAAACATGTTTAGGGTTATATGATGAAAGAAAGGTATCCACAGCATTAATATTTAGCGCATATTTTTTGGCAAACCGCATTGCAGGTTTAACATAATCATGTCCTGCAAAAATAATTGTATGATCTGGCAAGGCGAGAATCTTTTTTATACTATTCACAAATGTGGCATAGTCATTCATAAAACAATTTCCCACAGTGCCATTGAACAAGGTATCACCTGTTATCAGCCAATCACCAACATGGAAACAAATACTGTCATGAGAATGGCCGGGCGAATCATAAATATTGATATTGATGTTTTCAATTTGAACAGTTTTTTCAGCAATCAACTGACTCTCTGAAACAAAAGTGGCTCCGGCAACCTGTAAAAGTCTGTTATTTCCTGATGTATGATCGCCATGACTATGTGTGTTAAAAATATATTTTAGCGATAAATGGTTTATATCGAGATATGATATAATTTCAGATACAGCGCCGCCATCGATAACAATAGCATGTGATGTGCCATGTATAATATATGCCAGATTATCGCTATAATATCTGAATTGTTTAATAATCATTGTTATTCCTCATTTACATGAAATCATAATGGTAATCTTCTGATTTATCTTGAAACCAGATGAAGACCATGATATGATTTATTTTTTATGGATAAGTTAGATTGTCCAAAAGCGACAGTATCGTAGTGTGTCGTGTGATTATAACACCCTTATGAGTAGAGAACATTTAACATGTCAATCAAAGATTTTATCGTACCCCGATGGAAACACAGTAACCCACAAGTGCGAATACAAGCAATTCGTTCCCTGGAAACTGCCGATAAATCGGATGTATTAACACAAATTATTGAAAATGATCCAGAACCAGAGGTTCGCATTGAGGCCATCCAACAGTTGGAAGATCCAAGTTTGCTCAAGCAGGTTATCAAGACCGATAATGACCCAAAAGCACAAAAGGCTGCAATAAATAAATTAAACAGGTGTTATGCCAATCAAATATATAATACAAGTGACCAATCTCTGCAAGCAGAATTGATTCTTGAAATCAATGATGAAAAAATGCTTTCGCAAATTGCCTGTGATGCAAAACGACCTGAAATTCGCTTAATGGCTATTGATCGTATTACAAATCCATTGTTGTTGTGCCAGATCACCGAACAAAACTGCGGTCTCAAGCCTGGTAAAGCAATTGTGGACAAGATTTCTGATCCAAAATACCTTGAAGCAATATCCAAAAGCGCCAGTAATAAAAAAATAAAAAAATTTGCAAAAGAAAAATTGACAAATCTATGGGAGAATCCTGAGGTACTTTCTCCTGAAAAAAGAGCTGAATGGGAACTTGAAGAATTATGTCTTGAATTGGAAAAAATTGTCGCATCCGAAAAATGGGCGGAAAGTTATACTGTCTTAAAACATGTTCAGACAAAATGGGCTGAATTTGACCCCAAAAACACACATCCATTGACAAAGCGCTTTAATCAATTCAAAAAAAAGATAGAAGAACAGGTTGATCAACTTGATCGTAAAGAAGATACTGTCTCACAGATGACTGATCTTTGTAAAACGCTTGAACAATTATTGGAACAGGTTGAAAAATCTTCTATTCCTTCTAATAGTGTTCGTTTTTTAACGCACTATGAACAAAAAATGCAGGAAATAAAAGATAAATGGGGTCAGGCGGAGTTGAATGTTGAAGATGGCATTATCCCTTTTTCTGTCTATCACAATCTAAGCTCTCGTTACAATCGTTCCATTGAACAACTGGATCGTTGCATACTTGATCGGACAAAAGCATATGCCAATTATCAGGTCAGCATCACAAGTCTTTGTAATATCTGTTCGCAACTTGAAACATTAAAAAACAGCAAAGAGGATCAAGCACAAGCGGATATTATTGACCCTTTAAAATCTAAATGGACAGAAATAATCAAAGAAATGCCATGTGCACCGCCATCAGATATCTCAATGCAATACAAAAGTTTGATTGAATATTTTACACAACAACAAAAAAATGTTGAAAATGAAATTATTGCGCATAAAATCAATGAAGAAAAAAGGCTAGAACAATTGTGCGAAATTGTTGAGCAGGCAAGAGTGGCTGAGATTCGGGCCGGCCTTGAAAAAACTGTCAAGGCCGCTCAAAAAGAATGGCAGTCCCTTGGAGAAAAGGCGCCTGATAAAAAGATTGAATTGACAGACCGATTCGAACAGGCATGTCAGGACTTTTTTACTGTTCAACGCGATTTTTGGGAAAAAAGAAATTGGGAACAATGGGCCAATCTGGCATTAAAAGAAGAATTGTGCGATACATTGGAAAAATCCTTAGAACAAGCTACTGTTGAAGAAATGGCCGAACTTGCTCGCAGAGCTCAGGATAAATGGCGAGAATTGGGATCTGTGGAACGTAATAAATCAGAATCCATCTGGGCAAGGTTCCATCAGATTTGCGATAAAATTTACACCCATTGTTTTGCGGAAAAAGCCAAAATTTATGATGAGCTAAAAGCAGTCATAGATACCTTAAATGATGATATCAGTTGGAAAGATACCTCAGAATTGATTAAAAAAATTCAGGAACGTTGGAATGCAATAGGTCCTTTGCCAAAGTCTGTTGAAAAAGATTTAAGACAATCTTTTCAAGAGATTTGCAACCTTTTTTTCGAACGACAACGAGATTTTTACACGAAAAAAGATCAGGAGCGCAAAAATAATTTGAATGAAAAAAAGGAAATCTGTGAACAGGCTGAAAAGCTCGCAAATTCAACAGATTGGGCAGAAACTTCTCGTAAGCTTAAATCACTTCAACGAAAATGGAAACAAATCGGCCCTGTGCCGAGGCAAGAAAGTGATGCCCTTTGGAAAAAATTCCGGACTGCATGCAATACATTTTTTCAACGTCTTGAAAACGAACTTCCCAACAATTTAGTTCAAAAGCAAGCCTTGTGTGAACAGGCTGAAAATATTGTCAGTCAACTGGACCAGACAGATAAATTTGATCAGTTCACCGAGCAAATTTTGGATCTTCAACAAAAATGGAAACAGATTGGTCCTGTTCCGCAAGAAGCCTCTCAATCTTTATGGGAACGTTTTCAAGTGCCTTGCAATACTTTTTTTGAGAAAAAAAGCGATTATATCAAACATCGAAAACAGCAATGGGATGAAAACCAGAAAATTAAGGAAAATCTGGTTGAAGCGGCTGAGGCTCTGGCATCATCGACTGATTGGAAAGCGACTTCAACCAAACTTGCAGAATTACAAAAACAATGGCAACAAACAGGTAGCACGACCCGAAAAGTTGAACGAGAGCTATGGAGCCGATTTCAGGAAGCCAATGATTATTTCTTTTCAAACCAAATCAAGCATTTTGAATCATTGGATAATGAAAAAAATGAAAAACTCAAGGAAAAAGAAAGCCTGTGCCTGAGCCTGGAAATTCTGGCCAAGTTGACAACATCATCATCAGCGAACTTTGAATATAATAAATTTATCCCCATTGCAGAACAGTTGGATATGGCATTGAAGTTTAAAGATGAAATTTTTGTACCAAATGATAGTGCGATTACACGTTCCAATGCATTAAAAAAAATGAAAGACATTCAGTCACAATGGGCAACCATTGGAAATATCAGTGACAGATATGACAAATCGTTATCTCGACGTTATCAAAAAGCTATTGATTATTTGTTATCTGTAACATCTAGATAAGGAGTATCCATGAACATCAACACCCATAAATTAATTGATAGACAATTATGCGGCACGCCAGTTGAATTCAAAAATGGATTCAGCCAAATAAAGCTTTTGACCACAGAACGTATGATTGTCGATGATTACAACCTGGTACATGGCGCTTTTGTTTTTGGGCTGGCTGATCACGCAGCCATGCTGGCTGTTAATGATCCGAATGTTGTTTTAAGTTCGGCATCAGTCAAGTTTTTAAAACCTGTTCAAGTCGATGAGGTCTTGACTGCTGAAGCACACGTTGTTAAAGTTGAAGGCAAAAAACAAAACGTTCATGTAAAGGTTTTAAGAGATTCAGAGTCAGTATTTGAAGGCGATTTCGTCTGTTTTACATTAACGAAACATGTTCTTGATTCATAAAGCAGGATTTTTCATGAAAGATCAACCTTTTAACTATGAGAGCCGCATGAAGAAAGTGCAAAACCGGCTGAAGGAAAAGTCGTACGATGCCTACCTGGTTTGCAATGCGGAAAACAGACATTATTTAACCGGTTTTTTTGCCGATGACCATTTTATTAACGAAATATCCGGATATTTGTTTATTACTGAGAATGACGTTCTATTGGCAACTGATTCTCGATATGAGACACAGGCAAAAAATCAAACGCAAGGAATTGAAATTGTTTGTTTTAACAAGCTTCCTGAAAATTTTATACCGGACGTCCTAAAAAAAATGGAGATTCAGTCTCTTGGCTATGAAAGCAATCGGATTTCAGTTGAGTTGTATAATAAATTGCAACAACGTATCATTGATGAGAAACTTGTTGTTCAATTGGTACCGGATCCAGATTTTGTTGGTGATGACCGGTGTGCAAAAGAGCCTTTTGAGATTGATGCCATCAAACAATCTTTGAATATAGCTGAACAGGCATTTTTGAAAACACTCGAATCAATCAACCCGAAAATGACTGAAAAAGAAATTGCCTGGAAACTAGAAACTGAAATACGACAAGGCGGTGCAGACAGCCTTTCATTTGACATTATCGTTGCATCCGGCCCAAATGCGGCTTTACCTCATGCGGTCCCCACAGATCGAATTGTTGGAAAAAAAACGCCCATTTTGTTTGACTGGGGCGCACGATTGAATGGCTATTGCTCCGATACCTCCCGAACAATTATTTTTGGCAGACCTGAAAAAGAATATATCAATGCTTTCAATATTTTGGTCGATGCACAAAAATTAGCGACTGAACACATCATAGCGGGTAATAAAACAAAAGATGTTGCCCAAAAAATAGATGACTTTCTTGCAAATCATGGTTATAAAGAAACAAAGTTTAATCATGGTCTGGGTCATGGTGTTGGATTGGCAACCCACGAAATGCCAACTTTGAGCTTGCTCAAAGATAACACGCTGGAGGAAAATGCTGTGGTGACTGTAGAACCTGGAATTTATATTCCAAATCATTGGGGAATTCGTCTGGAAAATATGGTCGTAGTCAAAAAAGAAAATTCTCAGATACTGAATCAATTGCCGGTTCAGTTTGATATGATTAACATTTAACAAATGCTATCTGGCATTACACTGGGAGAAAAAATCCATGGATGATATGGACTCACGTGATATTATACGTTTCGGACTGGCCAGTCTGATAAAAATTATTATATTTTTTTTCGTTATAATGATTATCAGTTCAGTTTTTCTCATTACAATCGGATGGATACTGACAATGGCTTTTTCAGAGTTCAAATTGTTTGAAGCCACATTGATTCCATTATTGATTCTGGGATTTGCAGCGATAATGGTTGGACTGATTTCTATCTGGTTGAGATTGGGTGAAATTGGCTATGTTCTTGATCCTGAATCTGAAATCTTTGATGAATCAGATTTATATGATGAGGATTATCATTTTGATGAAAATAATGTCGAGGTTAATAAATCCTCCTCAGATAATAAAAGATCAGCTAATATCTCATCCTTACTCAAAAAACATCGTAATCCAATAAAAGCTCAAAATAATGCGCCTGAATCATCAGATGATTACTAAACTTGAGCAGGAAAACAATGAAATTTAAAAGTTTTTTTATACTGATCATAATCGGCGTGCTTTCTTATCTGTTTTTGGATATTCAGCAAGTAGTGATGTCAATTTATCAATATGTTGTAAATGATGAGCCTGTTGCCATTCAAAAGGAAGGGTCTCCGATTGTTCCTGGAAAACCATGTATAGCCCCTAATGGTAAAGCTTACTATTATCCCAATCCCAATCGTAAAGGATATGTTGAAGTGACAGTTCAAAAAGTCTGTGAAAATCCCAGTCAGTCTCTCGTTGTTATAGAAAGAATCAGGACAATACGACCTTTTAAATATAATAATGTCAGTTATTATCCGAATGAACAGCTATGGTTACCATCAGAGCTGCTAGAATGTCATAAGCAAGATTGAATCGTAGGGACTGCCAAATAGATTTTTTTTTTTAATGGGAATAAGCTACCGATGTCAAAGCTTAGAATTCATGAATTAGCCAAAGAGTTAAACGTCTCTAGCAAAGTTTTAATTGGTTATCTTCAGCAAAAGGATCTGGATGTCAGCAGTCATATGAGTTCAGTTGATACAGAAACACTGGAACGTATCCGACCGGAAATTGAAGCGAAACTCGCCAATTGGAAAAATCAGGGATTGTTTACAACACACGATTATCAACGATCATCAGAAAATTTGAGTCAAGAAAAATCAGGAAAACGTTGCAATCCCTATATTACTGGAAACCCTGTGGGACAGGGCGATGCCTTCATTGGTCGAACCGATATTTTAAAAACAGTATTAAATACCCTTAACAATCCCAATGAAAATGGAATGATTTTATATGGCCAACGTCGTATTGGAAAAACATCAGTCCTTCAACGTTTGGCAAATACGCTTTCTAAACGCACCCAATTTGTTCCAATTTATTTTGACCTTCAAGACAAGGCTGCTTTAAGCCTGGACAGTCTGCTCAAATTTCTTGCCGAGCATATACTTCAGCATTCAGGCATTCCGAATTTTGAAAAATGGACACATGATATTCAGTCTGATTTTCAGAATGTGTTTATTCCCTTTGTGTTAAATCAACTGCCACAGAAAACATGCCTTGTATTATTGTTTGATGAATTTGATATTTTGGACAGTCCCACGCATGATCAGGCTATTAGTGTTTTCTTTCCATATTTTAGAAATTTGATGCAATTGGATAGCCGCTTGCGATTTATTTTTGTCATTGGCCGGCGACCCGAGGATTTATCTACTGTTTATCTATCTTTATTTAAAGGCGTAAAATCTCTTCATGTATCATTGTTGAATCATAAGGAAACACAATCTCTAATTCGCCTATCAGAACAAAATGACAGCCTTAAGTGGTCAGATGCTTCTATTGAAAAGGTTGTTAAACTGACAGGTGGACACCCATATTTAACCCAGCAATTGTGTCAGGTTATCTGGGATGAAAAAAATGATAAACGACGTGAATTTGAATATGTTGTTGAACCTGAGGATATTGAACCACTGATATCAAAAGCCCTTGCATGTGCGACAAACTCACTTGAATGGCTTTGGGATGGCATTGGTCCTGCTGAACGTGTTGTTATTTCTGCATTGGCTTCAAGCGGGCCTGATCCTATTTCTCAGGAAGACCTGGAAAATAGGCTTCAGGAAAGTGGCGTGCGTATTCTCATTGGTGAGTTACGTGATGCCCCCTCTGTTCTGGAAGAATGGAATCTTATTCATTCGAGCCATGATGGCATTCGTATGCGTGTAGAACTTCTTCGGCGATGGATTGTTGATAAAAAACCTTTGCGGCGGGTTCGAGAGGAGATGGATCGTATTTTGCCGGTAGCAGAGAATTTGTTCCAGGCAGCATATCGTTTGTATCAAAGTGGTGAATTTAATGAAACTCGCCAATTATTACAGCGCGCTTTAGGGCATAACCCTAACCACATGAAGGCCAATCAATTATTGGCTGAAATTTTTCTGGCTGAAGGCGACCTCGTTGAAGCCCGAAAGCTGCTGGAAACGCTTTATACGTATAATCCATCATTGGCTCGACCCAGATTAATACAAACTTTATTGAGCCAGGCAAAAAATGAAACTGAGGAATCCACTCAACTGGCACTGTTTGAAAAAGTATTAGAACTGGACCCGCGTCAACCAGAAGCTTTTTCAAACTGTTCCATGTTATGGGAAAAAAAAGGAGATCGGGCCTTTGATCAAAATGATTACGAAAGTGCCTTGATTGAATATGAAAAGGCCGGCATTGCTGAAAAAATTGATCAGGTCAAACAAACCATTCATTTAAATAATTTATATCTGGAGGCGATTGAATCGCTGAATAATAAAAATCGGTCGCATGCAATTGACTTGTTGATCAGGATCTTATCAATAGCCCCTAAATTTCGAGAAACCAGTCGATATTTTCATCTTGCAGTTACAGATGTTGATATTCATGAAATTGAAAAACGCCTTGAAAACCAGAATACTATCACTGCTGAGCTTCGTAAAGAATTGTTTGAACTGAAGGATAAGGTCGCTACTCTGGAATTAGAAAAAAATGAACTGGAAAACAGTACTGTGGTGAACGAACGTCGGGAATTACAGGAACGAATTCAGGCTCTTGAACAAGAAAAGCTGGCGCTGCGTAATCTTCAACATAAGTTGAAAACAATGATTGATCAATCTGTTGTCGAAAGCCGAAAGGAAAAAATTCGACAATATCGTCCTTATAACCAATCATAATACTTGAAACTTACAGGTGAAACATATATATTATATGAAATTTTTATTGCGACAAACTTAGATACAATATATCAATATAGTTTATCAAATTAAATAAAAAATATTTATGAAAGGAGTCACTATGAACTATTTAAAAATTTTATCTCGCGTAATTTGTATTTGGGTATTTTTCAACATGTTTGGATTTGCTTTTGCCACGCCTGCAAAAGTGCCTTTGGCGTTGTTGATCAATATTGAAGGTAAGGTAGAACTCTCTAAAAATGGACAGGCATTTAAAGAAATCAACACCAAAGATAGATTTATACTGGATGGTTATCATATTCAGACAGGTGCTGATGGCTCAGGTACGATCATATTTTTGCAGCAGGAAAATATGTGCAAAATTGAACCCAATTCTCATATTGAAATTATTAATGGGTACATCAAGAAAGTGAATGGCAAATTTCAGGATCTGCCATCATCGGAAAAAGTTCTGGAAGACATTGATCGGCAATATTTGCATGCGATGAAATATACCATGTCCAGAAAATCAAGCGATAAGAAAAAGGTCGATGTTACCTTGCCGCGATCCCTGTCGATTTGTAAAGATTTTCCATTATTGGTGTGGGAGAATTGTGGCAGTGAATATACGTATCGGCTGACTGTTGGTAGTAATACGTATGATGTTCCGGCTACACAAGATAATGTGGTTCGTTTTACATTGCCAGAATTGAAACCCGGACAATACAAGTTTTCTGTTGAAGTCCTTCAAGGTGGCGAAATTGTTTACAAGCCCAAACGCACTAAGAAATTGGAAATTCTTGCTGATGATGCGATTGCAGGTTTAAAAAAAGCAAAAGACACGATCGACAAAATTGCAAAAGGAAACTTACTCTTGTTGGGAATACAATTGGAAGGTGCAGATATTAATGCCTCAGCTTTTGATGTTTATGATCGCTACTTTAAGGCGCATCCAGATGATAACGAATTGCGACCATTCTTTATTCGGGCATGTCACAGTCTGAAATTGAAAGACGTAAAAATGGATCAAATCAACCTGTTCAATCCTGATGGGTCTGGTTCACGTGGACTGAGTCGCTAAAGAAATCTCTGAAATTAACTTAGGAATGCTCGGAAAGTAACATGTGCTTTTTTCTTGTTCGTGTAGAGACGTATTATACTACGTCTCTACAGTACAAACATCCCAATACGAACAATATAATTGGAGAGCATATTTCCTAAGGAATGCTCTGAAAATAAGTTCCTCATTTCTGAAAGAGTCAATTCTATTCATTTTGAACCTGGATTACGCTGAAGAAGATGAATAAGATGAAATCAAACACTTTTAATTCATCTTATTC
>Ga0272440_1003237_pt1 | contig 12252 bp, 10 predicted proteins | sample SSMMMBAug17_FD_192440 | JGI IMG/M metagenome (GOLD analysis project Ga0272440, IMG submission 192440) | Marine sediment archaeal communities from Little Sippewissett salt marsh, Falmouth, MA, United States - SSM-MMB-Aug17 | ecosystem: Environmental > Aquatic > Marine > Wetlands > Sediment ... | reverse complement strand
TTGCATTGTTAACTCTATGCAATCACACACTAAATAAATCTAATTCGGTTGGTGATCGTAGGTTATGCAAAAAATCACAACCTGATACTGAAAACAGGTTTGTCGATTAAAGAAAGTGTTTATTACATGATGAAACCTGAACCAGGTATTGAAATTACAGCCATATCATAAGAAACCGGTGGTTTTGGCAAGACAGTGACAAAGGATGATTTGACTGATAATACCAATTTTGAAATAAAGAACCTTTCACCGGGCAATTATGAGGTGCAATTAATTTCAGACCAATTTATGAATCAATCGGTAAATATCGCGCTCGTTGATGAAGATATTGATTATCTCTACTTTCACCAGATACGTATCAGATCAATGGAAAAATTACTGGTCTGGCTCCTGGCAAAATTGTGCATATCAATGCAGCTTCTCGTTCATTGAATATCAACCACACCATATCCATAAAGGGAGTTACTTCCTCTCATATATCGTATTGTATTGATGATCTCAAGCCAGAAAATGATTATATTGTTGAGTTGTATCATCCCAATCAATATCGGGTTTATCACAATCAAACGCAATTTGAATATGCAAATAAGATTCTACTCAATAAACAACCAACAAATTTTGGTGGCGCCAGTGTGGTATTTCAAGGCCAGGATCCGGTTGTTTATACGATTAATGAAATCAGACATGCGGATGACTACATTATCATGATTGATTCATCAACCTATCAAACGCAATACTTTGATCATCAGTACGATGAGACAAAAACAAGGCGCATCAATACTGGAGATGGTATAATTGATCAGGATATCAACTTTACATTATCTTCCGGTGCTGCCATCTGTGGCAGTATTTTTGATAATGATCAACCCGCCTCAAATGTTATTGTAAGTGCATGCCACTGATCAATCATACACAAGTGCTTATCAGCTATTTAATCTGACTGTTTTAAATGATAAATGAAAATGATGCGGCAATCCTTGTCAATAAAATTCATGATCAGGAAGCTACTGAAGATGTTTACTTTAGTTTTACCTTTGATGAAAGTACCTTTAATGACATTGATATGGAAGATATATTTATTAATATACACAGCAACAATAGACAATGACAATCCTTTACCTCATTGGCTTAGCCTGGATGCTATCACTGGAGAATTCTCTGGGCGACCAGGAAATAATGATGTTGGCCTTATACAAATAAATTTAATTGCCACAGACAAATCTTTCACCAGCGCCAGTGATTCTTTTGTGCTGACTGTAATCAATGCCAATGATTCTCCACGTGTGGTGCAGCCTATTCCAAATCAAACAGTATTTGAAGAAACATCTTTCTTATTTACCTTTGATGAGAATACATTCACTGATGATGATATCTTCGATTCTCTCACATACACAATGGCCATAGAAAATTATCAGATTCCACCTAATAAGATGCAAATAGTCTAACGATTTTTATGCAAAAAGTGATGAAATACTCTTACGCATATAAGAATAAAATAATTTATAATAACAACATGTTAAATAAATTTTAATTAAATCTATTAAGTTATGTTATAGTCTAACGCTTTTTTAGATTTAAAACTATTAATTATTTCGGTGTATATAATAGTTTAACAATTTACCTAAGCTTAGATATAGTTGAATAAAAACCTTGAAAAATATAAAAATAATTAGAAATGAATTTGCCTAAGCTTGAGTTATCAAATTCTTCTTATAACTAATATTAGGCAAAAGTCCCCAATTGGGGACTTTTTTTTCTAAAATAATTCGACGTACAAAGACTTTTACAAATAAATATACCCTAAACATAAAAAATTATAAAATGCATTAAATAAACTTGATTCAAGCACACCTGCACACAGTCTATAATGTTTATATACAATTTGTCCGAAATATTTCATTAATGAATTATATCATATAGTGCATACTCAACAAAAGAATTAATCGCTATAAATAATATTGATTTACCTGTCTGGGATTTATTATCAGATTGAATAGTATCCCTGGTTTTGCTTGCTTGCCTACTTTCTGCTCTTATTATTATAAATATTTATGACGTATAGAGTATAACAATAAGTCGGCAGTATGGCCTGGAAAAGTAGTTTAGAAATTTTATGGAAGTAGTTTACTAGCTTTTAAAAAGTAAAATAGTAGTAATTTGAGAAGTGATCTCAGGATTATTTTAAACAAGTAATAAGATTTGTTACAGCTCGTAGTTGTTTTGTCGCTACAATATTGTTGCAAACGTTAGTTTCTATGAGTGAAGGAACATTAGAAACGAAATAGGGAAAGGCGGGATCAGCGGCGGGATCCTGTATTAACATACAGGCATGCAGGATAGTCGGGATTAAACGGGGTACAATACGTATTAGTATTTAGAAAAAACATAATGTGTAGAGTATTACATCACACAAAAAAATATTCGTTAGAGTATTTGCATCTTCATAATATGATATTAATGAATTATATCATATAGTGCATACTCAACAAAAGAATTAATCGCTATAAATAATATTGATTTACCTGCCTGGAATTTATTATCAGATTGAATAACATCCCACTTCCCCATTATTGATATTTTACGTTTTGAGGTAAATGTACTGTAGAGACGTAGCATGCTACGTCTCTACGCGTCCTTGCTTTTTTTGTACGATCTATGAAATGAGGATATTATTTTCAAAGTATTCCTTATGTGATAAAACTTTTTTTATACCCGAAAATTTATCACCGCCTACTTATGATCGCATACCGATTTTTCAAAGCTTTCCGAAAAAAAATGAAAAAAAATCAAAAAATAGTGTAAGAATTTTAAATTTTTCGTGTCTATATATATAGAGGCTTTTAACATTAGAATTTCGATATGAAACTATCATTATTTTTATCAGAAATTATTTAATGATTGTCGTTTATATCGGCATAATTATTGCTTAATTCTGATTATTATTCATTGAACATTTACATTGGCTTTCTTTAGTGGCAGGCCATAAGTATTATTCATCAGTAATAGCAGTGACAGAAAGGACAAAACATGTTCTTCAGAAAAAAACACAATCAGTTGATCGGCCTAGATTTGGGATCACATACAATAAAGTTCTGTGAACTTATTGAAAAAAAACGTATTTGGGTTCTAAAAAAGTTTGGATTGAAAACAATCCCGCGGGAAATCATTCAAGAAGGCATGGTAAGAGATCAAGAAGTTTTGGCCAAAGAAATCGAATTCTTATTAAAAAGGCATAATGTTACAGAGAAAAATGTGGCAATATCTGTGTCAGGCTTTTCGGTTATTGTCAAGCGTATTTCAATGACACAGATGACCGATGCTGAGCTTCGTTCGCGAATTAACTATGAAGCCGAACAATATATTCCTTTTGATATCAATGATGTTAATTTAGATTTTCAAATATTGGGTGAAACTGAAGGTAAGGCCAACAACATGGATGTTGTGCTTGTTGCTGCCAAAAAAGACATGATACTCGATTATGTCACCACATTAAATTCAATCGACCTGAATGCTGCTGTCATTGATGTGGATTGTTTTACCCTTCAAAATATTTATACGCATAACTACAAAAGTGATGAAATCGTAGCACTTATTGATGTGGGGGCGTGCAAAACCAATATCAATATCATTCAAAATATGAAATCCCTGCATTTAAAAGACTTCTCCATTGGTGGTGATTCCATGACACAAGATATTACTAACCGCATTGAGTGTTCTTACGAAGAGGCTGAGGAAATTAAACTGGCAGGCGAATCAGAAATGATGACTCAGGAAGAATTTATGGAAATCAAAGCGTCGACTATTGGCTATTGGGCCTCAGAATTTAGACGCGCTTTAGATTCATTCATATCTGCCAATCCAGACAAACAGATTTCCAAAGTTTTCATGAGTGGCGGATCCGCTAATGTGACTGGCTTGAGACAGCTATTGACTGAAGAGCTTAAAATTCCAGTGGAATCATTAAATCCTTTTCAGATGTTTGACACTTCATCACCTGATTTAGATTCCGAGTTTATTACTAAAATTGCACCTCAGGCGTGTGTTTGCATGGGACTGGGGATTCGGAGGGCAGGTGACAAATGATACGCATCAATCTTCAAACTGAAAAGCAAAATTATGGAAAAATTGAAAATTTAGTCTCACAACTCATTTTGTTTTCAATTGCACTCTTCTTAGTATTAGGATGTTTACAGTATTATTATTCTATTTTGAAAAATGATATCTTTGCGCTGCAACAAAAGGCAACACAAAAACAAGCTGCAATCAATCGTCATAATAAAACTATTAATGAAATCAAATCCTTAAAGAAACGACTTGCTACCATAGAAAAAAAATTATCAATCATTAAGAAATTATCATTCAATCGTTATAATGCGATTTATTTATTCAATGCCATCACCGACGCAGTTGTTTCCTCTCGCATGTGGTTTTCAACTATATCCTTTGTTAATGGAAATATTAAGATACAGGGCCTGGCTATGGACGAAAGGACTGTAACAGACTTTATGAAGCAACTTGAAGAAACTAAGAATTGGATCTGGATTTCTGATACCTTTATTAAAGGGTTAGCAAATAAAAACATTGCAGAGCCAATTCTATTAAAGATGTCGGATTTAAAAGATTTTCAGTTTTTTCAGGACCAGGAATTTGAATTTGTGCTTGATGCCATTTTGGGGGATCAGTTGACCGAACTGGATAAAGAAACAATCATGAATTATGCAACAGTGCCTTACTTTAATGAAGTTAAATTGATCTCAACATCAAAACGAACCATTGAACGTGATACCCATTTGACCAGCTTTATCATTGATTGTTCACAAAACACACTTTAGGAACATGCCATGAAAGAACAATTAGAAAAATTTGCTGACATTGTTGAAAAACTACATGTTTTGTATCGCATATTAATTTCTGTGGGGATCATTATATTATGTTCCATGGCATATCTTTTTCTGTTTATTATGCCTGAATTTGATGAAATTGAATCCCTTCATGATAAAAATAAAAATCTTCAGAATCAATTAATGAGTTCAATGAAAAAAGCCCAAGAATTAGAGCATTTTGAAATGTTGACATCAGATGCAGAAAAAAAGTTTGATATGGAAAGACGTGTTCTTCCCGAAAGTGAAGAAATCAGATTATTGTTGCAAAATGTAGCACGATTAAAGCAAGAATCTGGCCTGACCTTTACATTGTTTAAACCTGAGGAAGAAGTTTTAAAAGGATTTTATGCAGAATTGCCAATCTCTATGAAATTGACCGGCCATTTTCACAATGTCGGGGTGTTTTTTGATAAAATTTCAAAATTATCGCGGCTGGTGCATATTGATAGTTTCAGAGTATCTAGCATGCAATCTGACGATGATATGTCTTTGGTGGAAGTAACCTGTACAGCCATTACATATAAGTTTATCAAAAAAAAGAAGAAAGTCAGAAAAAAATAATAAAAAATCATGAAAAATCAAAAATTTACATACATTATGCTGGTGTTTATGGGAGTGGTTTGTTTTTACTCATGTCAAGAAACTCAAGTCTCTCAGGAAAAAACAGTTCCAGAAACACCCAAAGTGGTTCGGCAGAAGGTCGCTTTTGCTGTACAATCACAACCTGGATCTTTAAAAAAGACCACTGAATTGACTGTCAACAAGTCAAAAAAAATACTGCCATCTAAAAATATTACTGATATCAAAAAGCCAGAATTAATTGAGCCCCAACAATTGACGCCCACTCATAAACCATCAAAAAAAGATGAACCAAAAGCAAAACCAGATTATTCATCACAATCAATGCCCCCGGATGAAACAGATATGGAACTTCTTCTTAAAAAGCTTGCTCCCAAGCCCTTTAAATACAGACCTCAAGGAAAAGTTGATCCCTTTCTGCCCCTCATTGTAAAAAAGAAAAAAAATGTATCCCAAAAGTCTGATAGAAGACAAAAGGCTGTTCGAAAAAAAAGAAGGCGCATATTAACCCTTTTGGAAAAATTCGACTTGAGTCAATTGAAATTGACCGCTGTGTTGAGAACATCAAAAAATGCAGTGGCGATTGTTGAGGAAACCTCAGGTCGTGGTTTTGTTGTCAAGACCGGCACGCGTATCGGTCTACATTCTGGCCGTGTGGTGGATATATTAATGGATCGCATTATTATCCAGGAAACCGAGGAGGTCATTGCCGGAAAAAAATTGTTTGTGACCAAAGAAATGAAACTTAACAAGCCGGATAGTGAGTTTTAATTATGAAACGAAATGACATGTATTCTTTATGGAAAGTATTGCTATTTATATCAGTACTTTCATTATTTTATTGTGGGTGTCTTACTCTTGGAGACCCTCCCCCTGACCCAGAACCCGCCGATGAGCAGAAAACTTTGGAATCAGAGGATCAAGGGGCAATAACATCAGTGGAGATTCAGGGAAACCAGGTGATTATTCAAGGGGATAAAAAACTGACATATACTTCTGTCAAACACATTGTCCCATCACCAGGCATTGTTTTCTATTTTCCAGATACAGTTCTGCGGAATGTAAAAGATATTACTAACACAGGGAGCCATGTGATCCAATCTATCCTGGTTCGTCAGCAGGATATTAATGGGCCTTATTCGAAAATTGAGATGGTATTGGCTCAAGACACAGTTTATGAAACCCAACAAAATGGCTCGCAACTTATTGTTGAATTTACAGCATCAGGACCACTGTTACCCCAACAACAAGACAGTGCCAAACACGCTGAACCCACTGAAACAGTGACTGGAGATTTAGTGCCAATAGAACCACTGGCGTCAGATTCACCCGAAGCCCAACAAGTCAATACCATTGCCCCTGAACCTTCAGAAACATTTACAACCCATAAAGGACCACAAGCACCTGAGTCTGTATTTTCAATTGAGACAACACCATTTTCTCGAAACGCTCTGATTCAAGTACACACAACTGGATCTGTGGAAAATTTTAAATCATCGGTCATTCCTGATCCACCCAAAATCGTATTTGATCTATTTGATATACAAAGCCCTGACAGAAATATGACATTTACAGTGCCAGACAATCCATTTGTAAAAGGCCTCAGAACATTTCGTTATCCCAAACGCCTGCGAGTGGTCATAGATACTGTACCAGACTATATCTCATCATTTCAGGCATACCCGGTTGAGGAAGGACTTTCCATATATATCGGGCTGGATCTTCCGAACAGAGACGCGCAACAAATGCTCGATATTCCTAAATCATCTATCGTTGAATCATCAATAGATTCGCCTGTTGCCTCTCAAGACAGTCATTTATCTCCTGACAATCAGTCTGACGCCATACCATTACAAAATGAACAATCATTATCAGCGATACAAACAGACGCGTCTGTGCACCACATGGAAACTGATGCAATGACAGTTTCCCCTGAACCTGATTTTCAAACAATATTTACACCCAAACCGCAGGTAGCAACAACACCTGTCCCAGAAGAATCACTGCCTGATAAGCCCCAGCAAAATACACAGCAACCAGCAAATCTACAGACTGATATCCCCGCTAAATCTCAAGCAGTGACCGCCATACCTGAAACACCATTACCTTCGGAAATCCCCAGTGAATCACAAGTAGTGACCGCCATGCCTGAAACACCATTACCGGCTGATATGTCCATTCAATCACAATCTGCCATTTCTATGCCTCAAACACCACTATCAGGATTGAGTCCCGGGTTGTCGCCACATTTAGCCCAGCAATATCAAGCTTTTTCCTTTATTCAACCATCAACTATGATGGATTCTTATCTGCAGAAAGGTCAACAACAAAAATATACTGGTGAAAAAATAGCCATTGACTTTTATGAAACAGATATTAAAAATGTATTTCGGATTCTAAGAGAAGTCAGTGGGCAAAATTTTGCCATCGACAGTGATGTTTCAGGCAAGGTCACCCTGACCCTGAAAAAACCAGTTCCCTGGGATCAAATATTGGATTTGATTCTAAAAATGAATCAACTGGGAATTACTTATGAAAATGATATCATTCGGGTGTCCAGGATGGCAACCATTCAAAAGGCTCAGCAGGAACGTATTTCAAAAATTGAGTCTGAATACAAAGCTGCCAAAAAACGTCAAGAACTTCTTGAACCGATTATAACGCATTATATTGCAGTGAATTATGCACGTGCAAAAGAACTGATCAAGCACCTTGAAAAAATATCCACCAAAGAACGCGGCTCAATTAGTGTTGATGACCGCACCAATACAATTATCATTACTGATGTCAAAGAAAAAATACAGCGGGCATTAAGCGTGGTTCAAAATCTGGATAAACCCAACTTGCAGGTTATGATAGAAACGCGCATCATTGAAGTTACCACCAACTTTTCAAGGGATATCGGTGTCAACTGGAGCGGCACGGTTGGTATTCAACCGGGGGATGCATCATCCGGGATTGGCCCACAAAGAGGTTACGATGTTCTGGGCGGCACCTATGGTTACAATTGGGCGGTAAATTATCCCGCCGCAGCAAACAGTAATATTGGTATCAATTTCAGACGATTGTCAGGATTGACTCCCCTTACATTGGATGCCCAGCTTTCTGCAATGGAGTCAAAAGGGGAAATTCGCATTTTAACCTCCCCAAGAATCGTTGCTTTGGACAATAAGGAAGCCAGCATTGAACAGGGGCTGGAATATCCCATCAACACGCTGGATGACAAAGGAAACACAATCACAGAATTCAAGGATGTGGATCTGGACTTAAAAGTAACACCCCATATTACCCAGGATGGTCGGGTGAGTATGTTAATAGAAACATGTAAAAATGATTTGGGCCCGGTGGTGAATGGAAAGCAGTCATTTCAAAAGAAACAGGCCCGGACAGAACTGCTTGTCAATGATGGTGATACTGTTGTTATTGGCGGTATCATGAAAACTGTTCGCAATACCAGCAGAAGCGGCGTTCCTTTAATGTCACGACTACCAATGGTGGGATGGTTGTTCTCTACCCATAGAAAAGCAGATGATAAAGAAGAACTCATTATTTTTATTACGCCCAAAATTATCAAATTAGAAAACAAAGCATTGGTGAAAAAACTGGATTGATTGCATGCAATTAAACATCCTGGAAATTATTGGTAATTCCCTTGATGATGGCCCTGGTATTCGGTCGGTTATTTTTTTTAAAGGATGTCCCCTTTCCTGTGTTTGGTGTCATAATCCAGAAAGTCAACGCACTGCTTCAGAAATCTCCTATGATCCCCAGGAATGTCTGGTTTGCAATGATTGTATTAAAGCCTGCCTTTATAATGCCTTATCCCGAGATTATCCCTTTTTTGTCAATCGAAATATCTGCACAAACTGTTTTGAATGTGTGAATATCTGTCCCACCGGTGCCCTGAGCCGCGTGGGAAACAATAGGGATATTTCTGACATTATTGCCGAAGTTGAAAAAGACCGACCCTTTTTCCAAACATCCAATGGCGGTGTGACTATTTCAGGTGGCGAACCTACATTACAAATGGATGCCTTATCAGAATTACTAAAAGGATTTCGAGAAAAAGCCATTCATACCCTTTTGGAAACCTGTGGCTATTTTCATTGGGATTCCTTTCAGAAAAAAGTGCTTCCCCACCTAGATATGATTTACTTTGATATTAAATTCCTGAATAGTGAGGCCCATCAACACTATTGCGGCAAAGATAATACCCGCATTCTCAATAATTTTGAGAATTTGATCCATGCCAGAGGGCAAACAGTTGTTTTGCCAAGAATTCCTTTAATTCCAGATATCACTGCAACTGAAAAAAATTTATCTGATATTGCCGAATTTTTGAATCAACTTGGTGTCACCCAGGCCCATCTGATGGAATACAATCCCCTCTGGTTAGACAAGAATTTGAAAATGGGCATTGTTAATCCATATGACCAAAATAGCCGGATGTCTCAGTGGATGACAGCCGAGGAAATAAAGAGATATAATAAAATTCTGGGAAAAGCCTTTAGGGGGAATACGCCTGATTTGCATGGGATTGTAAAAAACAATCCCATGCAAAAAATTAATTAAGAATCTATAACAGCCAAAGCTTCTTCGCGATAGGCATCCATAACATAAGGAATTTCTGTAATTTTAGCACATTCTTCAGTCAATGAAAAAAGATCATTGCGTGTAATCAAGTGCGTTCTCCATTTTCTGGCGCCAGCCATAAGCTGTTGCAAACCAACCTGAATTTTTTCCGCAGCACTATAAATACCCACAGCACCCAGTGGAAAGCTATTGACGTCCTCACCATATTTGTTTCTCAATTTTTCATAGCTGACAAAAATTTCTTCTTTAGAGGAACCATATTTTGAAACAGTTGATGGTAATCCACCATCTTCACCTTTGAGCCATCGATCAATATTTTTGCCAACCATACCTGGAATCATCAAGGCACGTCCCATACAAACTGCTTTACAAAAAGGAGCGCCAAGAGCCAATGCCTTAAATATATGATCCTCTGAAGAAAAACCACCCGCAAAAGCGATATCTGGAACCCATGCACCCCGTTTTGCCAGTCGAAGACATAATTCGTAAGCCATTGAGTGAAGATAGATTGCAGGAATTCCCCATTCACACATCATCCGCCAGGGACTCATGCCAGTCCCGCCAGGGGCACCATCAATGGTAAGAAGATCAATTCTGGCATCTGAAGACCATTTGATTGCCATGGCCAGTTCTCGCATGGGATAAGCACCTGTTTTTAATGTTACTCGTTTTGCACCCAGTTTGCGGACGCGATCAACCTCTTTCATAAATCCATCTTGATCGATAAATCCCAATCGAGAATGACGCTCAAATTCTTTGATTGCACCATCACGAAAAGCCTTTTGATTAATTTCTTTGGTTGGATCTGGTGTAACAATATATCCGCGTCGTGCAAGCTCAATGGCTCGGTCCAGATCATTTACTTTGATCTCACCACCAATACATTTGGCGCCCTGTCCCCATTTTAACTCGATTGTTTCAACTCCTAATTTTTCAATTACATACTCTGCAACGCCCAGACGCGTATCTTCAACATTCATCTGAACCAAAATATCGCCATAACCTTCATGATATTTGCGATATAATTCAATTCTGCGATGCATATCCGGTGCTTCAACCACTTTACCATTGGCATCCACCTCTAATTTGGGGTCAATACCACAGACATTTTCACCACAAACCAGGCTGATTCCTGAAATCGCAGCACCAATTGCAAAGTGCTCCCAGTTCTTTCTGGCAATTTCAGTGGATCCCAGTGCACCTGTAAACATAGGGATTTTCATTTTTACTTTTTCAGTGGCACCAAACCATGTTTCTGTGTTCACCTTTGGAAATGTTGCATGATCAGGGTCAGCTTCTGTACCTTCAGCGCCCATGGCATAACCCATAATGTTCAAATGTGAGTAATCCACAGGGTAGTCTTTGTCTGCTCCAGCAGTTATTTCACCAAAAGGTGATGGATACAGCAATTCTCGGCCACGAAAGGTTGATTTAAAAAGATCACAATTCCCCTTACAGCCATCCACACACCGGCTACAAATACCGGATTGTGGGGCGACATTACGTGATCGATTTTTTGTTTGGGTTGATTCATTTGCATTGGGTTGATGTAAATTCAATATTCTTTCTCCTTTTTTTGTGGATAAGTTGATCTTATCCAGATTGCAGGTAATCTTCTACCTGTTTAATTACACAAATTTGTTTCATTTGTAGCTTATTTTTGCTAATTAATAAGATTTAAAATTTTGTATGCTTCATGCAGAATTAGTGCCAAAAAGTACTTTATGCGTGCTTGTTTTTTTAAGTAGTTAATAATATTTAGTATTTAAAAATATAAAGCCATATTGATTGATTCAGAAATGTATCAACAATGGATTTTGAAACATATTTGTGTCAGAAAAAATAGTATAAATATTTAATTTTATTATTATGCAAAAAATTTTCTGTAGAACAATATTGTATCACGATGAAATTTTTGCTGTAGAATATGTGGAAAATTTTATTCGATGATATGGGGCGTATGTACAAGTTGGGGGAACATAGTGCCCTTCAGGCAAATTTTAGATTAGCCTAACTTTTGTACATTTTCGGAAAGCCTGTTTGATATTTGCTTCAAGTACAGTCCCGCTTGCTAAGTAAGCGGTCATAAATTTTCGGGTAGATCGTAGTATATATTTTGTTATTCGTCTGGTTGGTCGAACCTTATGTTCGCCTCGAACAAAAACCAGTATCAAACATATGAGCAAAACCAATGTAG
>Ga0272440_1003236_pt1 | contig 12252 bp, 7 predicted proteins | sample SSMMMBAug17_FD_192440 | JGI IMG/M metagenome (GOLD analysis project Ga0272440, IMG submission 192440) | Marine sediment archaeal communities from Little Sippewissett salt marsh, Falmouth, MA, United States - SSM-MMB-Aug17 | ecosystem: Environmental > Aquatic > Marine > Wetlands > Sediment ... | reverse complement strand
AAATTGAAAACGCGTGCCTTTTGTGTTTTTTACATCTAATTTGACCAAACATTTTAGAAGTAGCGAGCGAGATATGGAAAAGTGATTCAATGATAATAGCAGAACTATTTTTTGCTCTGTGTTTGTGAGTTTTTCAAAACGTGTACGAAATGTCTTGAAATCCAATTCCTGGTTTTCTACTTGTTGATTAAACTTTATTATGGTTTGCATAGAAGAATCTCCTTTGAGTGTGGCGCATTCCTAATAAGTAGGACATACTTTTGGTGGCAAAATAGATATCAAAATAATCTATGATTGAAGGAAGTGACGTTCAGTTATTCAAACTGCTTTTTAAATTCAATAAATGATGTTTTTAACGCATTCAATTCATTGTATATTTGTTCCACTTTCAGTTCAAGATTTTCAAGCCTTTCATTGTCAACAGAAATATGATTTAATTCATTTTCATTCTCAGCAGTTTGATACGTTTCATTATCAATGGTATCTGGAAGCATGGTATGACGAAAGCGAGATTCTTTTTGACCAGGTTGTCTGGGCAATTTCGTAACATAATTTAATAAAGCAGTACTTTCAATCGTTTTTGTCACATCATCAAGGCTTGTAAAATTGCACATTCGTTCTGTGCGACTTTTTATTTCACCAATTGTTTGAGCACCTCTCAGCAACAATACGCAGATGACAGATGCTTCTTTATTAACCATCTGATTGTTATGAGTAAAACGTTCTTCATATTTAATTGCACGACTCAGTCTACTCTCCCACACCAAATCTTTACTTATTAATTGCTCAAGAGCCTGAAGAACAGTTTCTTCATCATATGAGACAACTGGATCACGATTTGTTTTTTGATTACAGGCATTTATCAAGGCATTGAGTGTTAATGGGTAAAGATCCGGTGTCGTCATCTCTTTTTCAATTAAACAACCTAAAACGCGGGATTCTTCGTTATTCAGTATAATATCCATAAGAATTCACCTTTTTGTTTGATGTTCAAGCTTTTTTGTCAAAACAGCATGCAAGGTCTTTACACGACCTTATTTTTTGGGAGCGATCAAGAAAAATGAGTATTCTCAAAGCTTTTTTAGGAGAGTGAACCTCTTTTTTCAGTCTGCTTGAAATCTCCCAAAATCGCATACAATGATGGGATCACCAAAAGAACCAATACTGTGGAAGCCAATAAACCAAATACAATTGAACAGGCAAGCGGAATTAAAATTTGTGCCTGCATGCTTTTTTCGGACAATAATGGGAGTAACCCCATAATTGTTGTTAATGATGTCAAGAGTACTGCGCGAAACCGATCCCTGCTCGCTTTTTGACTGGCAGTTTCTGCATTTTCTCCAGCTTCGGAATGAAGTTTTATAAAGCTTACCAATAATATGGAGTCATTCACGACAATTCCAGCCAATGAAATGAAGCCAATCATACTTGGCATGGAAAGATCCAGGCCCATGAATATATGCCCCCAAATAACGCCAATCAATGCAAATGGGATTGTCACCATAACGATAACAGGCTCGATATAACTTCTGAATTGAATGCTGAGTAAGGCAAATACGCCAAATATGCCGATAAGAAACGCCTTTCCCATTGAATTCATTGATTTTCCAGTTTCTTTTGTTTCACCTTCAAGAGAAAGGCTGATGGAAGGAAATCTTTTTTTCAGTTCAGGAATGAACCGCTTTTTCGTATCATTTATAATCTGGTTCGCATTTGCAATGCGAGTATCCACATCACCGGTAACAGTAACAGTTCGCATGGCGTTAATTCTGGCAATTCTGGCAAATCCTCTTTCATATGAAAGACTGGCGACTGAACTTAATGGAACCTTTTTGCCGGTTTGAGTGATCACATGGAATCGTTCTAAATCGGTCAATGTTTGACTGTCTATTTCAGCCATGCGAACATCGATGCTAAACGATTCATCATCGCGTTGTATTTCGCTGGCTGTTATCCCCTGAAATGCTGCACGCAATTGACTGGCAATGGTTGTCGAATTTACACCTTTTGCCATTGCACCTTTCAAAAGCCTGATAACAATTTCTGGTTTACCGGGTCGTAAATCATCGCTTAAATCAAAAACCCCTTCATATGTATAAAACCAGTCCATTAATTGCATGGATGCTTTTTTTAATTGATCAAGATTCTCACCTTGCAAGCGTATATGAATGGGAAGACCGCCTGGGCCAATGGCGAGTTCTTTATAGGCAATATTGATGACATCAGGCACGTCTCCAACTAAATTTCGCCATCGATTGATAATATCATCAATTTGAGCATTGCGATTTTCAGCACTGAGCAGATCAAGGGATACAGTGGCAACATGACTGCCCGACTCATTTGCATCTGAATTTTGACCATAAATAATGCTAAAATTCTCGATCAATTGTTTTTGATCTGGCTGCAATGGTGTCATTTCAGAATTAACCTGTTTCATTGCAGTAACAACTCTTCTCACGACCTGTTCTGTTCGGCTCAGGGGTGTACCTTGAGGCAATAGAATTCGTGCTTGAAGGACATCACCATCTGTTTCCGGAAAACCGATAAATTTTACATATCCCCCTCCGATCATACTGATAGACAAAATAAAAATAAAAATAACAAAGCCAATAAACAAGTAACGCCAGGTAATCACACAATCAATCACGCGTCCCAAAAAATTCTCTCTAACCCATTCAACACCTTGATTAAATTTTTGTTTAAACTTGTTTTCTTTATTTCGCATGACAGATACAGAATGGGAAAGATGATTGGGCAAAATGAAAAAAGCTTCTACCAAGCTGACAGATAAGGTGATAATCAATACAACTGGAATGGCATACAATACTTTACCAATATCTCCTTCCATAAAAAGAGCCAATGATCCAAAAATAAATAGTGTGGTCAAAAATGAAGATAGCACGCCTGATGCCACTTCAGATATGCCATCAACCACCGCATCCAATGATTTTTTTCCTTTCTCCAGATTGGCAGCAATATTTTCAGCAATGACAATGGCGTCATCCATTAATAGCCCAATGGCAATTAAAAGCCCGACCATTGAAAGCATATTGATCGAAAAGTCAATCTGTTTCATGACAAATATGGTACATAAAAAGGACACCGGCAATCCCATGGCCACCCAGAACGAAAAGCGAAATGCAAAAAACAACCACATGGTGAGAAAAACAAGAAGTAGTCCTTCAATACCATTGACAAGCAAGAGTTTTATCCGATCTTTAACAATTGAGGATACGTTTTGGGTCAGAATGAATTCAACGCCGGGCGGTGACATTTTCTTTTCGTTTTCTAAAAAATCAGTGACAGCATCAACGATTTTTAGGGCATCTTCCTTTTTGCTCTTGTTAATCTGTAACAATCCAGCTCTTTTACCATTAAATATAATTTTGCTTTCTTTATCTTCAAAACGATTTGTGATTTTAGCAATGTCACCCAGGCGAATTTCAGCACCACTTGAATCGGCAATCACAATCAGATTTTCCAATTCCTTTTTTGTTCGACGTTCTTCTGCAAAACGAATAACTTTGTTCTCATTGTTATTCTCTAATGCACCAGCAGGCAAGTCAATACTTTGGGATTTAATGACATTGGCAATATCAGAAACAGACAATCCAAGTTTTACCAATACATAAAAAGGGATTTCAACCAAAAGCTGGTGATCCGAAAACCCAGAAATGTTCACCTGGGAAATTAAATTGATACGTTTCAAACGATCTTTAATATTTTCACAGTATCGCTTTAAATCAGTTTCCTTCATGGGACCAATTACTGCAATTGATACAACCCGGTCTGTCCGGTTGCGAGATTTGACGATCACATCTTCCACTTCATCAGGAAAATCGTTAATGGCTTCTACTTCAGTCTTGATATCATTTAAAAAATTCGTGCTATCAGCGCCTTCTTTCAATTTGACAATGACAGTGGCCATGCCTTCTTTGGCTTCACTTCGAATTTCATCAATATCAGAAACTTCATCAATGGCATCTTCAATTCGATTGCAGATTGAAGATTCTATTTCTTGAGCGGTTGCACCCGGGTACATTGCAGTGATTGAAACTTCATTTGAAGAAAAATCAGGCATGGTTTCTCTTCTTAAGTCGTTTACTGTCATGAGACCTAAAAGAACAAATAAAATCATGAGCAAATTGGCAGCAGTGGGATGCGAAGCCATGAACTTGATAATCGTTTTGGTTGTATTCATTTGATTTTAATCTCTCCGGAGGCAACTTGTTTGAGTTGGGCCAGAAGTGCCATGTCATCCACAGGCTTTAGCAGCATGCCTGATATTGCTGGTGAAAGGTCTGTGACAATCACTTGTTCACCATTTTGCAATCCATTTTTTACCACGACGACTTCCCCTTGTTGCCATAAAATTGTAATTGGGCGAATTTCAAGCCTGTTGTTTTTATTCACAAGGTATACATGTTTATCATGAAGGGCGTGATGAGGAATGACAATCTTTTCTGGAACAGGTCGGCCGCTAAGCTCAACTTCACAATACATGTTCTTTACCAATGGTGGTTTTATACCCGGGATGAAATTCTTATATGGATCATCCACTGTCACATAAACAGTTAAAGCGCCAGTTGAAATATCAATGGATTCACTCGTTCTGGAAAAAGTGCCCTGCCAGAAAACATTCTTTTTGAAAAAAGGCAATCGAACAATCGCAGAAATACCGATCGCTTTTCGGATGGCATTCATGTCCATGCTTTGGAGGTCAATTATATTGTTCACTCGAGGAAGTAATTTTGAGAAAGATCGCGGCGTAATTTTAACCGCAATCTCAACTGAGTCGATGCCTTCAGCAACGACAAGAACTGTTCCAGGCCCGGCATATTGATCTTTTTCCACATGAACGGCTGAAATGCGGCAATCAAAGGGCGCTCGGATTTCAGTTTTTCCCAGGTTTAATTGATAATCAGTTAAGGAAGATATGCCTGAACGTTTCTGTGCAACCAATGATTTTCTTTGCGCTGGAACTAAATCCAGCGTATTTTGCAAGTTATTAACAGAGGATTGTTGGGCTAAATATGATTTTTCCTCTTTTTCTAAATCTGATTTGGAAATGTATCCTTTATTGAATAAATCGCGTTTTCTTTCCAATTCCTGGGCACTGAGTTTGAGCGATTTTTTTTCAATGACCAGCAATCTTTCTGTATTATTCTTTCGTTGCTCAAGTTCTTTTAATTGCGCATCAATGTTTTGAACATTGGCTTTACCCCGATCTTTCGCCAATCCATAGGTAACAGGGTCAATTTTTAGAAGTAACTGGCCTTTTTTTACAAAATTCCCTTTTTTTAATGCGTTGTGTATTTCAACAATTCTGCCACTTACTTCAGCAACAGCTTCCCATGTTTGTGAAGGGGTGACATAGCCATAGGCAATTGCTCTTGGAAGAACATTTATAACCGGCGCTTTAATTACTCTGACAGCTCTAATTCGTTCTTTGGCTTCAACCTGTCCGGGGGGCTTTTTCGATTTAACCAAAACATTAAACAAGATAATTCCTAATATTACTGGTGGCAACACCAACCAGGTTTTCCATTGTTTCATTATAAAACCTCTTTTAATTGGATACTATTTTTTTCTAAAGTAATGCCAGTGGCTTTATATAAGTTTATAATTGCAATTTGATAATTAATTATTGCATCCACCCAGTGCACCTTTGCATCAGTAAGATCTCTTTGATATAAAAGCACATTATAGCTCGTCGACAGGCCTTGTTTGTACTTTTCACTTTCTGCATTTAGTTTTTCATTGGCCAGATTTTTTGCCAATGTTGATGCTTCATATCTTTTGTATCCGGCACGCAATGACCGAATCGCTTTACGTACTTCTAGCAAAATCTGCGCTTTTGTTTCCGCCAAAAGAATTTTTCTTTTTTTATACATAAGGGTTGCAGATCTGTAACTGGATTTCTCATGCCGAAATCCCCAGGGAAACTGTAAGCTTAAAGCCAGACTCCCTGAATAATAATCCTGATAAGGGTTTGATCCTGATAACTGCTTATCAGTTCCACCATCATAGTAAGTTGCTGTTGCGGTTAAATCCAGGTTTGGTAACTGTTGATTATAATAATAGTTTAAATCAACCTGCGCGGATTTTAAATCAATTTGAGCAGATAAATGATCTGTCCTTTTATCCAGCGCATCATTCATCATCTTTTTTTCAACTAAATCAATGGGTTCAAAATTTGGAGACTGACTGCATTGAATGTTTTTATATTCCTTTACAATCCCATAGATATATTTTAAAAGGGATTCCTGATGATTAATCAGTTCGTTTTCAGAAATAATCACGCGCTCTTCTCTGGATGCCACTTCAGCTTTTGCTTGTAAAGCATCCAGGTTTGCTGCCCCCCCAACTTTAATTTTCATGTTCACTTCTTCCAAGAATCGCTGTGCCAGCTGAAGTGATTCTTTTTGCACAACTAATGATTCTTTAGCTGAATACACTTGCCAATATAAATACTGGGTTTGGACCACCATATTTATGATGGCCTGTTTTAAATCTAAATTTGATTTTTTCAGGTTGTTTTCTGATACAATGATATTTCGATGATTAACAGTTTTCCCTCTATTCTTTAAAAGCGGTTGTGAGATTACCAGTGAACCTGATGCAGATTTTGAATCTTGATCTGCCAGGCTTGTTTCTTCATTTGAATCAATGATCATGCATGAAACCGCAACATTCGTTCCATAATCCAATTTTTTGCTGATACCCGCTTCAATATTTGCTTGAAAGGTTTCGGTTTCAGCTCTTTTGGGCAATGTTTTTTTATCAGACAAAGCTGCACTAAAATTAAGGTGCGGATCAAAAATAGATTTTGCTGATTCTAAATTATTTTTTTGGATCTCTGGTGAGATTCTTTCAATTTTCAAATTTAAATTATTGGATAAAGCAATTTCAACAGCTTCACTTAAAGACAAAGGGAGTGAATCTGGCTCTGAAGCGAATGACTGAAAGGAAAGCAAAATAAATATGAATAAAAACGATAAAATGTGTGCTTTCATTATATCCTCATTCTTTATAAAATAGATTGATGCGCAATTGGATACCGACGTCCATATCCAAAAGCCTTTGATGTCACTTTTAAACCTGGTGGCGCTTGTTGGCGTTTATATTCATTTCTATAAATACGCTGAATGATATCAAGGACCAATGATTGATTAAAGCCCATTTCAACAATTTGATCAATGGATTTGTGATCTTCAATATAGGCTTTTAAGATAATATCCAAACGTTCATATTCCGGTAAGTCATCCTGATCTTTTTGATCAGGTTTTAGCTCGGCGCTAGGCGCTTTTTCAATAATGCTTTGTGGAATAATTTCCTGATCTTTATTGATATACCGAGATATGGCATATACCATTGTTTTGGGTAAATCGGATATGACTGCAAGCGCACCATTCATATCGCCATACAAGGTACAGTATCCAACAGCAAGTTCGGATTTATTGCCTGTTGTTAACACGAGTGCATTGTATTTATTGGAAAATGCCATGAGAATGGTCCCGCGTATACGTGCCTGAAGATTTTGCTCCGCCAATCCATGATTATCTCGATTGAAATCATTGGGTAAGTTTTGTAAAAATTGATCGAACATCATATCAATGGGAACGATTTCCCGGTCAACCCCCAGGTTTTCTGCCAATTGTTTTGTATCGATATCATTTTCAGATGATGTGTAAAGTGAAGGCATATACACAGTCCGCACATTTCTTTTGCCCAAGGCTTTTACAGCGATCGCTGTTGTCAATGCAGAGTCAATTCCCCCACTCAGGCCAATAATTGCTTTTTGAAAACCGCACTTGTGAACATAATCTCGCGTGCCTAAAACCAGTGCTTTTAAAACTGTTTCTTCATCACAATCAGAAATGGGATGACACACACCTTGATTGGTCTTTGTATCATACGTAATGAAGTCTTCTTCAAAATCTCGTGCTTGCGCAACAATATTTCCAGCTTGATCAATAACAACACTGCTTCCATCAAAGATAAGGCTATCATTTCCCCCCACCTGATTCACATAAACAAATGGCACTGCATATTTTTGACTTAATGACTGAATCATTTTCATCTTTAAAACACCTTTTCCAAGGTGAAAAGGGGATGCTGAAATATTGATCATAAAGTCTGCCCCTTTTTGAATCAATTCTTTGACAGGGTCGGCTTGATAGATGCGTTTTCCAAAAAAGTCCATATCATTCCAGATATCTTCACAGATTGTCAGCCCCAATTGATGGCCCTTATATGCAATGATATCATTTGTATCTCCGGGTTGAAAATATCGCTGTTCATCAAATACATCATAAACTGGCAGAAGTTGTTTGCGAGATTTATGAATCATTTGTCCATTTTCAAACAACACAGCCGAATTAAACAGATGGTCTCCTGATGATTCAACATATCCACAAATAACGCCAATACCATGAACATTTTGAATCAGAGACATCAGGGGTTGGCTGTCAATAAATTCTTGTTTTTCCAGAACATCTCTAGGCGGATAGCCAGTTAAAACCATTTCGCTAAAAATGACGAGATCACAGGCCTGTTTTTTGGCTTGATTGATCATTTTCAAAATTTTTGATTGGTTCTGCTCAAAAAAACCGATGGTGGGATTAATTTGAGCAAGTGCTATCTTCATATCTATTTACTCCTTTGCATTGGGGAACAAAATGTATATTATCGTGAAATACGCGTCAAGAAACAAATTTTTAGCAATGGGCCTTTGTTGTAACATAGACGTTTTCAGGATAAGGCCTTTGTGAGGATGAAAATCATATGCAATAAACAGGTTTTTAATAGCGAAATAACCATTGCAACCATCCCTTTTGAGTTTGAATTGCAGCTTCCGGGCATATTTCCATGCAACAAAAACATCGGATACAGGCATTGTAATCGTAAGCCGGGATTTTTGCGAGATCGTTTGCACGTGAGATTGCTTTGGCTGGACAAATTTGCTTGCACTGATAGCATAGGGTGCATTTTTCAGCATTGGGAACCGGTTTTTCCACGAGCAACTGCTTGAAAAATGATGATGTAAAAGGCCAGCGCACCGCATTGGAAAAAAAACTGTTTTTTGAGAATTTGAACGATGACACTTGTAAGTCATTTAAGTTATCGCCAATAATGTCAATTTCATCAGAACCAGAAATGCAAAAAGATCGATCAAACCCCACTTTCAGAGTCGGAATTTCATCAGGGGATATTTTCACAATTTGCGTTGCCGTCCAATCAACAGCCAGGGGATCACGTCCCATGATAATGACTCCGAGCTCTCGCGGCGTTCCAGACGGTCCTGGTCCTTCACCTTCCATTGCAAGAATTCCATCCATGATATGCAAGATTGGTTTGGGCGGGTCAAAGCCATGACTGAGAGCGCCAAATAAATCCATCACAAAATGAGAAAAATCATCTCGTGAAGGTGCTTTTAAGTGGATGCGGGATTTTTTTAAGCCCGGAATAACTCCAAACAAGTTTTTTAATGCGCCTGTTAAGGTTGTCAGTCCATGGGTTTTTAGCTTGGGCAAATTGATCAGCATATCGACATCAAAAAAAGCTTTTGAAATCTCGATTTTTTTAAAACGATATGCATCATCAAATGGGATCAATTGAGTGGGAGCCATATCTGGAACTTCAATATTGAGAGACTCTATTACGTCTGCATAAGGCGTTTTTTTTAAAAATGTATTCAAACCATGAATGGCAGGATTTTCTAGCAATACTGGAATACCATTATTTTCTTTAACAATCTGCACAATTGTTTTAAAAAACAATGGATGTGTTATGATCGCACGATCAGGGTTGCTGGGCATCAATAAGTTGGGTTTTAATCCGACACGCATTCCGGCAAACAGATTGAGATCAAAATCGATTTGGGCAAACCCCTCACGTATTATGTGGGCTAAGTTTGGATCCTCATATGATGCACATGCCTTTAAATAAACTTTAACCACATCTCCCCCCTGTGTTATGTTTGTTTTGAAAGTTCGAACAGGCTTGACCTGTTCGAACTTTATTTTGAAAATTAATTATCTAGACGAAACAATCAACTGCCATTGAATCTAATGAGTAGTCTTTTTTTCCACAGATTGGGGTGTTTTTTTGGAAGAATCATCTGGGCTTTGTTGAGATTCAGTTTCACGAGTTTGATCTTCTGATGCTTTGCTATCAATTAATTGAAGACGATCTTTAATCATATCTTTTTGATAGTTTTTTTCAGCCAGCGCTTCAGCTTCTTCAATATACTCTTTTGCCTTTTCAAGATCGCTTTCAGATCCCTTTTGGAGCGCCATATCTGCTCTCAAGACAAACATCATAAAGTCAATGCCATTCAAACGTTCTTGAATCTTTTGCTGGATATCTTCTGTAGCAAATTGATACGCTATTTCCAAATATTCTTTGACCTGCATGAGATTAGGAATATTATCTTCCGACAATAGATCATTGGCTTGATCCAAATAGAACCCACAAACCAAAGGATAAATTTCAGATTTCGTATAAAATGATTTTTCAGTTTCAGGAACTTCCATTCCCATTAAGGTCAGTTGATACGATTTTCCCATAGGCGAAAAATTGCCTTGCCATATTTCTACACCTGTCTTGCCTTCTATCAAATAAAACTTGCGATAATTTGAAGAACTGGCCATATACAGCAACACAAATAAGACAACAATACCTGCAAATACACATTTTAATGAATTTGACATCAGTTGCGTCTCACTTTTGGGTTCAAGTGTGTAATCTGAAAAATCAGCTTCAGGCGAAATAACTGTATCTTCTAATTCTGAAGGTGTCGCTTGAATCGGCTTATCTTCGGAACGGGAGGTACTTTCTTTTTCTGGTACTTTTTGTTTAGCCTCATCCATTTCTTTCTGTGAGACTTCAGTTGCTTTATTTGATTCTTGTTGATCTATTATATCATTCGATTTTTGTTCCTGAAGTGGTTTGGGGATATCGGTTAAATCGATTTTTTTTAACAGTAGCTCGCGAATACGCCTGATGTCATCAGTAGACCCTTCGATAAAGGGTGATGGATCAGGGAGTTTGGGGTGTGATTTTTCAGGAGAGGGAACCAAAGATTGGGGGGTCCAGGGGGAATAGGTTCTTTTAAGCAGGTCAGCAACAGGGATAACAGGCCTGTCTTTTTTCTTGATCTCAGGAACAGGCTCCGATTTTGACTGTTCGTTGTCTTGTTGCAATGGTTGAACATCTTTTAGCGATATCTTTTGAAATAAAAATGATCGAATTTTTGATTCCTTTTTGGGATCGGATTCCGAAATGTAAGGGGGGGGATCAGGGATCTGGATTTTTTCTATTTTGGGTTCCCATAATGCTTTTACTGGAACTGCAAAATTTTTTCGGATCAATTCAGCAATGGGAACCTTTTTTTTGGGCACAGGTTTAGGTGGGGGGATATCTGTGATGTCAATCGGTTGCATCAAAAGTTTTTTAAGACGTCTTAACTCTTTTGAATCATCCACCTCGAAAAAAGGGGGTGCATCTGGAATGGCTTCATATGTCTTACGTTTAGGCGCTGATTCAACAGGTATATTGTCAGGTGTGGCAAACTCTCGGGTTAAAAGTTCCTTTAATGTAACGCTTGACTTTTTTGTACTTGCTGCCTTTTTCGTCTTTGTTGCAGGTGTTTTTGTTTTCGCTGTAGACGTCTTTTTGGCAGTTGATGTCTTTTTAGCCGAAGGTTTTTTTGCCGTGTTTTTTTTAACCGAATTTTTTTTGGTCGTGGTTTTCTTTTTCTCTTCGGTTGATTTCGCAGCAGCTTTTTTCTTTGCTGAAGCTTTTGTATTTTTTTTCTTTGCCATAAATCCTCTCTTTTTTCTACCCATATCATGATAGGAAACGCTTACAATGCGTATCAATTTCCATTAATATGGCAGAAACTTTTATTTTATTCTTTATACTAATTGATAATACTAGCATTTTTAGTAAAAAATTGAAAGAAAAAAAATATATTTGTTTTTTCCTGAATTAAATATACGTAATTACTATTTTGTTATAAAGTATGAAAAATCTTGTTTTGAAAAAAAAAAGATGAAAAAATAATTTTTTTTGTAAGAATTTTAAATTTTTCGTGTCTATATTAATAGAAGCATAAAAAAATATTTAGGAATGCGCGAAAAATAAATTCCTCATTTAAAATTGTTCATTTTCGTTTTTGAACCATGATTACACTGAAGAAGATGAAAAAGATGAATTTAAAGTGTTTTTATTCATCTTATTCATCTT
>Ga0272440_1003235_pt1 | contig 12254 bp, 5 predicted proteins | sample SSMMMBAug17_FD_192440 | JGI IMG/M metagenome (GOLD analysis project Ga0272440, IMG submission 192440) | Marine sediment archaeal communities from Little Sippewissett salt marsh, Falmouth, MA, United States - SSM-MMB-Aug17 | ecosystem: Environmental > Aquatic > Marine > Wetlands > Sediment ... | reverse complement strand
TCCATCTCTAAGATCCATTACCCAAACATTGCTCCCGAAAGTTCTATATTTTGATTTTGACCAATAGGCTTTCCAATTATTTTCATCCAATTGTGAAAATAATTCAAAAGGATATCCGGCTGGTAAAGCAGGTGCCCTATTTTTGCGGTCTACAAGATTTTTCCATTCGTCAATTGTTGGTAGTCGCCATTCTGAAGAATTACCTAAATTCAGTTTACGACAAAAAGATGTTGCTTCATCATATTTCAAATAAGTAAAATGTGGTTTTTTAGACCAGATAAGACCTGTTTTTCTGTCTGTGATGGTTTCATCGTTATTATCAACAAAACGATTTTCTGGAGTTATAGATTCTATTTCAAAGGAGTGCGAATAAGATTCTCCAGAATGGTTTTCTGAGTTGAATGCTAAAAATTGACAACGAACAGAACCTTCGCTACCTGGAAATGATTTTTTTATCTGCCATTTACGATTCTCTCCTTTTAAAGCGAATTCATTATTGTTAAATGTCAGAACTACTTTTTTAGCTGGTCTGTCAGTGGTAATAGAGAAATCAAATTCCGTTGATGATGTCCCAGAAGATGGTGATTGATTGACGCTATTGATTTTAATTAATGGATAACGCGAGATAAAAAAACCTTCTTTTTCTTTTCCATAACGATTTTGCTGATTTTCAGCAACAACTATATAATTCGTTTTTCCAGAATTATTTACAGAATAGGAATATTGCCATGAACGGTCAGAGCCTTTCATATTATAAGACTGATCATCAATTTTTATATAAACAGACTTTGCAGATGCTGTCGTCTCCACGTTTATTTGAATAATGTCTTCAATAAAAATTTCTTTGTCTGGTTTTATGGTTACACTTGAAATATTAGGAACTGATAAAGGTTGAAAAACATTAAACATTGACGTTGATTTATTTCCTGGAATATTTTTTTCATTTTCCGAATAGCACGTTATTGTTTGAACGCCAGGTATGGTTCCTGTTAATCGGGTTTCCCAAATCTTATTGTTACTTTTGTTTAAAAGTTGATAACGCTTGCCATTCATTTCTAACATTACAGCATAAGCATAAGACAAAGTTTCTACTCTTACTTGAAATATATCACCAACATAGCCTTTTTTAGGAGATATGACTATTGATGAAATTTCAGAGGGAGGCGTTTGTATATCAACTAATTGTATTTTTTTTGAAAGTTGTTCCTGTACTTTTGCAATAAAAGTACAGGTCACCATTCCAGTCTGTATTATCTTCCTGCTGAGGTGCCATTTTTTTCCAGAACCTTCCATGGATACAGAAGGTTTATTTCCTATTTTTACCTGAACGGAATCAGCTTTTGAGTCAGTTTCTGCTGTAAATGTAAATTCATTCCCAGAATACCACTTATCTGATGAATCACTTGGTTTTATTGTGATATCAGAAAATTTAATCGGCTGAATTTTTGGTGATTTAATAAACAGTTGCGTAACTTTTTGATAGGTTTCCTGGCTATCATTGTTCTTAGCCGTTAGCGTAATTGAAAGATTCCCATAAATTGGGGGTAAGATTTCAAGTTGATACTTCAAATCTGTTTGACGAATCATTGGATAAGAATGATTATCAATAACAGCAGTAATTTGATCAACTAAATCACGTGTCTTTGCTATTATCTTGATGGTTTCACCACTTTCAGGTTGATCAGGTGAAATTTTTACTGATGAAATTTCCGGTTTTGGTCTATAAATGATAAGTGAACTTTGTCTGGGTTTTCCTTCAAGATTTTCATTGTTTACACCAAATACTCGAAAGGGGATCTTACCTGTTTCCTGCAGACGCACTGGTAACTGGCATGTCGTTTGTTTACAGTTTAGACTGTAAGTTTCATTTTGTATGTCCAACCAAACTGCTTTTGGTGTTTTGTTTGTATGTACAGTCACTGTAAATGGATCTTCTGCAAAAATCCGTTGAGGATTAATGAAAATATCTTGAATAATTACAGGATGTTCTTTTACTTGTAAAAGTACAGAACCTTTAACGCCAGAGTTGCCATCTTTGTTATAGGCCTCGACATTTATCGTTTGCAAACCATATTGTTGAATAGTGGTGTTAAAAGTCCAATTCTTGCCAGCCCCTTTCATCTGATGCTGTTTGCCTTGAATCTCAATAAATACAATATCTGCAGGTATATCTGTTGTTGCCGTAAATTTAAATTTATCATCTTGAAATCCTTGATCTGGAGATGATTTTAACAACAATACATTCGGACGATCCAGTATTTTTTTTACGACTTGAAAGTTTTCAATCTCTTTATGAACCTTTTGTTCTCCTTTATGAATAGTAATACTACCTTTAACAGTTTCTTCTTTGGAAAAACGTAATGACGATTTCCATTGAGTATCTGAACCTTCTAAACGATATTGTTTATTGTTCAAAGTTAACTCTGCTGAATGAATGGGCACATTCGTTAGAATCTGTAATTCAAATGATTCATTAACGAATGGCTGAGACGGGTTGAGTGTCATATGTTTAACAAAAATTGGTCGCTCTTTTACCCATATATCACTATATTTTTCCGGTCCATTTTTGTTATCTTCATTAAAGGCTGATATTTGAAAAGACTGCTTCCCACTTTTTTCAGTCAGAAAATCAAAGTACCATTGTTGTAGACTGCCTTTCATTGGATAAGTTTTTCCATCAATTTTTATGTGAACCTGAGTTGCAGGACGATCGGTTTGAGCTTCAATGCGTATTTGTTCGCCTTCAACAGGCTCTTTCATATAATGGATTGAAGAAATCAAGATATCAGGATACGGAATATGAAAAGAACCTGTAAAATGCTCTCCTTTTTTTTGATTATGGTTGATTGCAACAATATTAAATGGATGATTCCCATAATCGCTGAATTGCATTTGAGTTGTCCAAAATTGTTCTTTTTTGTTAAGTAAATACATTTTTTGGTCAATTTCAAGGATAACTTTTTCTGCATTAGCACTTGTTTTTATCAAAAACTGATAGTTATCCGAGAGGGTTCCTTCTTGTGGATTAATCTTTACATCTGAAATATTAGCAACAGGATAAGTTTTTTTTGAAATATTGATCGAAATCAATCTTTGAACGGTTTTTGTTGAATCTGTATTTTGTGCAATGATTTCGATTTCTGCTTTTCCAGTATTATGTATTGCATGGGCAAAAGACCAATGCTCACCATTGCCTTTTAATGAATATATGTGATCATTTATTCTTGCATTAACTTTATCCGCAGGTGTTGTCAGAACTTCAATTGAAAAAATTTCGCCTTCAGTTATTTGATCAGGGTTGGTCATAACTGATAAAATTTTGGGGATTTTTTTATACACCATAAAGGAAAATTGTTTTTGAGCTGAAAGTTCATTCTCCGCATTTTGAGCCTGTACACTGTAAAAAAGTTGTCCCGCTTGAGCAGCAGGTAAAGAGCATCTCCATTTTTTCTTATCATTTTGAATTGATCGCATAGGATAAACAGTGTTATTGAATGATACATTTACCAGTTGAGCTGAATGGTCAGTCTCTGCTTCAATAATAAATTTATCTCCAATGAAAACATCTTTTGTTATAACCTTACTGGATATGACTTCAACATATTGATCAAGTACAGTGACCGTTTTTATTTTTTGTTTTTTTGATATATTCTGGCTGTTGAATGCTTCAATAGAAAAAGAGTGTCTCCCCCTTTTTTCAAGCGGAATATCCAGCAACCACTTTGTATCACTTCCTGACATATTATATTTACGTTTATCAATTGTCAGGGATACATGATGAGCTGAAACATTAATTTGAGCAGAGAAATGGAACGTATCACCGATTTTCCCTGTATCAGGTGTAACATCAATCTTTTCAATTGTTGGGCAGGTTTCTGTAACCGTGTAGTCAATTGGATATATATAGCTTCTGTTTTGTTCATCAATGGAAGCCTCGACAAAAGCCTTGTATTTTCCTATTTGGGGCTCAATAAGATTACGTTGCCAATTCAATCCATCACCTTCAAATGGATATATTTCATCATTGACTTTAGCTATTACTTCATTAACGGGGAAATCTGTTTTTACTATAATTGTTAACGGTTCACCTTGTTCAATAATTTTTGTTGATGCTTCCAATAGCTTGATTACAGGAGGTTTCTTTACAAAAACAAATAACCCATCCTTATCCATTGAATCTCTTAGTTTTCCACGCTTAATTTTACTTCCAGTTTTTTTACAAAAAGGCTGAAAAATATCGTCAAAATCAAACAATAAGTTTTCTATATCAATAACTGAATTTTTATTCAGTTGGAGCGCCTGTATTAAATAAGTAAAAAAGAGAGTATGATCTTTATTATCTGAAAGCACTCCAATAAATTCTTTTTTTGAATCAAATCCTTTAAATTTGCTATCATCAAAAAGGCCAGTCTCTGGTATTTTTTTAGTTGACCAGACATTATCATCAGAGAAAATGATTTTCCTTGAAAATTTTTGCCCATACTCCATGATCCAATCGAGGTACTGAAAATCATTTACAAAAATTTGATTTTCAGTTGATGATATCAGTTCTTGATTAAAAAAAGAATCAGAGACAATTAAAAGATGTTTAAGTCTAAATTTTTTGAAAAACTTGTTTGTAATTTCTTTATGGCTCATCATACTATACGATTGAGAATCGGCTGTTATCCAATAGGTATCATTCTCATCCTCTTCACTGCGTCCTGAATAAAAGATAATAAGATTATCGTTTTGAAAAGATTCATTTTGGGATTTCGGAAGAAATTTTGCTAAAGAATCAATGATATTTGCGGTTGTAGGTTTATCTTTTGTCATGGAGGTTAATAAAGAAATATTTTTCTTATCAAAATGGTATCCTGTTGTTAAGACTTGATATAAGGCTTCAGCATCATTTGAAGGCCCTTTTATATCATCGAAGTTTTCATAATGATCAATACCTATGATAATAGCATGATTTAAACCTATTGATTTTGCGATTTGAGATGACCAGTTATCTTCTTGAGCCGTACTATTGTACAATAGTATCAAAAAAAAAATAAATGAAACGATAAGAAATAATTGTTTAAGAGAGAGTCGAATTTCCAATTTAGTCCTTTCAATATTTAACATCAATTTGAAACTTTAAACATCAATTGTGAATGGAAATAGTTATTGTTTATGTATTTAGTAAAATAATGAATGCAATCAGTCAAGATGAAAATTGAAATTTTGTATTGTTTTTTATAGATTGTCAATAATTATTGTTGACAAAAAATTAAATTTACCTATATAAGTGACATTTTGAGTGTATATTGAGTTTAATATTAAGCTTAAGGATGTAATAATTATGGTATCTGATAATCAATTGTTTACACAAGTTTTTGATGAAAGTACACGTACAGCATCATCTGATGGATCGAATGAAGTAACCAGGTTTTTTGATTCCCCATCCCAGATATCCACCCCAAAAATTTTAGTATCTGTTAAATCAGGAGAACCTTCTGAAGCTGAACTAACAGATAAAAAACCGGTTACCATCGGGCGGAAAGGTAATTCTTCTGATTTTTCGATACCGGACATTATTGTACATGATGTATCTGTTTCTCGTGGGTATCACATGGTTGTAACAAAAAATAACAACAATATTGAGTTATGGGCAAAAGAAGGTAAATCTGGATTCTCAATTAATAACCAAAAATATCAAATGAACCATCGCATTACGAATATTCCCCTTCCTATTGATTTTTATATCGGAGAGAACGATAGTGTTAGTTGCTCAATAAAAATAAAAGAGAAAGAAGATCCAGAAAAAACACGAATAAATTTTAACTTTAATTCAGACAATATACCATTTCCTTCAAATTCTGACAGACAACCATCTAATATTCAAAAAACTCCAGAAACATATAATAATCATGTCACCAATAATAATCAGACAACGAATCGAAATTTTCAGAATTTAAACCAACAAAGAGCATTTGATTCATCTTATCATGATACTCATAAAGAAAAAAATACAGATAACAAACGCGATCAAAATTTTCTATCACAAATACCAGAACATTCTGTATCAAATGCTTCTATTGGTAATCCGATATATGATAATTCTGATTTTGGACCAAACATCTCAAATAAAACACCGACTAAGTCCAATATTAATTTTGTCTTGCTGATTGTTGTTCTTATGCTTATTCTTATGCTTTTAGGACTGACCCTTTATCTTGTCTGGCCAAAATATCAAAATGAATTTTCACAACTTAATAATAAATATTCAGAAACATATTGTGATCAAAAAGAATCTTCTGATTACCAATTTGCTGATGATAGAAACTGTATTGAAATTTCTATGAATCAAATCAATTATACAATGGATATGATAGATATTAACCAGTCAGTATTATTAATGTATCGGAAAAACAAAAATTTTATCGAGATAGCCTAATAAATATTAAGGCGCAGTTAAAAGTTAGGTTAACCTAAAATATGCCCGAAGGGCATTATGTTCAAATGTTTTTAATAATTATATATTTTTGCTTTCTATTAAAAAAAATTCTTTATCCTAAAAAAGGAATTGAATGATACCAATATTAGAAATTATCGAAGGTCCACTTGATGGTTTACAATTCAAACTGACGGATAGTAGTGATATTGGATTTAATAATAGAAATGCGATTATATTCTATCATGACCAGACAGTATCCAAATACCATGCTTGCATTGACCTTGAAGGACCGGATTGGTTTTTGGTTGATTTAGAAAGTAGAAATGGAACGTATATAAATTACTCTTTGGGTAGATTGAAACCCTATAAAAAATTTCAATTAACGAATAATTGTTTTTTTTGTATTGGTGCGACTATTGTTCAGTTTTTTTTTATTCATGAAAATGAATTTTTACCGATTTCTGATTATCAAAAAGATATAAGAGATGCCTTTACTTTTAATGATGACTTTTCAGGTATTTGGGATGAATTCTATACTGATGGAAAATCTTTTATGGATACAACGACTCTTTCTGGAAAATGTATAAGCCGGATGGGAGGATCAGTCGTTTATGAATCTGATTTTATTAAGAATGCGTTTTCAAATAATCGATATATGATTCTGGAGTCATGGATTAACAAGTTCAGAAATAAGCATCACCCTTCTCATCAGCCAATTATTGGAAAAAATATTGTAGCACCCAGAATCTGGCGAATTCTTAAAATCATCCAAAAGAAAAAAAGTATTATCTGTATGTTTGATTTTTTGGAAGGTGTCATTCAAGAAGGAAGAAGTATTGTTGGCAGACATATAGTAAAAGATCCTTCATTCTTGAAAAAAATAAAAAACGGAAGAATCAAAAAGCCTGTTGAAGAAACTACCGTACCATCTACTTTAGAGTATACTGATATCTATAAAACAAAAACAAATGATAAACCAAAACAAAATGATCTGAATTTTTTGATAAATCAATTGGTTAGCATTGAAGATGCGATTGCTTCTTTTTGCAAGCAATTTCAAGATTTTACATTAAAAACAAATTATCTTCCCCATCTTAATCATAATCTTTCACACATAGCTTTCTCAAAAGAAGGAGATTTAGAAAAAGAAAATATCGCTCTTCATGTAAAAGAAATCATAAAAGTCTTATCAATCCTGATTATCTCTGAAAATAAAGAGTCTTTACTGATAAGTCTCAAGAATCAGCTTATTAATCAATTAGCTGCTCATTGCAGTGAAGACACATGCAGAAATGTTGAAATGCTAATGGATGACTATATTCGAAATGAAAATATGATGATAAAAGATCATATTGAGTATCAATTAAAAAATTTGAGAAGCAGTGAATCTCAACAATATTTTAGAATTAATAGAGAAAGGAATGTAAATGAATTATAAGATACAATGGCTGAAAATTCTGGTATTAACCTTAATTCTGTTGCTTCCTCTGGCATCGTGTAACGGTTTCAGGCCACAAAAGATTTGGCCGATATCAATTACGTTGATCGCAGATAAACATATTAACAACAATGATTTGCTGCCAGTAGATATTATTGTTGTAAAAGCCTCTGATACAATATTGGAAATTGGTCCGGAGAACTGGTTTGGAGATCCTAAAAGGGATACATTGTTAGAAGGGGAAATTTATAAACTTGCGATAGGCAACAGTCAAAAGAGATGTATTAAAATTAAAGTGAATCCAGATATCGAAAAGTTGATCATTTTTTCGGATTATACAGATTTAACAGACCGTGAAGGCCAGCAGATTGTTATTGATCCTGAAAAATGGCAACTACACTATTACATTCATTTAAGAGATAGAAAAATGGAGCTTGCAAAATGAATTTTCAAACAGCACATATAAACTGGCGAGATGGGATGCTGCTTTTACCAGAACATTTTAAACATTCGGATCAAAGCATGCAGAGAACAATTGAAGATCAAATGAAGGCTCAGGTATATTATTGGGGAATTCTGAAATTTGATATTGATACAAATGCTTTGACAGAGAGTCATATCTTTTCGATTAAAAAAGCAAAATTTCGAATGAAAAGTGGTGTATGGGTTGATATTCCAGGAAATTCATATGCTGATTTTGAATCTTTCAGAGAATATTCATACGATCATCACAACCCACTACCGGTCTGGTTGGGAATTTATAGACAAAATAGCGAAGACGCCTCTAAAACAGATTCAATTCCTATTGATGATAGTATAAATTCAAATCAACATTCAGAGATTCAAATTCAAAGACGTCGGGTAAAAATTTTTTTTGAAGCTCCATCAAATGAATATGAATCCATTCAAGTGGGAGAAATAACGAGATCTCAATATTCAGAAATGCCTGTTTTTAATGATAGTTATATCCCTCCATTGATGGATTTTAATGCCAGTCATGTGTTGAAAAAAAAATTGAATAAATTAGTTCTAACCTTAAAAGATCAATCCGAAATTTTACGTAATACAATTTCCAAACCCTATTTTTTTAAAAAGAATGATAATGCCACTTCATTAAAAATGATGTCTATGGCACAAGTTGAAACATCATCGTGGTTAATATTATCTCAATTAGAACAGACCGAAGGAATTCATCCATACGTTCTCTATATGGAACTGATTCGATTATTAGGCAGTCTGATCGTATATCAATTTTCTGAGTTGGATATGATTCCGCTTTATCAGCATAATCAACTCTTTCACACTTATGACCAGCTATTCGAATTATTAGACCAGCTATTTGACAAGGAGAAAAAGACCAATATTGAATCCCGAAATTTTATCAATAATAATGAAGATCGATGGTTGTGCAGGCTTGATCGGGAATGGTTATTTGGAGAAAATATTCGATTCTATATTTGCGTCAACACAGAAAGATTAAAGAATCCCACAGATAATTACCTGTATGATGAAGGCATTATCGTTGCTCCGAAAAGTCGTATTGATGCACTCTTTGCACAACGAAAGGAAGGCTTTAAGTATAAACGTGCAAAACCAGTCCCTCCTGGCCTCCCTGACCGTAGTGACCTCCAATATTACAGACTGAATATTGATCCGGATGATGTTTTATGGGATTTGATTAAAAGGGACCCGACATTGGTTTTAAGAGGTCTTAATTCCGTTCAAGTCCCTGAAATCAAACTATACGTAGAAAAAGATCAGGAGAAATAAGTATTTATGACAGATTTTTCAATCATTGTTAATAGAGAAATAAAGCCTGTCATTGATTATTTAATTGATACACAATGGCGTCTTGAAAACAAAGATTCAATTTCCTACGAAACGATCAGACGTGATTTAAGACAAGGCATCGACACAATGGAGCAAAAGCTTAATAATTATCCAAATCTAACTAAAATTAACCAGACGATTAAATATGCGATTGTTGTTTTGTGTGATGAAATTTTGAACTTTACAAAATGGGACCACCAGAAAACCTGGCAAAGTGCACCTCTGGAAAAAGAGTTATTTAATTGTGTGAAGGCTGGAAATCTATTTTTCAAATTAATGGAAAATGACGCGCTTCGTCATCCACTTTTGGCAGAAGTCTTCTATTTATGCTTTGTTTTGGGTTTTCAAAAAAGACTTAAAGACGATCCGAAATCCATTCAACATTACAAAGAAAGATTATACCATGCTGCACAGTTTACGAATACCATCCCAGATCATGATCGATTCTTATCTCCTGGTGCCAATAACACACTCAATATACCAATAAAAAAATTACCGCCTTTATTTGGGACAGCATCATTTATCATTTTTATAGTTGTTCTTTTTGGCATTTATTTCATAGTCAGCCAGTTTCTTTGGCATGATGTTATTCGGCTGGTATCCGATATCAGCAATTATATTACGACAAAAGGGTATTAATTATGGCAGCAAAATTAGCATTAGATATATTGAATAGTGGTGCTGCGCGTATGTTCGGTGGTGCACTGTGCGGTGGCCTTGTTGTCATTCTGATCATGAGACTATTCCGAAGTTATGGTACCGAAGTTGCCGTAATTTGTTTAATTGGTATACTGATCGCAGTTTTATTTATTATTCTTATTTACTATCTTTATAAAAATGTTGAGGCACAAAGGCAACAAAAATTGGATGCTGAACTTGAAAAAAAGGCTATTGAAAAGCAGCGTAAAGATAGATTACAAAAAAACGTGAAATCTCTTAAAAGCAACTGGCAGCAGGCAATGGAAGATCTAAAACATGCATCTATCAATATGTATGATCTTCCATGGTTTATGGTTATAGGAGAACCTCAGTCTGGAAAAACGACCTTATTAAGAGAATCAAACCTTAAGCGATCAACAGGCAATTGCAAAGTTGAAGGTGCAGGGGGAACTGAAAATTGTAATTGGTGGTTTTTTGATGATGCTGTTTTGCTTGATACAGCAGGACGTTTTTCCATGCCTGTAACCAATTTACCCGATCAGGATGAATGGATTAAATTCCTTGATATTCTGGTAAAATCACGACCGAGATGTCCGGTAAATGGTGTTATTGTAGCTATCCCTCTGACATCGTTATTAAGTGACTCAAATGTTGAAATAAAACGAAAAGCAGAAAATATTCAAAATAAACTACTGGAGTTGACAAATCGTTTGGGGGTTGAATTCCCTGTATATATTATGATTACTAAAATGGACCTTCTTCATGGATTCTTTGATTTTTGTTTTACGTTAAAAGGACAGGAAGATACACAAATTTTTGGATGGAACAGAGAGGAATCCTTTACAAAACCATATGATTTCAATGAATTAGAAAGTCAATTTTATATACAAACCCAACGTCTGTATATGTGGAGCATGAGAATTCTTAGGGATATGCCACCTGAGGGTAAAATTGAAGCGATTTACAGTTTTTCTCACAAATTCAGTCAAATTAGAAAACCTCTGCATCAGTATTGTGAAATAATTTTTGAAAATCACAAAATGAAAACACCTCTGTCTTGGCGTGGTACTTTTTTTAGTAGTGGTGTTCAAAAAGGGAAAGAATTTATTGATAGCCTCGGAAAAATTGTTGATGAGGGATTTCAAGATCAAATCAAGAAAGACATGAAAACAAGGCCCTATTTTATCTATAATTTTTGTAAAAAATTATTTATCGAAAAAGGACTTGTTAAACCAACAAAAAAAAGACATATCAAGCAGCGCAATATTCGATTGATAGTAGTTGCTTTGACAGTATTTTTCTTGTTTATTTCAATTCTGATGCTTATTCCCGGTTATCAAAAGTTAAAAAATCAGGTGTTTGCAATCCACCAACCATTGCAATATTCAAAAACATTTATCACGAAGCAAAATCAAGACATTCATACAGAAAAAGAACTTCCCAAAATTATTCATTATTCTGAAAAATTACAAAACACAATTTCTGCTATCAGCCAGAAAGGTGCTACCAAACGGTTTTTACATGGCTCTGAAAATGAATTGTATGAAGGCTTGAAAACAATTGAAACAGCATTGATCCTAAAAGGTATTTATCGACCTTTTTTCCAGGACGCAGCAGGGAGACTTTCAAAAATAGCACATAATAGCACTGTATACAGAGAAACGATCCGGAAGGCTTTAAGACAATTATTAATGGTTTATTACAGACGGCCGATAACTGGCGATGATTGCTATGTTCTCTTTGAGTTATTTCCAAACACACATTACTGGAAACAACACCGCAAATTTTTTTATGACAGTTTAAAAACATATAATGAAAATCTTTCCTCAGCTGTTATTATCACTGATATTCCTCTATTTAAGTCATATTTAAAAGATGGTTTTGATGGATTATATCACTATTGGC
>Ga0272440_1003234_pt1 | contig 12254 bp, 5 predicted proteins | sample SSMMMBAug17_FD_192440 | JGI IMG/M metagenome (GOLD analysis project Ga0272440, IMG submission 192440) | Marine sediment archaeal communities from Little Sippewissett salt marsh, Falmouth, MA, United States - SSM-MMB-Aug17 | ecosystem: Environmental > Aquatic > Marine > Wetlands > Sediment ... | reverse complement strand
CCCTAAAGGGACTTATAATGTCTTATAACAGGGAACATTCTTTAATTAAACACTTTAAGTCCCTTTGGGACGACACAGGAATAGCCTAGAGCTTCAGCTCCAGGCGGGCGAGCTTTGAAAGGCTTATTTACTTTTATCTACCAGAAAACTTATGGTTGCTTACTTATTTAAATAGTCCATATCTTCTCCTCCCTCAATAAGGCACTTATTTATATAATCATTAAGAAAATCCTTTAGCGGCATTGGTAAGTGATTATATAAATCAGATCTGACCTTTTTTGTTGCATGAATGGTTGCTTTCTTTTTACTCGCAAATAGTTTAAATAAAATATTATGAGGTGCATCAGATAAAACGTTCAATGAAATTATAGGAAACAAACCACATATAGGTCCCATACTTTGAAATACTCCGGCATACCTGGATTTATGGTATTGAAATCTTTTTAGTGTTAACTTACGCGGTGTTTTTGATGAAACCAGGAAACATTTCAATTGATTTTTTTTTGTGTTAATATATGATGATATTTATAAAATTTATAGTATCCTGCAATTTGGTAAATGGCATCGGTATTAATGGACTCAGAGTATTTCAAATATTATATTTGGTCAGACACTAGTCCAAATATAATATTTGAGTTTTTCAAAAGTTCATGATAAAAAATCAAACTAGTTGAAGTCTTTTCCCCACGCTATGCTTGGATTGGAGTTAAAACTCCAGGCTATTAACGCCCTTTCAGGGCTAAAACAAGGTTTATTTTTTTTACCCAGGGCGTTGCCCTGTGCTTGTATGTGCTTGTATGTTATGCCCTTTCAGGGCTAAGAAAAAAAATGCCCGACTTTTTTGGGAGTACGCCCTAATCTAATTAATTGCCCGAAGGGCGCTATGTTCAATGTATCGGAAAAAATCCTGCTTTATATTGGTTCAAGTGCAATTCCGCTTGCTAACGCGCGCGGCTCTGAAAATTTCGGCAGCTTTTAATCAGAGCAGCGCGCTTTAGCAAGCGGGACTGTACTTGAAGCAAATATCAAACAGGCTTTCCGAAGACGCACAAAAGTTAGGCTATTCTAAAATTTGCCCGAAGGGCGCTATGTTCATGGCTAAGAAAACCTTTTATCTACCATCACCCAGGGCGTTGCCCTAAGCTGGTATGTTGTCCGCCCTTTCAAGGCTAAGAAATATGCACCCCAAAGTATGTTATAATTGTCTACAACATACCCGAATATTTATAATCATTTAGGTATAATCATATGAAAAAAATGTTCTTAATCTTAGTGACCTTTCATTTGTTGTTTACAAACATGTCAAGTGCCGACATGGATGTTTTCACCTATCAATTAACCCAATCCACAACAGATTTAACAATCTGGACAACAATGCCATCGGACCGCGTATTCAAAGATGATGCGGTTCCAATTGAAAAAGGATCATCAGTAAAACTTGCAGCAGCTAAAAATGAATTTGAACCCTTTATTGTTGTTGTTAAACCGGAATCTTCACAATCATTGCGCGTGGGTATTGATGATTTTGGCAATAATATTACATGTGAGATCTATCAGGTGAAATATGTGAATATCACCCAGGTATCAGATAATTTAGGGCAGACAGGAGATTATCCTGATCCTCTTTGGCCAATTGAAAATAATACGTCTGTGCAATTTACCCGGAGGGAAAACACTGCCTTTTGGTTTAGTATATATATTCCAGTGGCTGTCGCACCTGGAGACTATTCAAGCATCGTTCACATTGGCAATATTGATATTCCAATACAGCTTCATATTTTCAATTTTGCAATACCAAATGAACTTCATGTAAGATCTCAAATGAATTTTTCCTATCAAACTATTCTAAATCATTATGATGTTTCAGATGGTTATTGGATGTATGTGGAGAAAATCAAACAGTTTTTTATCAATCATCGATTGACACCAAAATCAGTGCTATGGCCTGGCGGACTTACTGGAACAGGTGGAGATTGTTTTATCTCATATGATTGTGCAACCGGTACATTAACCGACCCTCATGATATTTGGGGATTTGAAACGCCTGCCAATCAATACTTAAATGGTCATGATTTTAATGATGGCACTGGATTTCCCAGTTTTATGGCGATCACATTCCAAAACAATGATGCCTCAGCTGATCAACGTCCTCAGACATTTTGTGATATTTCTAGATCAGATTCAGACTGGTATGAATTCAACAATCCCCAAACGCCTTACAATAACAAATGGTTTGCCTATATTTCTCATTTAATGCAATACCTGAAAGATCATCAATATCTGGATAAAGCATATTATTATTTTGCCAATGAACCACAGGATCAGACAGATTATGATGCAGTGGCATGGTATTCTCAAGAATTAAAACGCGCTGCGCCAGAATTGAAGTTGATGCTGTCTGAAGAACCCAAACCGGAAATATATGATCATCAAGAATTTCCAAATGCGAAAATTGATATCTGGCTGCCAGTGCTGCACCAATATGATATAGAAAAATCCCATGATCGTGCCAAAAATCACAATGAAGATACCTGGATTTACTTTTTGCATGGAACGCGTCCCCCTTATTTTAATCCTATCACGCTAGATCACCCAGGCATTGAAAGCAAACTGACCGGATGGTTTCTCTGGAAATACAGAATTCGCGGTATTGCATATTACTCTCTGAACAACTGGTCAAAAAATCCCTGGACAAACCCAATGAATGATAATCATAATGGCGATTTATTCATGCTGTATCCACCTTCTGAAACAAACAATAAAATTGCTTATGGCTCAAATAATCATCGCATGCTGCCATCAATGCGTTTGGAACTAATGCGTGATAGTCTTGAAGATTATGAATATCTGTATGTATTCAATCAAAGCAGTCAGCCTGAGGTGGATCAGGTCAATGCGGCAGATCACCAGGTGGACAAAATCATTTCAGGGCTCACCAGTTATACGAGAAATGATCAATTTATGTACAACCTGCGTTGGCAAATTGGCTTAAAAAATGGAAATGAAATTCAGACAATACCTGATATCCAACCTCCAAATCAGCATCCCAGAACTCTGGGAGAACCTGGAAATTATTATATCAACTTTCAAGAACCTGATAATAAACCATTGGATAACCCTTTAATCATTGATCAAAAATCATACATGAAAATTGGATGGAACGAATATAGTGAAACAAATGGCTATGGCTGGTTTGGCGATATGCAGCACGTGATGTACAGATATCTTGACAGTGGTACTGATCCGCGTCAAAATAGTATTTTATATGATGATTGGGGACGTCAAAAAACATTTGAGTTTGATCTTCCCAATGGGCAATATCAGGTCACTGTTTCTGTCGGCTGGCACGGTAGAAGTTATGCACATAATCAAATTGATATTGAGGGGGTTTCTTTTGTGTCTGATGAAGTCAGCGATCCTTACATTGTTCGGACACGCGAAATAGAAATCAAGGATAATAAATTGACCATGCAAATGGGCATTTTCAATGAATACACCATGCTCAATTACATGGACATTGAAGCCATTCATGCGCAAGACCAGATCATTACCCCGCTGATAATCAAAGAAACTTTGGGAATTGATCGAGACAATGAGATGGTCTGCAATGGCATACCTGTTTCACGAATTGATGATATCAAAGATAAATCTGCGCTTTATATTTCTGATGATAATGGAAATAAAATATCTGCCTGTTTTGAGGTACTATCGCGATGGGCAGGTGGAAAGGATGATCGGTCGTGCCCGATTCAGTGGTTGATGGTTTCTTTTCCTGCCACTGTGTTAGCCAATCAAACCCGATTGTACTACCTGACATCAGGACAGCCAAAACAACCTGAAATGAAAGTTTCTGTTACTGAGAATGATCAGCACTATCATGTAAGCACAGGTGTCGCAAGTTTTGTTATTCCAAAAGATCGGCTGGGATTGTTTTCAAGCATATCTGCTGATAGCAATGAAATTGTCTCATCTATCAATCATTTGGGCAGTCATTCGCAAATTTTGGGACAGAATATCGCGCATGCTGCACCACCAACAGCAGCAATAATTGAACGTCAAAATGATCATCACCTGATAATCAAGCTGACTGGAAATTATACCAATGAAGCTGTTGGCACATCAAGCGCCAAACCATTGTCATATAAAATACGATATGAATTTTTTGCAGGTTCACCCACTTCTGTCATTTATCATAAATTTTATTGGGCGGGTTCCAATGGTGGCTACAACAATGGTGATCCCATCACTGTAAATCATGTTTCTTTATCCCTTCCATCCATAAATGCATATGAATCAACCGATGTTTATGCAGATTCATCCATATTTTTCACAGGCAAATTGATATCAACAGAATTGGCATCTGTGTGTCAACGCAAAAGGGATGTGTTTACGAATCCCCATGTCGCTGAAATCAAACATGGATCACAAATGACAACGATTCCCCTTGCAACACAGCCTATGATAATCAATCGTTCTCAATATGGAGATATTGCAGTGACAATAGATCATATGCAGTATTTTGAGCCGCAATCTATTGCGAGCAGTGCCAATGGAAGTATTACGATTAACGAGATGGCAAGCAGCCAATATTTTGCAGATTACCAGGGCACATGGGCAAGAGTTGGCGTTTCAGCGTTACCATCAGGGACTTCATACAAAACAGCACTATCTCAAATGTATGCGCCTTTGAACAATCGTTTGTTTGCTTTTCCACCTAATGATTACTGTGTAAAATCTAGTGTTTTTCTTGAAACACCTTACACACCTGATGACCAGTCACCTGAAATTAAAAAATATTATGAGTCCTTAAAAGCAGTGACACAAACAACGCGAAAATTTCTGGTGCAAGAAAAATTTCAAGGCCTGATGACATGGGGCGCTTTGGTACGATATGCCAGTCTGAATGGATTCAGTGAAACTGGCAGTAATACAGGCTGGGATAAAATATATTCCAATGGCACTTTAACAGATTATCATGGCGCATGGAAAAATGTGATTTTTCAATTTCTCATGGAAGGCAATCCTGATCATTTATATGATCTATCATTCATGGGTGCCCGACGCATGCTTCATACCCAGATTTATCAGCCCGACAATCCTGAGAATCCATCAAATGTCTATATGGGATGGGCCCCCACTGGTTATGATGAATATCGATCAGATTTTAACTCATCCCATTCCTATTTTGATAATCTCTTCACGTATTATTACCTGACAGGCGATATGGAAGTAATTGACATACTCAAGCTCGCTGGACGATCAAAAAAGAGAATCTATACACGTGATCCAGGTGCTGATTGGCAATATCAGGCATTGAATGACCCTTTTACCGGTGGGGCAGAATGGGTTGGCTATGTGGGACGTGTTGCCATGCAAAGCGCATCCATATTTCATTTTTTAGGGCATGTATATGATGCTAATTATCTGGATGATTTCAAACATATGTTTTGTCATGCCTTCAACCGAAGTCTTGCTTTGCTTAAAAATAATAATACAGACACAGAGTATACCTTTTTATCCAATGAAAAAAATATTGAATCAGGTTTTACAACTTCCCAACATTGGATGGTATCACTGTATTTTATGCAAAATCTTTATTTGCTCTATGATGAATGGGGAGATATCACACCCGGGCCAGAAAATGTATCTATTTCACGTGTCTTTTCAGGACTTGCAAATACTTACATGACATTTGTATCCAGGGATGATTTCAGGGCGTTTTGTCAGGGGCAAAGTGGATGCGCAAGCGAGGCTGATGGTTCATGGCCTGGATCGTGGAACAACAGAGATGTTATTCAATTTGAGGGAAATCGTATTGGCGGAAATCTGATATCAATTGAAGACAATGATGGCAGTAGTGATGCCTGTCTTTGGACGACAGGAAAGTCTCCCATTATCACTCAAATTCTTCGTGCTGGAAAAATGACTGATAATGCCCAACAAATAATTTTTGGTCGTGAAGGTATTTCCTATATGGCCCAGGCCATTGAATCAATCGGCGAGAATACTCCCTGGAGCAAAGAAACATCCATGTATTTTATTCGCCTTCATCATGCAATGGCCTATTTATCAGAACCCGCCCCATTTGTTGCCCAATTTGAGATACAAACTGCTCAGGGGACAGCCCCTTTGACTGTCAGCTTTTCAGATCAATCCACTGGAACGATCACTCAATGGGCCTGGGATTTGAATGGTGATGGTCAGGTGGATTCAACACAGCAAAATCCCATTTTTACTTATGAAACACCGGGCGAATATTCAGTAACATTATGGGTAAAAAATACATTGGGAGAAACTCAAACAAAACAAAAAGTGAATGCGGTAAACGTATATTCGGAATCAGATGATCAGTTATTCACATCAGTTCTGCAACAAGACTGCACTGGTTTCTCACGATGTTATGTATCATTAAAAGATTGGGAAGATGATTTTGGAGGCATTGATTTTCTGTCTTGTGCTCAGGGGAATCTGGTTTGCTTGAAACACAGTGCAGTGATCACAATTCAAGGAAAGTTTTCTGATGCCGACACCAAGGCGTTAACAATTGATGGTTGGACAACAGATTCAAACTATCGCATCGAAATTCGAACCAAAGGTGATGCGCGTCATAAAGGGGTGTGGGATAACTCCGCCTATCGATTGGAAATTATAGCAACTGCAAATTATCAGGCACCCATCTATATTCAAGATGATTATGTTCTTATTGATGGACTTCAAATCAGAATCAATCCAAATGGATACCAAAGTACACGTGGCATTACCAGTAATAATATTCATCCTGATCATAATTTAATTCAGATCAGCAATACCATCATTCAAAGTACTGGTGATGGTGAAAGCACGCAAGCTGTTGCGACATTCGATCCAGATGCACGTTACCATATTTGGAACAATATTATTTATGATTTTGATAGCTATGCAATTAAAGCTAATGCCAAATTTGTTGTGTACAACAATACTGTGTATCAGTGTAATCAAGGAATCAATTCTGGCGGCGCGATCATTAAAAACAATGCTGTATTTCATTCAACTTCAGGTTTTGATTATGCCAATAATTTTAGTGATCAAAGCACAAACAATGCATCATCAGACAATACTGCAAACAATGCGGAATTTCATTTGTTAAATGGACTGACGGGTTTGCTTGCTGAAAATCAGTTTATAGCAGTTGCTCAAAGAGATTTCCGCAACAAACCCGGTGCCACAATAATCAATAAAGGCATAGATTTGTCAAAAGATGATCTATTATCGTTTGATGACGATATTACCGGTAAAAAACGAAGCATGTGGGGAATGGGAGCCCATGGTTTTTTTCTTAATGGTGATGTAAATAATGATATGAATCTGAACTTAAAGGATGTATTGATTTTGCTGCAAGCACTGGGAGATATTTAAAGACAGAAATGAATTTCTGGAAATTAATCAATAATTATAGTAGGATATATACACACTGGAAGAAAAAAAATGGTAACCCAACTCCCATTTACATAGGTTGAAGACCAATATTATTTATTTAACTCAACCTGTCATGATAGTTATTCACAACAAACTCCTTGAAACGATTAAAGATTCTTTTTTCAATTTGACGAATTCTTTCACGAGAAATGCCATACTTTTCACCCAACTGCCGAAGGCTTTGAGGCGCATCAGATATCATTCGATGATTTAAAATATCAAGCTCTCTTGCATTTAACTCTTTTCTAAATGCTGCAATGGCTGCCTGTAAATTTTTTTGAATTTCTTTTTCTGCAAACTGTTCATCAACGCCATCATCATTTGAAGGCAATGCATCTAATTTTTCTACTTTGGAATCCTGCATCAGTAATGCGTTAAGAGAATCATCACCTTTATTGAGACATTGATCCATTTCATTGATATCACTATGATTAATTCCTTTGCTTTTAAACAAATCATATTCTGCAATATCTGAATCTTGCTCACTGGATTCAAATAATTGCTTTTTTACCTTATTAAGATTAAAGAACAAAACCCTTTGCTTTTTTGTTGTTCCGATTTTTACAATACTCCAATTCTCCATGAGAAATTTTAAAATATGCGCTTTAATCCAATAGGATGCATAAATTGAAAATTTTACATTTCTGTCAGGGTCAAATTTTCTTGCTGCTTTTGTCAGTCCAACATTTCCTTCTTGAATTAAATCCTGTAAATGAAAGGTGAACTTCTTATTAAAATCAATGGCAATTTTAACAACAAGTCGCAGGTTTGATTCAATCAATTCGGCCTCAGCAACTTTATCATTAAATCGTTTCACACGAAATGCTAATTCTCGCTCTTTTTCTCGCGTTAATAAATGGTAGCGTTTAATATTGTTTAAATAGATGTATAAACCATTCTGTGTATTTGTGTTGACTAAAGTTTGTGCATACGCATTATTTTTATATCGATTCATGATTATTTTTTCTCCTTTATGTTTATTATCGTACAACATTGGTTCTTCCATTTCTTGAGGACAATCAATGACTAACACGCACATCATGCGTTTGGATAAAACAAAGTTTTACGATAATATGATTCATGATTTATTGATTGTTTTGTGTATAGAGCAAAGCGTATGCCAAAGGGATATGACTTTATAACCATCTAAAATTACAAACCAATTAAATTAATGATATTAAAATACAATTATTTTGTTGACCTGTGGAATCATTATTGGGTAAAAAGTATCCAGGTGGATGGGTATTATTTTGCAGGACGGGTAAAAAGTATCCAGGAGGATGTCACTTGCATGTTTGAGTGCTTTAATATCAACAAGTTATCTATTGTAAGCATCAAGGCATATCTTTTGCTGTAAACAGATATATGAATCAGAATAAAAAGACATTTGAAATAAAGAGGATCTCACCATGGATCATCATAGGGGTACTGGCAGTTTTATTGCCTGTATTTTTATTGTTAACCTATCAGGTGGTTCATCTTCAAAGGAAGAATACGATTCGATTATTGCTGGAAAAAGGTGCTGCACTGATTCGATCTTTTGAAGCTGGAACACGTACTGGTATGATGACACAGCGATGGGATGGAAGACAGCTTCAAAGACTTTTATCGGAAACAGCACAACAAAGTGATATCGATTATATTCTCGTCGCAGACAAGAATGGCATTATACTGGCGCATAATGATCCAGCGTATATTGGTAAGATTCATTCCATTAATTTGGAATCGGATAATAGTCAATCTGATAATTTTCAAACAAAATGGCGAGTTGTTAAGCGTCAGGATGGCAAACAAGAATTTGAAGTTTTTCGTTCATTTCTTCCTGATACGTATTTTATGACGCAACAGCGAAATACCTATAAAATGATGATCAATCAATGGTTATTCTCCCATACATATTTTAGAGACAATATCACGCCATCATCCCTGGAAATATACATTGGCCTGGATATGCTGGCTGTTGAAGAAGCGTTTCGTGCAGATACACGATATATTGTTTTGATGGTCATTGCGTTGATTTTGATTGGATTTACAGGCATTATTTTTATGTTCTTGTCTCAACGATACCGCGCGACAAAAAGCTCTCTTTCAAAAATTAAAGCATTTTCTGATAATCTTGTGGAGCATATGCCCATTGGGATTCTTGTGATAGATAACAGTGGTCATATTATCTCATGCAACAATGTTGCAGAAAGGCTGCTTCATATTCCATCATATCATTTGATTGATCGACCTGCAAAAGCGCATCTACCAAAAGAGATTGTTAAGCAGATTGACAGTGTTCAAAAAAGTAAAACAATCATAGAAGAAGAAATTCTTTGTGATACGGGTTTCTCTCAACCCCTTCCAGTTGAACTGATCACATCTGCCTTGTACGATGACCAACATCATTTTCATGGCTATGTCTTATTATTAAAAGATTTGACTGAAGTTCAGGCATTACGAAAAGAAATTGATAGAAGTCAACGATTGGCATCAGTTGGACAGCTTGCTGCAGGGATTGCCCATGAAATCCGCAATCCATTAAGTTCAATCAAAGGATTTGCCACCTACTTTAAAGAAAGATATCAACATAATCATAATGATTTTGAGGTTTCAACAATTATGATTCAGGAAGTGGATCGATTGAATCGCGTGGTCAGTCAACTGCTTGAATTTTCAAGACCCATTGCTATATCCAAGACAAAAACAAATATTCAATCCCTTGTTCGTGATTCCATCAAGGTGATTGAACAAATGGCAGTGGAAAAGCATATTGAAATTAAAACAAAGATTGAACCTTCAATAAAGGATGTATTCATTGATAGCGACAGACTCAGTCAGGCATTATTAAACCTATTTTTGAATGCATTGGAAGCCATGAACAATCATGGGGAATTATCTATAACTCTTTTGCCCTTCAAAGAAAAAGGCATTGAAATTCAGATTTCAGATAATGGGCCAGGTATTAATAAAGAATCTCTTGCCCATATTTTTGATCCATATTATACCACCCGTCCAAATGGTACCGGATTGGGGCTGGCAATTGTGCATAACATTATTGAAGCGCATAATGGCGTGATCATTGTGAATAGTAAAAAAGAAGAAGGCACCTGCTTTATAATTAAACTGCCTTCCAACCAGACAGGTTAGACAACATGCGTATGAAAAATCAGGTATTAATTGTCGATGATGACAGGGCGCACCGCATCATGCTGAAGACATTATTGCGTGAATGGGGACATGACATTCATGAGGCAGATGATGGCGCCATCGCCATTCAGATGGTTCAACAACAACCCTTTGATCTCGTATTAATGGATATCAGAATGCTGAAGGTATCAGGTCTTTCGGCCTTATCCCAAATCAAGTCTTATAATCCTTCAATACCAGTTATCATAATGACTGCCTATTCTTCTGTTGATACTGCTGTCGAATCTTTAAAAAAGGGGGCATATGATTATCTCACCAAGCCTTTGGATTTCGATAAACTTCATATTACCATGGACCGCGCAATGGAGCATTGCAGGTTAAAAGCAGAAAATCGTCTGTTAAAAAAAACAATTGAAAATCAGTTTGATACACAAAATATTGTGGGACAAAGCCAAGGTATGCTTAAACTGTTAAAAGTCGCGAGTCAGGCAGCACCTTCTGAAGCTACTGTTCTAATTTCTGGAGAATCAGGAACAGGCAAAGAACTGATTGCAGGGCTGATTCATTATAATAGTCCACGAAAAGAGGGCCCTTTTGTCAAAATAAATTGTGCAGCAATTACTGAAACGTTGATTGAGTCCGAGTTATTTGGTCATGAAAAAGGTTCATTTACCGGCGCTGATCGAAAAAAAGAAGGTCGAATTCTTAAAGCCAATGGCGGCAGTATTTTTCTTGATGAAGTCAGTGAAATGCCGGCAACCATGCAGGTAAAACTCTTGCGTGTTCTTCAAGAACGTGAACTGACACCTGTTGGGGGCGAAAAAGTGTTATCTTTTGATGTTCGTGTGATTGCGGCAACAAACAAATTATTGCCTGATTTAATTGCCAAAGGGCTTTTTCGTGAAGATTTATATTATCGCCTGAATGTAATTGAGCTGAATGTTCCCCCTTTAAGGCAAAGGCTCGAAGATATTCCCATACTGGCGCATCATTTTCTGGATATGTTTATCAAAAAGAATAACAAATCATTGAAAGGCTTTACCCCGAAATTCATGGACTCATTACTTCGATATGACTGGCCGGGTAATGTAAGAGAGTTAATGAATACCATAGAGCGGTCTGTTGTTCTTGCCCAATCGGATTATCTTGATGATGAAACCATTTCTATTATCCCAGATTCTCAAAAATGTGAACATAAGGAAGGGTTTCAAGATATCGCAAATAAGCCATTGGATGATATTGAAAAGTCGGCCATAATCAAAACCTTAAAGTCGGCAGATGGTAATAAAAGTGAAACAGCAAGGCGTTTGGGTATCACACGTAAAACACTTCATAAAAAGCTAAAACAATATGGAATGATGTGAACAGTAACGTTGGCAGCAAAGAATGCCGATAATAAAAGGAGGGCTTCAAATCCGAAAAACCAATTAAGGAGGGCGAAAATAAGGTTCGACCTTACACTGCCAGGTGATAAGTAAGCAACCATAAGTTTTCGGGTAGATAAAAGTAAATAAGCCTTTCAAAGCTCGCCCGCCTGGAGTTGAAGCTCCAGGCTATTCCTGTGTCGTCCCAAAGGGACTTGAAGTGTTTAATTAAAGAATGTTCCCTGTTATAAGACATTATAAGTCCCTTTAGGGACGACACATAAATAGCCTGGAGCTTCAGCT
>Ga0272440_1003233_pt1 | contig 12258 bp, 8 predicted proteins | sample SSMMMBAug17_FD_192440 | JGI IMG/M metagenome (GOLD analysis project Ga0272440, IMG submission 192440) | Marine sediment archaeal communities from Little Sippewissett salt marsh, Falmouth, MA, United States - SSM-MMB-Aug17 | ecosystem: Environmental > Aquatic > Marine > Wetlands > Sediment ... | reverse complement strand
CGCTGAATGCAAAAAGGACGCTAAAGCGCCCTCAATACCCATAAGCAATTTATCAAAAAATTGGTTGATCATTTCAATATGGATAAAAGAATATCTGCTACCAATTAAGCACCTATGTTGTATGAGGGCGCTTTAGCGTCCTTTTTCCATTCAGCGTTGGGCTTTAACCCTACGCTGTTCTTGCAATTGCCGAAATCGTTCATTTTAATTTTACGATTATTGTCTTTTATAGAGCTACTCGGCGAAAACTTTTATCTACCCGAAAACTTATGGTTGGTTACTTATATCAATTCTTTGAAATAAAGAACAAACAAATGCATGCCCTTTCTCTGCTTGGAGATGCACTGCCGTGCGTCTTTATAAAAAACAAATTGTACTCAAAAAGTGTTAACTGGCATATGAAGGATGCCTGTAAATTCATGTGGCGCATATAAATGTTACTAAAATGACAACATCCTTTTGAGAGTGCGCTATCATTCATAGTTTAGAACAATTTGCCTTGACAATAAGATGAAATGAATATAATAATTCTATCAATTGTCCCAAAAAAGACATTGCTGATATATATGTATATCAGGTATTCTATTTATTATATAGGGTACGCTATCTTATGCCATATTTACTCACTTAAGGTATGATTGAGAAAATAATTAACTCATAGACGCATTCCCAAAAGCGTCTCCAAATAATAAGGGCCATACCAATGACACAATTATCCTTAACAGAACGAAAAAAACTTCAAAAAAAGTTATCATATACGTCTACAAGTGCATGGGAGAGTTTGAATCCCAAAGAACTGCAAAATATTGAAGAACTCTCAAATGACTATAAACTTTTTTTGAGTCAGTCAAAAACAGAACGTGAAGTGATTCGCTCCATTGAAATAATTGCCCAGCGGAATGGTTTTCGAGAAATTGGAAAAAAGAATAAACACATTTGTGTGTCAAGACATGGCAAATGTCTTGCTTTGGCTGTGTTGGGTCAAGAGCCAATGGATCAGCGAATGCATATTATTGCGACCCATGTTGATGCTCCCCGACTGGATTTGAAACCCAATCCACTGTTTGAAGATGTTGACCTGACCATGTTGAAAACACATTACTATGGTGGACTTCGGAAATATCAATGGTTGGCGCGTCCTATGGCAATCCATGGTATTGTTATCAAAAAAAATGGTGCCCCATTTGAATTTGTAATGGGAGAAAATATAAGTGATCCTGTTTTTACCATTCCGGATCTCTTGCCCCATCTGGCAAAAAAAGTGCAGGATGATAAAAAGATTTCTGAAGGTTTTGAGGGGGAAAAACTAAATGTTATTATTGGAAACACACCATTGGGTGATGATCGCCTGAATGATCGTTTTAAAGCGCATATCCTTAAATATCTTTTTGAACGTTATGAAATGGTTGAATCCGATTTTATCAGTGCAGAAATTGAGATTGTCCCTGCCGGCCCCGCACGTGATATTGGCATGGATGCCAGTATGATTGGCGGTTATGCACATGATGATCGGTCATGTACGTTTTGCGCACTAGAAGCAATCAGAAATCTCAAGAATCCGCATCAAACAGCAATCGTTTTGTTTTATGATAAAGAAGAAATTGGCAGTGATGGCCATACTGGTGCAAAATCATTGCTCCTTGAACATATTGTTCGCGAATTGGCATATGCCACAAATCAAAATGTTAATGAACGTTTTGTTTACAATGCTTTGATGAATGCGCGTGCCTTGTCCGGTGATGTCAACTGTGGTATGGACCCCAACTATCAGGAGGTTCACGAAAAGCGGAATGCAGCATTTATTGGGAGAGGGGTCAGTCTGATGAAATATACTGGCAGTCGGGGAAAATATAGTTCCAATGATGCTAGAGCAGAGTATATTGGTTGGTTGCGACGATTGTTCAATGAAAACAGAATTGTCTGGCAGACGGGTGAAATTGGTAAAATTGATGAAGGAGGCGGCGGAACAATTGCCAAATACCTGGCAGCCTATGGCATGGATATCATTGATTGCGGCCCTCCAATTTTATCCATGCATTCACCCTTTGAATTGATCAGTAAAGTTGATCTTTTTATGACGTTCCGTGCATATCGCACTTTTCTTGAGTCAAAACAATGAAAAAAATTTCTTTAATATCTATCTTTATCATAAGCTGGGGAATCCTTCTTGGGCAAGTCCATGCATCATGGGCAGCTTCAAAACAATTCTTGAACAATATACAATCCCACGATGCAATCTATGTCGTTGATGATCATGGCCACAAAATCCTTGAAAAACATGCAGATCAGCTTTGTGTGCCGGCATCCATTTTAAAAATTATTACATCACTGGCTGCTTTTCATTATCTTGGATTGGACACTCGCTTTAAAACAGAATTTTACAGAAGCCATGATGGAAAATTAACTGTCAAGGGCTATGGCGATCCTGTGCTTGTTTCTGAAGAGTTGGAAACTATTGCATATAAAATCCAAAAACAATACTGGCGTTTTTCTGGAATTCGTCTTGATGCGACATATTTTCAACCTGATATATGGGTTCCGGGAACAACACGAACATTTAACCCTTATGATGTGCGTAATGCTGCATTATGTGTCAATTTCAATACTGTTTGTTTTCAGCGCACCCGCGATGGCAAACTGATGAAAGGGGAACCTCATACCCCGCTTATCCAGTTTGCTCGAGACAAAATCAGACATTGGATCCCTGATGGTCGTGTTAATTTATTTAGGAATCATCAGGAAATTGTCCAATATGCCGGCCATCTCATGCAATACTTTTTATTAAAACAGGGTATTGAAATTCCCGATATCATTGAACAGGGCACTGTCAATGCAAAAGATGAATTACTACTGACACATTTGTCTGGCGCAACTGTTGAGGAAATAGTGTCCATGTTGTTGAAATTCTCAAATAACTTCATTGCCAATCAATTGTTATTGTGTATTGGCGCAAAGGTTCATGGCCCGCCAGCAACCCTTGAAAAAGGGGCTGAAGCTGTCAAAACCTTTGCTAAAAACCAATTGGGGATTAATCATTTTTTTATGGTGGAAGGATCAGGCATTTCGCGCAGAAATAAAATATCTGCTAAAGAAATGATCAAAGCTGTTCAAGCATTTGCGCCATATAGACACCTCCTGGAAAAGGAAGATAATCTTTTTTATAAAACAGGCACGTTGAATGGTGTTCGAACCCGTGCGGGTTTTATCCAAATAAATGATACAGAAATTTTTCCTTTTGTGGTCATGTTAAATCATAAGAATGCAAACAATTATCATATCAATCGTGTGATAAAATCCCTAAACAGATATCTGGCATCAAAAAAATGAAAAGCAATTTTGAGTTTATCCGGCCACATTGGCCTTTACTATATGAATATGGTTTTTTTTCTGAAAAATATCTGTTTGAAGATCCTGATAGCAGTCTCGTACAATTGCGTAAATTTTCGGAAATATGTGTCAGAGACATTTATCAACGCAATGCTGTTGCTGTTGAAGATCAAACTTTTTATCAAATTGCCACCCATATCCAGTTTTACAAGATGGTACCGGAAAATATTTACCGATCAATTAATTTTTTACGAATTGAAGGCAATAAGGGCGCACATCCGAAAAAGGATGAACATGATCAGCGGATTACAACCGAGCATGCACTTCATGCCTTGAAGGAAGCTTATGGCATCGCCTGTTGGCTTTTTAAAACCTATGTATCCCCAGATATTTCCCTGCCGATATTTCGTCTTTCCAGAATAAATAACCCGGATGAAATGAAATGGCGCGCCCAACAGGGTGATCCTCACGCACAATACAGCATTGCGCTCAAGCATTATTATGGCAGAGATGTCGAACAAAATTTTCAGATATCTTTTTACTGGTTTCGTGAAGCTTCAATTCAGGGACATTCACGTGCACAGGCCTATTTAGGTGCCATGCTTCTGTTTGGCAAAACAGTTATTCAGGATAAAGAACAGGCTGTCGAGTGGATTACAAAATCAGCGAACAGCCAGGAACCCTTTGGCATGACACTCTTGGGGCAGATATATCTTGAAGGCAATGGTGTTGAACAAGATACTGTTGAGGCTGTCAGATGGTTGACAATGGCTGCAGAGCTTGAAGATCCTGTCGCACAAATCTGTTTGGGGCAAATGTATCTTTATGGTCGGGGGGTTGATAAAAATCTGGAATTGGCTTTTCAATGGACTTTTCGCGCTGCTCAGTTTGATGATCCGGTGGCCTATGGAAATTTGGGGTTGTTTTATGAGGAAGGCTTATGGGTTGAACAGGACTTTGATCAGGCATATAACTGGTACAAAAAAGCGGCTGACAAAGGATTGCCTGAAGCACAAGCTGCTATTGGCCTTTACTATCTAAAAGGGGTTGGATGTGAACGTAATCAGAATTTGGGAATTCAACTACTAAAAACAGCCGCAAAAAATGGGAGCTTGAATGCTTACATTAACATTGGATTATATTATAAAGCAGATCGGAATTATCCAAAAACCATTAAATGGATGCTTGTTGCTGCGGAGAAAGGATTGCCTGAAGCCCAATATGAGCTTGCAGATACCATTCTTATGGCCCTTGAAGATAGAATTCAAATTGATTTTAATGCAAATGATGCCCGCATATGGATGAAAAAAGCAGCAAATCAGGGACATCCACAAGCACAAAAGGTAATGATTGAATTACGTAAAAAAGAGGAGGAAACACATCGGCAGTTGGCTATTGCGCTGGATGCTTTCAGACAAAATGTGCAAACCTTTTTTCGGAACACGCGCCTCTCCAATGTGGGAAGAAATGATCCCTGCCCATGTGGGAGTGGAAAAAAGTATAAAAAATGTTGTTTAAGACATTCAGGAAAAGACACACGTTGATATTAAAAAAAATTTCATCTCGTAAAAACCCCACCCGCCCAGTTATTTAATTGCTTATGATCTATACATTTCATATTGTGCTGTTCAAACTTTCTGATCAGACATTGCGATTCTTCATTTGTATACCCGGAACATATGATGAATCCCGATTTGTCAATCTGTTTATAAACGTTTGCTGCCAGATGAATAAGAGAAGGTAATCTGAGATTGGCCATAATAAGCTGATACGTATGATCAGGATATGTATCGCTTTTTATCAAAGTAATACAATCTGTAAGTTGATTGAGTTTCACATTGATTTGTGCTTCATAAACTGCAATGGGATCAATATCAGTTGCAAAAACGCTTTTTGCGCCTAGCATAGCTGCTGCAATGGCCAGAACACCAGTACCTGTGCCAATATCCAATGCGTTTTTTACAGCAATTGTGTTATTCTTGTACAATGTTTCATCAAGTAGATGAAGTGCCAAAGATGTCGTTGGGTGATGACCATCCCCAAATGCAGCACCTCTTGATAGCTTTATAGCAACTCTTGATAACAGGTCTTTTGGGATAGTTCTGTTTGGTGGAATCAGCACAATATGTTCTGAAATTATCACGGGTTTGTTGTAGGATAATCTGACAAAAGTTGTACCCAATTCATTTGTAAACAGCAACTGTTCATTACATACCAAATCATTAATTGTTTGCATTACTACACGCCTGGGATATGACAATTGAGAGACAATTTGCGAAGGCGTGAGACGTTCTGTTTTTGAAAGAATATTTAAAATGGCTTTTTCGATTGAATTTGTCATGACTGAAGGTCTTTCAAGAAAAAAAGACATTGGTCCGACTTGTCAGACATGTCGGACCAATCAAATTAGAACTGTGACATTATAACATCCCACTCAGTCGATCTCGGATAATCTTATCCGCATCAGCAACGATACGTTCAATAAGCGCTTTACAGGTTGGAATATCATGAATCAATCCAGCAACCATACCGCATGACCACACCCCTGTATTGACATCTCCTTCAGTCATAACTTTTGGATAAACCCCCACGACTTCATCAATAATATCTTCAAATTTAATATTTTTTCCAAGTCGTTCTTCTTTTTCCAGAAGGCTCTCAACTGCAGAATTATTTAAGACACGCTCAGTGTTTCGGAGTGGGCGCATGACCAGGCGCGTATCCAGTTCTGAAGCAGATAATATGGCTTGCTTGACATTTTCATGAACCGGTGCTTCCTTTGTAGCAATAAATCGTGTGCCCATGTTGATACCTTCAGCACCTAAAGCCAGGGCAGCTGCAAGACTTCGACCATCGGCCATGCCACCGGAAGCAACAAATGGTATTTTTAGTTCATCAGCAGCGCGTGGCAACAAGATCATATTAGGGATATCATCTTCACCAGGATGTCCCCCACATTCAAACCCATCAACTGATACAGCATCACAGCCAATGGATTCGGCTTTCAAAGCATGTCGTACTGACGTGCATTTATGAATAACCTTAATACCTGCATCCTTGAATAAAGGCATGTATGCCTGAGGATTCCGACCTGCTGTTTCCACAATTTTTATCCCGCCATCAATAATGGCTTCTATGAATCCTGGATAGTCAGGCGCTACAACTGTCGGTAGAAATGTTAGATTAACACCAAATGGTTTATCTGTCATTTTATGACATCGTGCAATCTCTTTGGAAAGATTTTCTGGTGTTTTCAGGGTAAGCCCTGTAATCATACCCAGACCTCCGGCATTTGAGACAGCAGATGCCAGTTCCGCAAACCCAACATAATGCATGCCACCTTGAATGATGGGGTGCTGAATATTAAAAAGCGCAGTTATTTTTGTTTTCATTTGATTATTTCCTTTCTTTTCGTATTTAAATATCGATTATCAAAAACGCCTGTCATTTTTTTCAAATATGGGCATGTAATGATTTTCAGTATAATATTGAAGGCTCGGAATCTGGATGAATATTTTGCGCGCCCGCATTATAAAGTGCTTGAATCACATTTTGAATACTTTTTTCAACACTGCCACGAAACCGAAAGCCTGTATCTTTAAATTTTTTGTTTGAAACTTCATAGGATAATTGATTCATCATTTCAGAATCCACATATGATATTTCAACATGATTTAATAAATTACTGATAATATCAAGAAGGTCATTGACTGTCATATTTTGAGTTAGAATATTATAAATTATACCATCATAGAGTTCATTCTTAATAATATGAATGATCGCATCAACAGCATCCTGAAGTGTCAGGTAAGGGCGTTTTTGGAATTGCGCTGTTCGCCATACAGTCATGGGCTGTCCCATTACACCCTGCCAGCACAATCTATTGACAGTCGTATTGAAACGAACGCCTGGCGAGTTGCCACATACTGTACCAAAACGACAAATTGTATAGTTCAAACCACGATCTTTATATTCAGATAATAAATTTTCCTCTTTTAATTTGGTTTCAGCATAAGGACTCTGGGGTTTCAGTTCTTCATCAGAGCAGTTTTCATCCATAATACTGGATTGAGACCCATAAACACTGGTTGATGAAATATGAATCAGGGGAACTTGATGTTTTCGACATAGTCTTGCCATTATTTTGGTTCCTGAAAAGTTTGCACGGGCAACCTTTTCACGAATCTGGAAACTATGGGCAGCATCAGTGATTGCAGCCAGATGGACAACGACATCTGTATTGATGATATAATCTTTTAAATCAACATGCGTGATATCGGCTTCGATAAACCTGTAATTACAATAATCAGGCAAATTAAACAGAGAGCAATATCGAAACGTAGATAGATTATCAATCATAATGATATCTGAACTGGGAAAATGTCTGGGAATGTCACGAATTAATCTGGATCCAATATGCCCAAGTGCGCCGGTTATTATTATTTTCATTTTTCACCACATTTCGTGATCGCTGTGATATTGGCGCAGACAATCACGATAATATATGTTTGTTTTAATCAGGCTTAAAGAAAGAGGATTCATGGAGAGAAAAATTGCAAACCAATATTATAACTAACAAGATCAATTGTTGAATTTGCTTAAAGGAGCAAAATTTGGATTTCACTCCTTTAAACAGACAATGAGGTCTTATGAATCCTTCTCTTGTTTAGCCTTTTCAATAATTTTCTCAGCCATTTGAGCAGGAACTTCTTCATAGTGTGAAAATTCAGAAATAAATGTGCCGCGGCCACCAGTCATTGAATTGAGATCAGGCGCATACGTCAGCATTTCAGCCATAGGGGCATTTGCATTGATAATTTGATTTTTTCCTTTGCTGTCCATACCCAGCACACGACCGCGCCGATTACCATTGAGGTCACCCATGATATCCCCCATGTACTCATCAGGGGTAATGATCGTGACCTTCATGATAGGTTCCAGTAAAATTGGGCCAGCCTGTTCAGCAGCTTTTTTAAATGCCAATGAACCGGCAATTTTAAATGCCATTTCTGATGAGTCCACAGTATGATATGTACCATCATCAACTGTCGCTCTAAAATCAATACATTTATAACCTGCCAATACGCCAGTTTCAGATGCCTCAACAATTCCCTTTTCAACAGCCGGAATGAATTGTCTGGGGATCACCCCTCCCACAATTTTATTGACAAATTCGAAGCCAGAGCTTCTTTCCAATGGTTCCATTTGAATCCAGCAATCACCATATTGACCATGTCCGCCAGATTGTTTTTTATGCTTACCCTGAACCCGCACTTTTTTCTTAATTGTTTCACGATAAGGCACCTTAGGCAAATTAAGTAATACGTCAACATTAAATTTGCGTTTAATTTTTTCAACAGCACTTTCAATATGGAGTTGACCACGTCCGGAAAGAAGAATTTCCTTGGTTTCAGAATTTCTTTCAATTATTAATGCAGTATCTTCTTCCTTGAGGCGAATCAGAGAAGACATAATTTTATCTTCATCCCCCTGCGCTTTTGGTTGAACAGCGTAAGTAATCAACGCTGGCATGGGTTGGACAGGCTCAAAAGTAATCTTTCTGGATTCATCACAGATCGTGTCACCGGTTTGCGTTTCTTTCAGTTTGGAAAAAGCGATAATTTCACCTGGCAGGGCTTTTGTTATTGTTTTTTGCTCTTTCCCACAGATTCGCAACAATTGACTGAAACGTTCCTTGATGGACTTGCTTGAATTGAAAAATACACCATCCTTACCCAAAGAGCCTGAAATTATACGACAAATAGTAAGTCTGCCTGCATAGGGATCTGCCATTGTTTTAAAAACAATCGCTGCAAAAGGGGCATTGGGGTCAGGCAGGCATTCGATTTCATCATCAGCGCCATCAATTTTTGCTTTTCGAGGTTCTCTATCTTCAGGTGATGGCATACATTCGGTGATAAAATCCAATATTTTATCCACGCCAATATTCTTAGTGGCAGATGCGACAAGAATCGGTACAAAAGTACGATTGACAGTACCGGTTCGTAACGCCTGTTTGATTTCATCATTGGACAGGCTTTCACCTTCAAGATACTTTTCAACCAGTTCATCATCAGCCTCAGCGACACTTTCGATAAATTCTTCTCTGGCAGTTTCGGCATCATCCTTGAATTCATCAGGAATATCACCTGCAGTGGCTTTACCATCAGTATAGGTATAGGCTTTCATATCAATCAGATTGATCAGACCTTTAAAATCTGCAGCAAGTCCAAGTGGCAAATGGACCACTAAAGGACGAATATCGAGGGATTCTCCTATATCGGCAATGGCTTTATGAAAATCTGTGTTATCACGATCCAATTTGTTCAACACAATCATACGCGGTGAATTGTATTCATCGGCAAATTCCCATGCCTGTTCTGTTTGAACTTTTACACCATCAATGGCATCAACTACGAAAACAGCGGCATCTGTAGCCATTAAACAACTCTTGGTATCGTTAAAAAAGTTCTGATCCCCCGGTGTATCAACAATATCAATTGCATGTTTTTTCCAGGGAACTTGATGAAAACCGGCATTGATACTTGTCTGACGTTTCACTTCTTCAGGTTCAAAATCCATGACCGTGTTACCATCTTCGACCCGACCCAGTCGATTGGTCAACTTTCCATTATAGAGCATGGCTTCGGCAAGAGATGTTTTCCCAGCACCGCCATGTGCTACAATGGCAATATTCCTTATTTTGTCAACTGTTTCACTCATGAAAACTCCTTTTATGCAAGGATTTCATTCCTTGCGACATCAAAAATATGGATAAGGATATGGCTTATCCCAAATTAATTTTAAATTATTATGACGAGCTTAAAATAAAAAAGCAAGAATTATGCGCCGCATTGATTTGTATTCTCATTTTTTACAAAAAAAAAAGCTAAAAAAATATCTATTTCTGTTCTTTTATAAGTTTGGAAAGGCGTTCAACATATTCTTTTCCATGCAGATTTTTTTCATTAACCTTTTCAATATAGTCAAAAATTACCGGCTCTACCGCTTTTTTCCATCGCTCGGTTTCTTTGTCAGACAATTCGAAAATGTGATTTTTTTGCTGAAGCGAAAAATCTCGCCCCTGATCATCAAGGGCATCCCAGGCCACGCCGTGGACATCAATCCATTCCCGATTAACACTGCTGATTGCTGCCTGAATTTCAACAGGCAGGCTGTTCCATTTGGCCCGATTCATGACAACAAACATGGCAGTTGTATACCCAACCTGTTTGCAATTGGTGGTATACCGAACGACCTCTGCCTGACGCCAACCTTTGAGAACTTCCATGGGCCCGAATGTGCCTTCGACAACCCCCTTTTGAAGAGACTCATAGGTTGAGCCTTGCGGCATGGCAACAGGGACTGCACCAAAGGCTTCGACAATTTTGGTACTCAAACCAGTTGACCGAATTTTCATTTTACGCAGATCCTCAAGTTTTTGAACAGGTTTTTTGGTATGAAGCAAGCCTGGACCATGTGCATGTAAATACATTACCTGAACATCAGACAATTCTTCAGGGCTGAACTGTTCATAAAACGCATTGACAACACGCGATGCTGTCAATCCGGTAGGATATCCCAAAGGCAAATCAGCAGCTTCCATCACTGGAAAACGACCACGTGTATAAGCAAAGCATGACATGCCAATATCTGTAATACCTTTCACGACACCATCGTAACACTGATTCGCTTTTGTCAACGCGCCACCAGGGAACACTGTAATTTTGACCTGTCCATTGGTTTTTTGTTCAATTTGTTTTGCCCAGGCAATGCCAGCCTTGCATTGACCATGTGTTGCTGGAAAAAAAATACTGTACGTCAGGCGATATGTCGTCGCTATCGCAGGGCTGACTGTTTGCACTATAAGAAAACAAATACCAAATGCGATCCAATACAAATGTTTGTTCATAATAAATCCTCTATTTTTTACATGTTAATCTTGGGCCCATTGAATGAAACGAATATCAATGGACAAGTTTAAAAATTGGGCATCCTTCATATTGGTTGAAAAGTAGTTAACACTTTTCCAAAACTGTGATGGTGTTTCTCGTCGTAGAGACGCACTGACGTGCGTCTCTACAAAAGACCAATCGTACTAAAAAAGTGTTAACTGGCATATCAAGGTTGCCAAAAATTGTATAGTTTATCATGAATATTAACTAATGAACAGAAAAAAATATAATGGTTTGTTTTTAATATATTGTTTCAGTAATTTGTCTGCAAAAAAAAAGAGGCATCCATTGATACAACAAAGGCATTGGTCAGAGATGCTCTGAGGACCATTCTCGGGTGAATGCTAAAAAAGGTGGGATTTTTAGCCCTGAAGGGAGGCAAATAACAGCCTATCATAAAAACATAAGGCATTCTCTAAAATAACTTCCCCATTATTGATATTGTTCGTTTTGAGGTAATTGTACTGTAGAGACGTAGCATGCTACGTCTCTACACGACCTTAATTTTTTGTACGATCAAGAAAATGCGCATGTTATGTTCCAAGATTTCCTTAGGAATTCTCTGAAAATAAGTTCCCCATTTAAAAATGATTGACTGTTCAACAATTTAAAATCAAGCATATGCGTACCAAACTTTTCATTTTTGTTTTTGAACCAGGATTACACTAAAGAAGATGAATAAGATGAAATAAAACACTTTTGATTCATCTTATTCATCTTCTTCAGTGTAATCCTGGTTCAAAAACAAACTAAGGAAAGCTCTGAAAATAAGTTCCTCATTTATTAATTGTTCATTTTGTTTTTGAACCTGGATTACACTGAAGAAGATGAATAAGATGAAATAAAACACTTTAATGGGCGCATTCCAAAAAAGTCGGACATTCATTGATGATCATTGAAAAATGATTTATTTCGGCAAATCCAAGAACAGCGTAGGGCTAAAGCCCAACGCTGAATGGAAAAAGGACGCTAAAGC
>Ga0272440_1003232_pt1 | contig 12259 bp, 11 predicted proteins | sample SSMMMBAug17_FD_192440 | JGI IMG/M metagenome (GOLD analysis project Ga0272440, IMG submission 192440) | Marine sediment archaeal communities from Little Sippewissett salt marsh, Falmouth, MA, United States - SSM-MMB-Aug17 | ecosystem: Environmental > Aquatic > Marine > Wetlands > Sediment ... | reverse complement strand
GAATCACAACTAGGACATTTCATTTTCAGTTTCCTTTTTTAATATGAATTTTTTTTATGTGTGTAACATAGCATTAATATAAAAAAATTTCCATATTATAAACAAGCACTACTTGTTATGGACTACCGAAAGGGATAGTGGCTAAAATTTTAGGTCAGTACATTCAAATTGTCTTGGCTTTTATCTTTTTCCTACCATATAATTTGAATAGGATACCACAATTATACTATTTTATAAAAATATTCAATATGTTATTTGCAGACCTCATTTCCTAGAAGAACCTGTTTTTTTTAATATGGAAATTTTTTTATATTAATGCTATGTTATACAAAAAAAATTCATATTAAAAGGAAACTGAAAAATAAATTGACCTCGTTGTGATTCTATTTATTTAAAAAAATATTTCAATAATAAATTTTAGTTTGGAATAATAATGAAACAATCAATTTTTTATTTAAGTGATGTCTCACTTAAGCTATATCAAATTCATAAATTTCGTGGTTTTGTTGGAAATTTATTTAAAGATTATGATATAATTCATAACCATGATCCCATAACTGGAAAATCAATATACAGGTATCCACTAATTCAATTTAAAACTATTAATAAACAGCCTGCAATAGTTGCTATAACAGATGAAGCTGTAAATCTCTTTAGCATATTATTTATGAAGCTAGACAATATTGTTATTGAAGATATTGAAATTCCAATTTATGAAAAAAATCTAATAATCAATAATGCAGATTTTGGTTTTTCACAAAAAAAGTTCACTTATGAATTCATTTCGCCATGGATTGCACTTAATCAAAAAAACTATAATAATTATCGTAACAAACAAAATCAAAATGATAAAAGAATAATTCTTCAAAGAGCATTAATAGGTAATATTTTATCAATGTCAAAATATCTTAATTATTGGCTTGATAAAGAACAAAATATTGAAGTTGACTTAAATGTTAATGAAACAAAGGTTAATCTGAAGGGCAAAACTATGATCGGTTTTATTGGCCATTTTAAGACAAATTTTAAAATACCTGATTATTTAGGGATTGGCAAATCTGTTTCAAGAGGGTTTGGGATTGTGAAAAAAATACATTAGAATTTGGAATTATTATTAAAAGGACTGTTTAGATCTATTTTCTAATAATTAATGTTAAATTTTAAACTACTTTATAAAATTTTTGTAAATAAATTTATTTAATGAAATTAAAATTTTATCAGTGTTTAAGTGATCATATCAATATGATAATGCATACAAAATTTTCATGATTTAAAATTTATAACAATATGCATATTGACTAATATGCATATTGTATGATATGTATTTTTATATAAAAATACATATTAGTAAAAAATATAAATACAGACTTAACTATTTTTTTTTATTATTCAAAAAATTATAGAAAATCTTGAAAAGAAATATGATTCCAATAAAAAAACCTGTTAAAGGTGATCAATTTATAAATAGAATTTCATTATTGAACAATTTAAAAAGAATTTATATGCTCAATAATGCAGTGTTGATTGGTCAAAGAAGAATAGGAAAAAGTTCAATTGCTGAAGAATTTTTAAGAAAATTACCCGATGGTGAAAATATTAAACTACGTTTCTCTGTCAACAGCAATATAGGCCCACCAGGAAGATTTGCAATAAGACTTCTTCGAGATTTTCTTATTGCATATATATCGGAGTTTAAAAGTAACATTTTACTAAACGTCGATGAAATTGAAATTAACCCTTTAATATTAGTAGAACTTTCAAATAAAATAAATAGTAAATCATTAAGCAAACTATCAATTTTTCTAAATAATTATTATCCTGCTAAACCTGATAATGAACGTACTGTTTTAGAGAGAATACTTATGTTTCTGGAACATTTTTCTATTGAGATGAAACTAAAAACTGCTCTTGTTCTTGATGAATTTCAATCAATATCTGAATTAGATAACTTTAGTAATTTTGGTAAAGGAAAAGTATTTGCTTTTCTTGAGGATATCACTTCTAAACAAGAAAATGTATGGTATTTATTTACAGGTTCAGCAGTTAGAATGATGGAAGAAATTTTTGAAGGATCTGAATCTCCATTTTATGGAAGGTTAGAACTTTTTAAAGTAGGTACATTTAATAAAGAAGATACAATAACTCTCGGGCATAAATGTTGTAAAAAACCAATTTCTGGAGAAGCTATAAATTATTTGTATAATCTATCAAAAGGGCATCCTTTTTATGTTAATGTTATTATTTCAGCTGCTGATAAATTTTCTGGTGATAAAAATTATATTGATAGAAATCATATTGAAGAAGCTTTTTTATCTGAAATAACAATTGGCGACCTTGATTATCATTGCAAATACTTATTTGACACTTCTGTAGGAAGAATTGGACAAGGTGCAACTCATAAAGAGCTTCTCAGAGTCCTTTCTAAAGGGCCATCTTCGTTAACATCACTTGCAAATCAAATTGGCAGAAAAACAGGTAATTTATCTCTTCCACTTAGAAAACTAAATCAATTAGATCTGATTGATAATATAGATAAACAATTCTTTATTACTGATCATATTTTGGAAACATGGTTAAGGTATGTATATGGGCATAATGAACCTGTTATTGATAATATCAGAAAGAGTATTCGCAAGAATTATCAGGAACTAATTGCAACATTAAACACTCAAACAGGTCTCTTTTTTGAAAGTTATATGAGAGAAATGCTCCAAAAATTCAATGGTCAGAGATTTGAAAACAAGCCATTACCAAAATTTGATAAAGTTGACGCAATTAATCTTGCAGATAATGAAGGATTGGTTTTTGGAAAACCTTCAAATATTGAAATTGATTCCTTATGTTTAGGAAGTGAGAATTGGATATGCGAATTTAAATATACAAATAAAAATGTTCGTAAAAAAGATATAACAATATTATTAAAAAAAAAAATATTAATTGAAACATTATTTAATATAAAAGTGAACAAAATTATATATATATCTAAATCACCATTTTCAGAAGAGTCTATAAATTCAGAAGTGAAGTGTATAACGCTATTTGATGTAAACAAATTATTAAATCTTTTAAATATGAAAAAATTAAATGAGTAAGGAATGAAATGATTAATTCAATTATGAAAATAGGACAATATGTGGAACTGTTAGAAGGTAAACCTGATTCCATTGACAATTTTATTCAAGACCCTAATGAAAAGAATAATATCCATAAAGTTATAATGATTGTATTAAACAAAGGAGACTTGTCTTATGTTGGAGTTGAAATAGAGGGATACAGGAATAATTACTTAAAAAAATATTTATATAGACATGGAAGTTCAAGAGGGACTGATATTACACCAACATCAAAATATGCAGGAAATATTTCAACAACTTTTAAAAATAAAATTTTAAAATGTTTAAAAAATATATCTAAAAATGGCAAAAAAATTGGATTAAATAATGATGAATTAGAAATAGTAACAAAAATCTATAATACAATTGAAAATTCAAAAAATGATATAATTGATACACTTAATAAACGAATAGTCGATATTGATAAAAAAGAAGGTGCTATACTAACATTAGTATTTGTTGAAAATGAAATTAAACACTATGTTGGTGATATTAATCTTTTTCAAAAAGTTCTTCAATATTCAGCAAAAGAGAAATATTTCAACAAATACAACAAAAAATCCTTAGGCAAAAATCAAATATGTTCTGTTTGTAAACAAAATCAACCAGAAGTATATGGTTTTGTTAATACATATAATTTTTATACTATAGATAAACCTGGTTTTGTAAGTGGCGGATTTAACCATGAGGATGCATGGAAGAATTTTCCAGTTTGTTATAAATGCGCTATTCGCCTTGAATTAGGCAAAAAATATATAAATGAAAAACTGATATTTAATTTTTATGGCTTTAAATATATGATTATTCCAAAATTTTTTAATAATGAGAATATTGAAGAGATTCTTGAAATATTAGAACATGATTTTGAAACCAAACAGCACGAAATTATGAATATATCATATAAAAATGAATCTATTAATCGACTTACAAGCGCTGAAAATGAAATATTTGAAATTATCAGTGAACAAAAAAACTATGTAAGCTTTGATCTATTGTTTTATTTTGAAAAACAGGCTGCATTTAATATTCTGCTGCATATTGAAGATGTATTACCATCAAGATTAAAAAAATTATTTCAAACTAAAAAAAGGTTAGATCAAATTGATATATTTAAAGATTTAACCACAAAAGAAAACAAAAGAGTGATAATTTTCAACTTTAGTATATTAAGATTGTTTTTTCCTCGAATTAGTAAAAAAAGATCCAGTGATAAGTATTTTCTTGAAATTACAGAAAAAATATTTTCATTAAAAGCAATAGATTATTATTTTATCTTAAAGACAATTATGATTCAAATTAGATCAAGTTTTATCAAAGATGAATATTTAAAAATCAATTGCCTGAAAGCCTATTTATTATTAAATTACCTTACTGAATTAGGTATATTATATAAAGGAGGAGTAAGTATGAACATTCACCCCATAAAAAACCTTCAAGATAGCTTTAAATCACCAGATACAAAAATTTCAGAAAAAATTGAACATTTTTTTGATTCACACAAAGGATTTTTTAATAATTCTGAAAAGAAAGCCTCTTTTCTTGTGGGTATTTTAATTCAGTTTTTATTAAACATTCAATACGAAGACAAAGGTGTAACTCCATTTAGAAGTAAACTTCAAGGATTAAAATTAACTGAGGCATTATTAAAAAAGATAGCCATTGAAGCTCAAGAAAAACTTGAGCAGTATAATAAAAATTACTACAAAGAACTTGAAAATGTCATTGCTCAATATATGGTTTCATGCGGTTCTAAATGGTCTTTATCTAATGAAGAAATAAGTTTTTACTTTACAATGGGTATGAATTTATCCAGCTATTTTAAAACAAAAAAGGAGAAATAAAATGAATAAATCAGAAATTTTATTTATTTATGACGTAAAAGATGCCAATCCTAATGGTGATCCTCTTGATGAAAATAAACCTCGTATTGATGAAGAAACAGGGCATAATATTGTTACTGATGTTAGACTAAAGCGCACAATTAGAGATTATCTTTTTACATATAAAGAATTCAATGGTTCAAATGATAAAGATATATTTATAAGAGAAATTGCTGATGAAAATGGAACCATTCAGGATGCAAAAGCTCGTGCAAGGGATTATGATGGAAATAGAGAAAGTATTTTAAACAATTGTATCGATATCAGACTATTTGGTGGAACTATTCCTTTGGAAAAAGATTCAATAACACTTACAGGACCTGTTCAATTCAAAATAGGACGCTCTCTTCATCCTGTAATAATGAAGCATATTAAAGGGACAGGTGCTTTTGCTTCAAAAGAAGGTAGCAAACAAGCAACTTTTCGTGAAGAGGATATACTTTATTATTCACTTATTGGATTTCATGGAATTATTAATCCTATGGCAGCGAATTATAGCACTGCAACTGAAGATGATATAAAACTGCTTCTTGAAGCTATGTGGGAAGGAACTAAAAATCTTATTTCTCGATCAAAATTTGGCCATATGCCAAGACTTTTGCTTAAAATAAATTATAAATCTCAACGCTTTTTTATTGGAGATATTGATCGTCTTGTTAAAATCAAAACAGATAAAACAAATGAAACATTAAGAGATATTTCTGACCTTAAAATTGATACTGAAGAATTAGGAGCATCCTTACAAAAATATTCAAAACAAATAGAATCTGTAGAATATAAAGTGGATGACAGGCTTGCATTGTTTATGAATGACTCAGTAATTAATCCTGCAAATATTGCTAAAGATATTACCTTTTCTGAAATAAAGTTTTAATTGTATAAAGGGGCAAATAGATGAACAAGATTTTAGTATTTGATCTTTGGGGAGATTTAGGACATTTCAAAAAGCCATATACTACAACTTCGCCTTTAACATATTCATTCCCTCCCAGACCAACAATTTCAGGAATAATTTCAGCTATTATTGGCCTTGATAAAAATGAATATGCCAATCATTTTCAAAAAAAACAAGCAGATATTACTTTAAGATTAATAAAACCTGTAAAAAAAATTAGAATAAGTCAAAATCTTATTGATACGAAAAAGGCAGTTTTGTTTTCAAGAATAAAGCAACGAACTCAAGTGAGAATAGAATATGTTAAAGATGCAAAATATAGAATTTATTTCAGGCATAAAAATTATGAACTATTTAATAAATTTAAAATACTATTATCAAAACATGAATGTGTTTATACAGTCTCCTTAGGCCTCAGTGAACTGCTGGCTAATTTCCAATTCATTGGCGTATTTCAATTTGAAAAAAGGCAAGAAAAAAAACATGTTATGATTCATAGTCTGATACCATCACAAGATACAGATGTTGAATTTGAATCAGGCAAAGAATATTTTTCCTCAAATGTACCAATTGAAATGAATCAAAAACGCATTGTAACAAGTTTTGGATCTGTTTTATATGAAAGAAATGGTCATCCTATTAAGGCAAAAACAAATTCATTTGTTGAGGTAGAAAATGGAGAAAATATCATCTTCCTTTAGATTAGAATCTCACCCAGGACGATTACTTGTTGAGCATTTAAAGACCACAGCTCAAAATATGTCCTTGAGCATTAAAAATAAAAAAATGAGTTTCCAACAAGAAGTTGATATTAAAATACTAAGTAATGTTGGATGGATAATAGGTTTTACACATGATTTTGGAAAAGCAACTACATATTTTCAAGATTATCTTAATGAAAAAGATGAAAATAAAAAAAAGGAATTAAAAAATAAAAAGGAAACCAATCATAGTTTTATTTCTTCACTTTTTACCTATCAGATGGTCTCAAGCTATCTCAAAAATAATAAATTGTTAGATAATAATATTTATCAATATTTACCATTATTATCATACGTAATAGTCAAAAGACATCATGGCAATCTAATTAATATAGATGATGAGATTAATTTTTTACAACAAATTATAGATGATCATTCTTTGATTCAAAAGCAGTTTGAAAGTATATACTGGCAAGAATTAAAAAGCATTATTGATATATGTCATTATGTCAAAATAGATAAGTATGATTTTCAAGATATTGGATTATTTCTTAATACAATATTCAAAATAGAAAGAAAAAAATGGCGTAAATATTGTAGAAATCCAAGTATTGACCTTTTTATGCTGTTTCAAATAGTCTTTTCATTGCTTCTTTCTTCAGATAAAAAAGATGCTATTGGAATAGAAGATTCATATGATCATCCTGAAATTAGAGAAGATTTAGTAGATGTTTATAGACAAAAAAAATTTGGCAAGGTAAATTCAAATTTTTTAATAAATCCTATTCGTAATGAAATTTATGATATTGTATGCAAATCTATTAACAATTTAGATTTAAATGACAAAATATACTCAATAGATGTACCAACTGGTACTGGTAAAACATTGACAGGTTTCTCTTTTGCTTTGAAATTAAGACAAAAACTAATTAATAATAATGGTTTTATACCGAAAATAATATATTGTCTTCCTTTTTTGAGTATAATAGAACAGAATTTTGATGTATTTGAAGAAATTTTTAAAGTTGTTTTTGATAAAAAGCCAAATAATAGTTTATTAATTAAGCATCATCATCTTGCTGAAATCAAATATAAAAATAATAAAAATGAAGAACTTCCTACTGATGAGAGTCAATTCCTAATTGAAGGATGGGAGTCAGAAATTATTGTTACAACTTTCATGCAATTGTTCCACACTTTGATATCCAATAAAAACAGAATGCTTCGTAAGTTTAATGCAATGATTAACTCAATCATAATTTTAGATGAAATACAAACAGTGCCTTATAAATATTGGTATTTAATGAGAAAATTCTTTTATCACTTTGCTGAAAATTTTAATACACGTTTTATATTTATGACTGCAACTCAGCCATTGATTTTTCAAAAGCAAGAAATAGTCCAGTTAGTTTCACACAAGGATAAATTAAGATATATTAATCAGCTTAACAGAATTAATTTTATAAATAAATCTTCAGAAAAACAAAGAATTGAACAATTTAATGAAATTTTGTGTAAAGAAATAATAAAATATCCAGATGATGATTTTTTAATAGTTTTAAATACGATAAACAGCTCTATAAAAGTATACGACGAAATTGAAAAATTTATTAAAAGGCAAAATATATTAGATATCAAAATATATTATTTATCAACAAACATAATTCCCTTGCATAGAATTCAAAGAATTAATGATATTAAAGATAAAGAAAAAAAGATGCGTAAAATTATTGTATCTACACAACTTGTTGAAGCTGGTGTTGATATTGATGTTGATCGGATTTATCGTGATTTTGCACCATTTGACTCACTTAATCAGGTTGCTGGAAGGTGTAATCGTAACTTTTCGAAAAATAAGAAAAAGGGAACTGTAACACTATATACTTTAAAAGATAAACAAGAATTTTATAAATATATTTATGGAAAAAGTGATATGGCGGTTATTAATACCAAAAGAGTTTTGGAGGAAAAGACAATATTATCAGAAAAAGATTTCTTAAATTTGGGAACTAATTATTTTGAAACTTTGCAGGATTATAATGATAAATCTGAAGACATATTAAAAAGCATTTGTAAGCTTAAGTTCAAAGATGCTTGTGATGATTTCAATTTGATAGATTCAAATTATCCAACTACAGATTTATTCATTGAAATAAATGATGATGCTGAAAAAGTGTGGGAACAATATAAGAATATAAGAGAAGAAAAAGATGTGTTTAAACGTAAATCACTTTTTAATGGTATTAAGAAGGACTTCTACAATTATATAATTTCTGTTCCAGAAAAAAAATTTTCAAATGAAAGCGAATATCATATCTCATTTATAAATAAAGAACAGCTTGGCACAGTGTATAATAGAAATACAGGCTTTATAAGAACAGACCAATATGAATACATTATATGAAATAACAAATTGTTTTTATTGTTATTTTAGTATATTAAAATTAATGCAATTTTTTTATTAATTGTTAACAATATGATCAAAACTAATAATATAAATTCAATTTTACTAACTCCATCAGAAATAATTGAATATTTGTATTGTCCAAGATTTACTTATTTTATGTTTTGTCTTTCAATTGATCAAAATGAAGAAAAGCGCTATAAAGTTCAGAAAGGCAGACAAATACATGAAGATAAATTAAGAATTAATAAAGATTATCTTAGAAAACGCATAGGAGTTATTAATAAAGAGGTCGATGTTTATTTATCTTCTGAAAAGTATAATATTAGAGGAGTTGTAGATGAAGTGCTAACGCTTGTTGATGGTTCAATGGCTCCTCTTGATTATAAATTTGCAGAATATAAAGACAGACAGTTTAAAACATATAAGATGCAATCATTAGCATATGGTATTTTAATTTCAGAAAACTATAGCAAGCCTGTTAACAAGGGATTCATTGTTTATACCCGCTCAAAAAACAAAATTATTGAAATTGAATTTGATCAGAAAGATAAAGACAAATTACTTAAAATTATTGAATCTATGATCAAAATTATTCAAAAAGGGTATTATCCTAAAAAAACGTCTGCAAAAGGAAAATGTTCAGATTGCACCTATAAAAATATTTGCGTTTAATGGCTGTATAATTTGGTAGTGCATCAGATGTAGTTCTAAATATTTTTTATTAAACCTCTCATCTGATAATGCATCAATAAATAGCACTACATATAATGCACTACCTATAATTTTAATGAATAATATAAATGAGTGAAAATAAATGCAACTAATAGTAAATACTTATGGTACATATATTCGTAAAAGAGATGATTGTTTTGAAATAAAAAATGATGAACAAACGCAAGAAATTTCATCTAAGAAAGTTCAGTCAATACTAATAACTACAGGTGTGCTTATTTCAACAGATGCAATTCAACTTGCCTATGATAATAATATTGATATTGTTTTGCTGAACAAATATGGGGATCCATTTAGCAGGATTTGGCATTCAAGATTTGGATCTACTGCCTTTATTAGAAGAAGGCAGCTTGAATATTCTGAAACCAGAGAAGGTTTTATAATGGTCAAATCATGGATATTACAAAAAATTGATAATCAAATCATTCTATTAAGTAGATTAAAAAAAACAAGAATTGCGAAAAAAGAAATTATTGAGGAATATGTTGGATTAATAGAAAAAAATAGAGATTTGTTAAAATCGCTTGAAGGCGATACAATAGATGAATTGCGAGAAAAAATATTCAATTTAGAGGCAATTGCTGGAAAATATTATTTTAAAATAGTAAGCATCATATTACCAGAAAGCTATACCTTTTCAGGTCGTTCAAGACGCCCTGCAAAAGATTATTTTAATGCTTTTTTGAATTATGGTTATGGTATTATGTATTCAAAGGTTGAGCGGGCGTGTATATTGGCTGGACTTGACCCTTTTATAGGCTTTTTACACACAGATAATTATGGAAAAAAGTCTTTTGTATATGATATTATAGAACTTTTCAGATATCATATAGATGAGGTAGTTATAAAGATTTTTTCAAAGCGTATGGTAAAAAAAGATATGTGTAGAAAGGTTAAAAATGGTTTGACATTGGAAAGAGAGGGAAAACAACTTTTAATTTCAGAATTAAATAATGAAATGGAAAAAACTATGAGATACAGGGGTCGTAATTTAAAAATAAAGCATATAATGGAATTTGAATGTCATAAAATAGCAAATGAGTTAATAGGAGAAAAATAATGCTGGTATGGGTTATTTATGATATATCAATTAATAAGAAGAGATCAAAAGTAGCAAAAATATGTAAAAATATTGGGCTTTATCGTGTCCAAAAGAGTGTTTTTTTAGGAGATATTGAAACAAATTGTATTGATGAACTTCATTTACAATGTGAAGAAATTATTGACAAAAAAACTGATTCAGTATATATATTTCCAATGTGCAAAGATGATTTTCAAAAAGTAAAAACTTCAGGAAATGCCTTTGATAGAGAACTTGTTTCAGATGAAATTTTGTCTATGTTTTTTTGAATATATACAATTTATTATATTTTTTTACCTATATTCTTTAATGCTTTATAATTACAATAAATTTTAAAAACAAAAATATGTAAAAAGCACATAAATATGTTATATTTTGTAAATTTTATATTGATTAATTACAAAAAAAGATTCATTTTTTTTCAAGCTAATAGCCTGTATTAGTTCCCAATTTTATTTTTATGGGATTTAGTCTCACTTCCATTAAAACAAGGATTGAAACTTTCTTTTTTTTGTTCTATAACATTTTTTTCAATATGATTTAGTCTCACTTCCATTAAAACAAGGATTGAAACCTACTTGTTTTGTAAAAATAAAATCATTATCAACTATGATTTAGTCTCACTTCCATTAAAACAAGGATTGAAACTTGCCTGTTATATTTCCATATGATGCACATACAGAAGATTTAGTCTCACTTCCATTAAAACAAGGATTGAAACCTGCCTCCATAAAAAAAACATTAAATAAATTAAAAGATTTAGTCTCACTTCCATTAAAACAAGGATTGAAACGTAATATGGAACAAATGACACGGCTTAATAAAAATTCATTTAGTCTCACTTCCATTAAAACAAGGATTGAAACTTGAAAATATGTTTGTGTCTAATGAAGTTACTGGTCAGATTTAGTCTCACTTCCATTAAAACAAGGATTGAAACACTTTTTCAGGCTTGTTATTTGCGCCGCCAAAAGAGGATTTAGTCTCACTTCCATTAAAACAAGGATTGAAACAATTTATAGTGGACGAACACGGACGGACACGGACGGACGATTTAGTCTCACTTCCATTAAAACAAGGATTGAAACTTAAACCGGTTGTTAAGGATGATATGATTAGTCTGGATTTAGTCTCACTTCCATTAAAACAAGGATTGAAACATTATTTGAGGGTGACTGTGATAATATGGGGTCGTGGATTTAGTCTCACTTCCATTAAAACAAGGATTGAAACTCATTAAGATCAAAATTATCACCAGCTAACAAAAGAGGATTTAGTCTCACTTCCATTAAAACAAGGATTGAAACTATCAACCTGGTCAACAAATGGGATCTTAATAACTTTATTTAGTCTCACTTCCATTAAAACAAGGATTGAAACTCAATAGATAATTCTATTTCGGTTTTTTGTATATCCCTGATTTAGTCTCACTTCCATTAAAACAAGGATT
>Ga0272440_1003231_pt1 | contig 12260 bp, 14 predicted proteins | sample SSMMMBAug17_FD_192440 | JGI IMG/M metagenome (GOLD analysis project Ga0272440, IMG submission 192440) | Marine sediment archaeal communities from Little Sippewissett salt marsh, Falmouth, MA, United States - SSM-MMB-Aug17 | ecosystem: Environmental > Aquatic > Marine > Wetlands > Sediment ... | reverse complement strand
CGTAATGTTCCACGAGGACGACTTGGCGTCGTGGTTGTGTGAGGTTATGCCCGAGTACGCTATGCGAAAAGGTTTCAGGGTTTCTATATCGCCGGAAGAAGACACCGACGACCTGGATTCGCTCGCGGCTTCTTTGAAAGAAGAAGAAAACGAGATGCAAAGCGCTTTTTCTAGGCTTGACGCTTCGTGTAAAGTAGTCGACGGTTTGGTGTGGGCGAATGTATTCGGCGCGGCTGCAATTCTCCCAGGTGTAGACGACGGCGCGAGGGGTGAGGATTTAAAGGAACCGTTGAACGAAGAAAAAATAACGTCGTTTACGCACTTGAATGTAATCGACCGTCGATACTTGACGCCAGTGTCCTGGTACGAAAACCCGCTCGAAGAGAACTTCGGAAAACCAAAAACATACATAATTACACCTTTCGCTATGAGCGCGTCGACCAACTTAACCGGTTTGGGAGAGCTGAACGGTATTTACGAGATACACGAAAGCCGTTTGATTATGTTTGGCGGGGTCCGCACGTCGATTAAACGTCGACAAGAGAATAATGGCTGGGAAGACAGTCTTCTACAACGCGTTCATACAGTACTGCGACAGTACGGTTTGAGTTGGGACGTACTCCCGCACATTCTACAAGATGCGTATCAAGGCGTTTTTAAAATGGGCGGTTTAATCGACGCAATAGCGGCCGATGAAGAGGGGTATATTTTCAAACGGATGCAACTAATGGACATGCAACGTTCGAATATTCGAGCGCTCGCCCTCGATGCCGAAAGCGAAGACTTCATGCGTCAAACGACGAATTTCACCGGCATTAGTGAGCCTTTCGAGTTATTTGAGCGCCGTCTTGCGGTAGCAGCACGCACACCAATTACACTACTTTTTGGCCGTTCCCCCGGGGGGATGAACGCGACAGGCGAGTCAGATACCGAAAACTTTGTAAGTCAAATCGAATCATACCAAGTGCAGCGAATCGAAAAACAGTTGCGCCGACTTACGGAGTTACTTCTTAAGTCGAAAGACGGCCCAACAAACGGCCGCGTCCCGGAAAACTGGGAAATCGAGTTTCCGCCCCCGAGAACGTTAACTCTAAAAGAACAAGCCGAAATTCGCGGAATGCTCGCAACCGCCGACGCCACTTGGATTGACGCCGGTGTATTGGACGCCGACGAAGTCGCGTTAAACCGTTTCGCCCCCGAAGGCTTTAGTATTGAGACTAAAATCAATTTGAAATCGCGCGTAGCGCCGGAAAACCCCGAAGACCTGGAAGGCCCGAAAGATGGACTTAAAGAAAATAATGCTCAAAATGCGAGCGGAGAACCTACCGGCGGAGGTGTTGAGGGCGAAGCGCCGAAAGAGAAACCTATCCCTTCGGAAAATTGAGCAAAGGTACAACGGTTTTCTACAACGTTGGCAAATAGAGCTGAACAAAGAGTTACGCGAAGCGCTAAACCTAACTAAAAATTCGGTTTTGCGCCAAGACGATATTTCCGAGGTTATTTCGGTCGCTATTCAAAAGTTGATGGTAATCGTCGATAAGCACTTGAACAATTTTTTGCGTATCGGCATAGACGCCGCGGCCGAAGCGACGCAGCTTGTAAACGGTCGTTTTTACAAAGACGGTTTGTATAAAAAGCTACAGATAAACGCACTCCCACGGGAAATATCAAGGTCTATGGTCAACAATTGGACGACCGGAAATGTTTCTTTGATTACAAACGCAAACGAAAAGCAGTTAAAATCCATTGAGCGTCTATTTCGAAGTAATGCGTATTCAGGTATCCGCGCCCGTGACATGGAAGCCGAACTGAATAAAATCTTTAAGGGTACCCGGAAGAATATAAAGCTCATCGCACGCGACCAAGTCGGAAAATTAAACGGTGAGTTGCACCGGCAAAAGCAGGTAAATGCTGGGATTCCCGGTTATTACTGGCGCGGATCGTTAGACGAGAGCGAACGCGCGACCCATGTAGACCGCGAGGGAAAATACTATTCGTGGGACGCCCCACCGCCCGATGGCCACCCAGGCCAGCCAATCCAGTGTCGTTGTTCGCCCGAGCCAGCAATTGACAAAGTACTCAACGCCTAAATATTCCACTTTCCTTGACAGTTTAAAAAAATCCAGCGAGATTTGAAACATGGCTGAAGAATACACCAGATTTGACAGTACTGAAGATGTGATGCGAATGGATTTTGGCGCGTCCAGAATTTCAAACGCGAAAACGACACCGCAAGGGTTTTTAAGATGTCCGGCAAGGCTTACGCGCGTCGGTGTGTTAGAGTATCGGACGTCTACCGGTAACATTATCCGCGAACTGCGACCACCCGAAGAAGTTTTCCGAGGCGATTCGCTCGAAACTTTGCGCGGCGCCCCGCTTATTTCGGATAAGCACGAGATGGTAAATCCAAGCAACGTCAAAGAACGCCAAATCGGTATAGTCTCCGATTCTGTCAAACACGACGAAACGTTTGTAAACAGTGACATTACAGTCCAACGACAAGACGCAATCGAGCGTGTGAATTCTGGTGATTTAAAAGAATTATCTCCAGGTTACATTTGTAACATCGAGCGAAAAAGCGGTACTTGGAACGGACAACAGTACGACCAGATACAAAGAAACATTCGTTATAACCACGTAATGATTACACGACCGGGCCACGGTAGAAGCGGTTCCGAAGTAGCATTACGAGGTGATGACGCCTATTCAATAATCGAAGAAACCAAACCGACGGAAAAGAAACCCGTCGCCAAGGAGAAGACAAAAATGGAAGAATTAGTAATTCGCCTCGACGGTAAAGACGTTTCGATTCAAGTGCCTAAAGGGTTGGGCGCTTTCGTTAAAGAGCACTTCGAGAAAATCGAGCAGGAACGCAACGACGCCAAATCCGAGTTGTTGAAAGTTTCTGGTAAGCTCGAAGCGGTTGAAAAACAACTCTCGGAAGACAAAGAGCGCTTCGACAGCGCGACTTCTCCCGAGATGTTGGACAAATTGGTCGCGGAACGCACGTCGGTTTTGGCGAAAGCCGCAAAAATCGCTCCGAAAAGCGACTTCGCTGGACAGTCACTTGACGAAGTCCGCCGAACCGCAATCGCCACCAAAGGTTACGACCGTGAAACTTACGACTCGAAAGACGCTCTTCTCATCGAAGGCATTTTCGAAGGCATTTCCGTTGAAGCCGACAAGAAAGACTTCCCCGGCGTTCCTGTACACAAACGTATGGACGCCAAAGAAGAAGAAACCGAGAAAGACAAATTCGATTCTGCTGCCGCCCACCGACGTTTGGTTGAGCGCTCCCAGAACGCTTGGAAAAAAGACTCGAAAGAGTAAAGGAGAATTAACATGCAATCATCCGTAAGCAATGCCCCCTTGAGAGCTTTCGAGGGAATGGTCCACGACGCGCCGGAACGCCAAATATCCGCACTGGCTTCCGAGCTGGTTTACTTCGGAAAAGCCGTTAGCTATGCGAAAGACGCAAGTCTCGACGCTTTTCCGCCGCTCGTACAAATGTACACATCCGGTCAAGTTTTGGCCGGTATCGCGGCCGCATCTTCGACTGTCGAACGTTTGGCCAACCCCACAACGGGCGTTTCGAATCAAGCACCTTACGGTGCTTACAAAGCAGAAACGACCATCGACCGTTTGATTCGTAAAGGTCGCGTTTGGGTTAAATCTGCGGACGCCGTCGACGATTTTACCAAGTCGGTATTCATCCGAAACGCAGCGGACAGTGGAACGGCCGCGTCGATTACTGATACCACGACTTACGCGGTAGCAGACCAAGATACGAAAACGTTGGAAGTCACGATTACAGACGCCGACGGCGCTACCGTACAAACCGCCACTTTCTCCGGGTCGACTACCACGGCCGCCGGGGTAGCTGCTCAACTGAACGACCAACTTGTTGGCGTCTCTGTTGCGGTAGTCGGTGGACAAGTTGTAATCACGACCGACGAAGTTGGGGAAGATATGGAAATCGCTATTACTGGCGGAACGTCCGCGTTGACTTGGGATACCCCAGTCGATGGTACAGGCGCCGTAGCTGATATTCCCGACAACTCTCGCGGGTCATTCCGTGCAACTACCGCTTCCGGTTATACCGAATTCGGAGCCGGAACCGGACTCAAATGGATCCGAAGCGCCACCATCGGCGGCGACTACTACGGTCTTTTGGAAATCAATCTGCCGTAAGGCTAGGAAGAAGGAAAGGTAATAAAATGAACTATTTAGGATTACTCTTGACTGCCGTCGGAGCCTTCACAGAAGCCGAAATCCGAATGGACGACAAGTACACGGCAGTGCTCGAAAAACAACTCGAATATGTCAAAGCGAAAACCTATGACGTCGTTTACCCCGAGTTCAAAGCACGTCAGCTCATCCCGGTTTCAAACGAAGCCGGCGCCGGAGCCGAAACCATCGTTTACAGGCAATGGGATTCTTTCGGTATCGCCCAAATTATCTCGAACTATGCGGATGATTTCCCGATGGTCGAAACTTTGGCCGAAGAGTTTACACAGAAAATTCAATCGATTGGTGCTGGTTTCTCATACTCCGTACAAGACCTTCGACGCGCTGCAATGTCGGGTGTTCCGCTATCGGAGCGTAAAGCCAGGGCGACGCGGCGTGCTATCGAGCAGAAAATCGAAGACATCGGAGCCGCCGGCGATACTAATGGTGGATTGCCCGGACTCGCGAACAACGTAAATGTAAGTTTGGTATCTCCAGTGACCGGTACTTGGGCAAGTGCAACCGGCGCCCAAATGGTCGCCGACATGTTGCATTTCAGCTCACAAGTTGCCGTCGCTTGTAAAGAGACTTTTATCCCCGACACAATTGTTTTGGATATTGCCTCGTACAACCGACTCGCAAACACTCGGATTAGTACTTCCGGCGATACCAATATGACCGCGTTGAACGCTTTCTTGGAGGCGAGCCCGTATGTAACGAGCGTTATTTCTTGGAATAAACTGGCGACAGCAAATGCCGCTGGTACCGGTCCGCGTGCTTTGTGTTACGCCCGGACCCCCGACGTGTTGTCGTTCGAGATTCCCCAAGAATACGAGCAATTCCCTCCACAACAAGACAATCTTGCTTTCAAAGTACCCGCCCACGCCCGCGTCGGCGGTGTGTTGATTTACTACCCGGTAGCCGTTGGCTACATGGATGGTCTGTAAACCCCGAACAGGAGCCAAGTGAAACATGTCAGAAAACAATAACTTAGTAATCGAAGTTACTCGCCCTTCCGCAATCGTGTTGCCGCCCTTTAAAGGCGGGGACCCGGACGAGGAAGCGGGTAAAACGTTGATTCCGGGACAGAACGATGTCTCCGAGCCTTGTTGGAAATTCGCTTGCAAAAACCCAGCAATTCAAATCGCTTTGGGTGCCGGCTACTTGAAAAGCAAGGGCAATGGCAAAGCGCGCCCGATTACCCAGGATTACGACTCGCTCACCATCAAACAAGCAAGTGACATCATCGAGCAAATCGACGACGTTAACGAGTTGAATCGAATCAAGGTCGGCGTGAAGAAAAAAGGCGTCCGAAACGTCGTTCTCGCCCGTATTCGCGCTTTGGTAGACGTTGCCGCCGAGACCAACAAAGGATAGAAAAACATGACCGTGACCGTCGCCTATTTCAAGCAAAACTACACGGAGTTTAAAAATACTCCAAATTCGTTGTGCGCTTCGAAATTGGCGGCGGCTACGCGTCGCGTTGCCCCTTCCGTTTGGGGCGACCGAACAGACGACGGCGTTATGCTGCTCACAGCTCATTTACTCTCTATCGCACCCGCCGGCGAGCAGGCCCGTTTGAAAAACGACAATCGCGGCGATATGTACGAGAAAGAGTGGAAGCAAATGAAACGCGAAGTAACGCTCGGTCTTGGGCGTAACACATGAAACGCGTTGTTCACGATTCCGGATGGGCCAAGCAACTTACCGATTTAATGAAAAAGCATGTAATCACCATCGGGATTCACGATAAAGATTCGAGCCGCGACGGCGGAGACTTACCCAACGCCCAAATTGGATACATTCACGAGTGGGGATTAGGTAACAACCCGAAGCGCTCTTTTCTTCGCTCAACTGCGGATGAAAAACGCGACTCATGGCTTAAACTATTGGAACGGGCTTTCAAAAAAGTAGCGCACCGCCAAATGAGCGCCCGCACCGCTTTCGAATTGATAGGTAACAAAGCAGCGCACGACGTTGTGATGAAAATTAATTCAAATATTCCGCCCGAACTATCCGAAGCAACGAAAGACCGTAAGGGAAAATCGACGGCGTTAATCGATACCGGTCAATTGAAAAACTCAATCGATTTCGAAATCAAAGAGAAACGTTACTAATGCCTTACGTATTGCCGCCACTAGAGAATCGTTTAGAAGCATTGAAAGACGCTTTGTCGTGGGCGGCCGATAACACCGTAATGTTTTGGGCGCACCAAAGCGGCCAACGTATGCGCGAAGCGAATCGCGTTTGGGGCGAATTGGCAGTAAGGCGTATTGAAGTTTTGGGTGTCCCCGAAAAACGCTACACTATGATCGGCGACGGCACCGGCGACTTCCCCTACTCCGAACAGATAGTTACACAGAATGTTTTACATTTTGATTTAAAGATACAAAGCAGAAACCAAGAGCACAATCAAACGGGTTGGTTTGCGGCAAGTAGAATACCGATACGCATTTACGCTTCGCGGGTGCGGGATATGTGGTTTCGCGACAACGACTTAGCAATAGTTAATTTGGGCGATGTTCTTGACGTCCCCGAAGGGTTATTTCATGATGGACGTGTCGAAGATGTGGCCACCATGGAATTAAGTTTTGCCACGTCGTTAACCGAAGAAGATACTTCCACGGTAGTTTCGTATATCGAGACCGTGGAAGTTACGAGTAATTTTAAAAAAGCCAGTGATACGTCTTTGGATGCGTCACTTCAAATGAACGAAGAGGTTATTCCATGAGTTTAGAATCGATTGTCAATACTACAATTTTGGCCGGCGCTCGCGGTGTCGCGCAACAAGGTTTTGGAATCCCGCTTGTAGTTGGGAAACACTCAGCTTGGGCCGACCGTTATCGCGTTTACGAGCTTGCTTCGGCGCTTGAAACGCTTGTAAGTGAAGGTATTGTCGCGGGCTCGCCGATTTACAAAGCCGTACAAAGTGTCGCTTCGAATACTCCGAAGCCTAAATACGTTGCCGTTGGCCGTTTGGTTTCGGCGTTCACGCAGTCTTGCTCCTTAACGATTAAGACAGCAATCGAAGGCGACGTCTTTTCGTTTGTGTTGCAAGCACCAAACGGCGGCGCTGCTACTACGATTTCCTATACCGTTCAGAACGGAGACACGACGACGGATGTCGCAACGGCAATCGCCGCACTTATTAACGCTGTCGATGATATTACAGCGTCGGGCGCGGCCGCTGTAATTACGGCGGCTGCCGACAACACCGACGAGATGTGGCGTTTCGAAGGTTACGACGTAAACCAAATCGACTTTACCGACGACACCGCCGACAGCTCTTTGGCGACTGAAGTTGGCGAAATCAAAACGCTGTACAACGGATGGTATGGACTTATCCTTGCCGACCCGAACAGCAAAGCGCGTGTTACGGCTTTGGCCGCATACATCGAGACCACCGAGAAGATTTTTGGGGTAACGTCTTACGATACCGACAACCTCGACCCGACAAGCGAGGACTCAGTCATGTTTACGCTTAAAGCGTCTACATACTATCGGACTTACTGTCTGTTCTCCGGCGACCAGAAGAAGCACGCGGCCGCCACTTGGATTGGAAATCGTTTCCCGGCCGCCCCCGGCTCCTCGACTTGGGAGTACAAACCGCTTTCTGGTATTATCGTCGACGATTTGACTGCCAATCAATACGGGTCGATTGTTGCCAGTAACGGAAACTTCTACACAGAAGTTGCCGGGCTATCAGTGACACAGAACAGCAAAACGGCCGGCGGTGAGTGGATAGACGTTATTCGCTTTCGTGATTGGATAGTAGCGAGAATCAGGGAAACCGTTTTTGGGCTCCTGGCGAATGCTGAAAAAATACCATTCACAAACAAAGGTGTGTCGGTAATCACAAACGGGATTCGCTCGGTTATTCGCGCCGGTATTAATGCCGGCGGTATCGACCCCGAAGCGGATATCATTGTGACAGCCCCGGACGTGGCGGACGTATCAGACGCGAACAAAATCGGGCGAATTCTTCCCGATGTATATTTCGAATGTACTTTGGCCGGCGCAATCCACGCGACGGTGATCAAAGGTTACTTGAAAGTATAGGTGAAAAACAATGCCAGCCCAAAAAGTATATAATTCTGATGAAGTCGAAGTCATTTTCGGACCTGTCATTATGGAAGGTTACGCCGACGGTGAGTTCTTGACAATCGAGCAAGAATCCGACGATATCGACGACGTAGTTGGTACCGACGGAGAAGTCGCGGTAAGTAGAACAAACGACAGACGCGCGACGGCCACCGTAAAATTGCTTCAAACCTCCAACACAAACGACTTGTTGAGTGCAATTCATTTGTTAGGTTTGAATTCTCCAGGCATGGCCGGCGGGATTCACCCGTTTGTTGTGAAAGACCGAAACGGCCGTACACTCATCGAAGGCGCGAACGCTTGGATTAAAAAAGCGCCCGACCGGAGCTTCGATAAAACTGCTACATCGTGCGAGTGGGTAATCCGAATCGCACAAATCGCCCGATTCGACGGCGGAAACTAAACTACAACAAAAGGAGCCTAACCCATGATTAAACCCGTAACGACCAATATCGACGGGCGGGAATACACGTTCATGCCTTTGATGGCGCGTGCCGCACGTGACATGTTGACCCAACTTGTACAGAAATTCGGACCTGTCCTTGGTAACAGCGTGAAGAGTTTAAACGGCGCCAAGATTGACGAAACCGTACTCGAAAAAGAAGTTTTGGAGATGTTGCCCCAAATCTCCGGGGGGTTCGGCGAAATGATTATTCGTTTTTCCGATGCACTATCTCCCGGTTTTTATGCAAACCTCACCGATACTTTTTTGAAGCAAGTGACGGTCCGCGATGGCGAAAATAACCCGAAACTCGATTCGAACTATCGGGAAGTGTACTTCGGAACGTCGCTTTTACTCGAAGCCAAGATATTGGCTTGGTGTTTGACGGAGCAGTACTCCGATTTTTTTGGACTTTGGAGTCAAATAGCGACATTCGCGGCGTCACAGATGCGGACGAAGACGCTATTGAACTCCGAATCCCAAAAGGCGTAGACTGGCAAATTTGGCGGATAGTAACGAGTGAGAGAATGAATAGTACCTTGGTTGAAATAGAGACACAATGGACACTCGGGGAGATATTAACCGCCAATCTCGTTTTGAACTCACTCGAAGACGCTGAACGCCGCGCCTACAAAAAAGCGAAAAGAGAATCGAAATGATTATTCGTGACTTGCTTATTTCTTTCGGTGCGAAACTCGACAAAGGGTCGATGGATAAAGTTGACCGTCAAGTCGACCAACGTACTGCTGGCATAAGTAAGCGAGTAAGCACCGGACTGTCGGCCGCCGGCGCCGCTGCGTTTATTGGAGGCGTCGCGAAAGGCTTTTTCGTAATGGCCCGTATGGCTTCCGGTGTCGAGGAAAATTTAAACGTCATCAACGAGTCATTGGGTGAAAATCAACAGAAGGTGCGGGAGTGGGCCAGGACGTTCGGCGATGAAGTAGGTAGAAGCCGTTTCGAAATGGAAGGTATGGCCGGCGGTTTCGGTGCATTACTTGACCCAATGATGGAGGGGAATTCGAAAGTAGTCACCGACATGAGCACCAAGCTTTCGCAGTTGGCGGTAGACCTTGATTCTTACTACAATGCGTCGGAGAGAGGCATTGACACTGCACGGGCTCTAACTGCCGCAATAACTGGTGAAGCCGAACCAATGAAGCGTCTAGGCGTTATTATGAATGAAACGACGCTTCAGGAATTCGCAAACGCCCAAGGGATTCGTACAAAAGTCAAGGATATGAAAAACGCCGAAAAAACAATGCTTCGGTATAATTTCATTCTTGACCAAACCCAAAGCGCTCAAGGCGACGCGGCTCGGACTGCCGACGGTTTCGCGAACTCTTTCAGAAGCTTGGCTTCGAAGGGTCGCGAGTTGTTGACGGTTTTGGGTATTCAGCTTTTACCCATGTTTACGTGGCTATCTAATAAAGTGCGCGATTTCATCTCATACGCAACGAAGCTTGTGGAAATCACGAATTTAGGGAAAGCCGCTTTGATTGCTCTCGGCGCGGCCGCAATCGCCATGGCTCCCGCCGTTCTTGCTTTCTTCGCGCCGATGCTTATACCGATTTTAAAGGTCGCCGCCGTTATCGCGATACTCACTCTGATAATTGATGACTTTCTGACTTTCCTAGACGGCGGCGACTCCCTTATCGGTCGTTTCATCGACTCTATGTTCGGGCCGGGTTCCGCGACCGAAGCAGCCACAAACTTTAAGCTCGCGTTGAAGTACTTAAAAGAGATTTGGGTCGACCACTTACTCCCAGGAATCAAAGACTTTATTCGCGCAATGGGTGAGGTATTGGAGGCGATGACGCCGGTGACGGACGCTATTTTGAAGGGGTTGGGAGAGGCGATAATTTGGGCGCAAGAGAAATTCGAAGCGTTCATAAAGTGGTTGGTAGAAGATGCCGCGAATGACTTTGAAGCTTTCTACAACAAGATAGCCGGGTTTTTCAAGTCGATTGGTGAGTGGTGGGACGGCCTCGCGCCTTATCTCGAAGCGATGGGAATCGACATGCGCGTAAATAAAGGCGCCGATAAGTTCAAACCGGCATATGTCCGCGCGGCCGAGCCGGGAGCCACTACAACAAACAACACGGTGACGGTGAATGTTGCCGGCAATGCGACAGCGGAAACCGCAAGCAGAATTGCGAAAGAAGTAGAAAGCACCGTTAAGAAATCGTCAAACAAAAGAACAAACGCCGCGCTTCGGCAGAAAGTCGACGGTTAAAAGTGGCTATTCTCGAAACATTACTCGGTTTCAGTGGGCAGTTAACCATCGGCGATTTGACTTGCGACGCGTCGGTTTCAGAAGTGCATAACACCGAAGCCGATGTAACGGAACACCCAGTCGAGACCGGGTCGGATATTTCGGAGCACTATCGCAAACGGCCGCGAATGGTTTCAATCGATGGTATTGTAACGGCGACACCGCTTGAAACGTCTTTCCCAGGAGCGACCGCAGTTAGCGCGGTTAAGTCTGCTATTTCCGGCGACGACCCGGTGGCTTCCGCTCGTGATTTGTTGAACAGTTATTTCGACGACGCCAAATTAATCACGATTGCGACTTCTTTCAACACTTACGACAACGTCGCTCTTTTAAGTTTGAAAGTGACTCGTGGGTCGCGCACAGGCCAAGCGATGCACTTCTCATGCACCGCGAAACAGTTGAGAATCGTCGACACTAGAAACGCTAGTGCTTTGGCTATTCCAGGCACCGCTGGCGAAGCAGCGACAACCACGGCGGCCAAGGGGCAAGGAGCGGCGAACGCCGGTAAGAAAGGGACAAAAACCGCGAGCGGTGCTCAAAGTAAATCCGCGCTTGCGAAAATCGTCGACGGCGGGAAAAGTCTGTTTGGTGTTTAAATGGCTATCCAAGTAATATCTTTAGTGAATGACGGGACCCCGTATTTGGAACAAACGACCGAACTAGACGGGCAAGACTTTCTTTTCATTTTCTCGTACAACGCTCGCGACGAGCATTGGTACATGACAATGCAGAAAGAAGACGGAACGCCAATCGAAGGTTGCGCCGGCGTCAAGCTTGTTCAGGGCGGGTACCCTATTTACAGAGTCACCGACCCGAACCGACCACCGGGTGAAATGTTTGTTTTAGGTCCGGACAGCGAGGAGCCCGGACTCCTCGATTTCGGAAAATCAACGAATTTACTTTACATTCCAGAGGATGATTTATGAGTGTGAGGCAATTCGGACGCGAATACGAGTTGGTTATCGATAACATCGTCGTAGATACGTTGGACGTATCTTTCACGGCGACTCGTTCGCTTTCGCGTGAACCGAATACGCTCGACATGGCTGTCTACAATTTAAACCCGTCACACCGCCTTGAGTTGCAAAAAAGACGTGACGTTAAAGTCCAATTAAGCGCCGGATACAAAGGCGCTTCGGGCGTTATCTTCATCGGAGACGGTCGGGAAATTTGGAGCGAATTTGCTCCGCCGAACTGGATAACGCATATTTCGAGCGG
>Ga0272440_1003230_pt1 | contig 12261 bp, 9 predicted proteins | sample SSMMMBAug17_FD_192440 | JGI IMG/M metagenome (GOLD analysis project Ga0272440, IMG submission 192440) | Marine sediment archaeal communities from Little Sippewissett salt marsh, Falmouth, MA, United States - SSM-MMB-Aug17 | ecosystem: Environmental > Aquatic > Marine > Wetlands > Sediment ... | reverse complement strand
GTAACAAATAGCATACAAAGTGAAAAAATGAAAGTTGATAAATATGACGTCTTAGCACAATCAGGTGCACCAATATGGGTTATAGTTGAGCATGGAACTGACATAAATAGTGTTAAACTGCAAGATGGTTACTCCATAAAAGGCTTTGTGGAAACGTTTGAGTTTACAAGTAGTTCTGATCATATTCTGAAGTATGAAGTAGCAATGAAGTGCATGAGTGAAAAAGGGTATTGCTTTGGTGCAAACAGTGTAGGGTGTCAAATTTAAAAAATCTGTTAGATGAGCTTGAAAAAATCGTGGTGGACCCTCAGAGATTCGAACTCTGGGAGGTGTTACCCTCGCCGGTTTTCAAGACCGGTGCAATCGACCAACTCTGCCAAAGATCCACGATGTAGTATATTAACATAAAAAACGAAACTGGAGGTGCCACCCAGATTTGAACTGGGGATAGCAGCTTTGCAGGCTGCGGCCTTACCACTTGGCGATGGCACCAGTCATCATCTTTACGTTGACATGGTGCCCGGGGCCGGACTCGAACCGGCACAGTATTGCTACCGGGGGATTTTAAGTCCCCTGCGTCTACCAATTTCGCCACCCGGGCAGCTAAAGTTTTTATTTTTAAATAATTACTGTCGTTATACTAATAAGTTAAATGGAGCGGGAAACGAGGTTCGAACTCGCGACCCCAACCTTGGCAAGGTTGTGCTCTACCACTGAGCTATTCCCGCACTCTTACAGAGTACATCTCTATAAGTGAGCCGGAATTATAGCTTATTATTTTTTAATTGTAAAGAGTTTTTTGTTAAAAATTTAAAAAAGATGCTATAATCGCATCTATAATCAAAGAGCAAACTATATATAAAGGGTTTTTCATGAGAAGTGATATTATTAAAAAGGGGTTTGACAAGGCTCCACACCGTTCACTATTGCGTGCAACGGGATTAAAAGATGAGGATTTTGACAAGCCTTTTATAGGCGTTGCAAACAGCTATATTGACATTATTCCAGGTCACTTCTTTTTACATGAATATGGTGAAATTGTCAAAGAGGCTATCCGCGAAGCGGGTGGTGTACCATTTGTGTTTAACACTATAGGTGTTGATGATGGAATTGCTATGGGACATGAAGGAATGCTTTACTCTCTTCCATCACGCGAGATTATTGCAGACTCTATTGAAACTGTAATGAATGCGCATCAGCTCGATGCTATGATCTGTATTCCAAACTGTGACAAAATTGTTCCAGGAATGCTTATGGGAGCACTGCGTGTAAATGTCCCGACAGTGTTTGTTTCAGGTGGCCCAATGGCAGCTGGGCATAAAAAAGATGGTACTCCAATCGACCTTGCAACTGCATTTGAAGCTGTTGGAAAACATGCAGAGGGTCAAATAACAGATGAAGAGCTTTATGAGATAGAGTGTGAAGCGTGTCCATCTGGTGGTTCATGTTCTGGAATGTTTACAGCAAACTCTATGAACACACTTTGTGAAGCTATGGGTGTTGCACTTCCAGGAAATGGAACTATTTTAGCGATGACTCCAGAGCGTATTGAACTTGTTAAAAAAGCTGCAAAACGTGTTGTTGAACTTGCAAAAATGGAAAACAATGAGAAGTTTAGAATGAGAAACATTTTAAATGAAAAAGCTATTCACAATGCATTTGTTGTAGATATGGCAATGGGTGGAAGTTCAAATACTGTACTGCATCTTTTAGCAATTGCTAGAGAATCAGGTGTTAATTATAAAATAGAGAACATTAATAAAATAGCTGATAAAGTAGCGCATATTGCAAAAATTTCTCCATCTAAAAGCGATGTTCACATGGATGATGTGAACCGTGCAGGTGGAGTCAATGCTGTAATGTGTGAAGTCTCTAAACGTAGTGGTCTTTTAAATCTTGACTCTTTAACAATTACCGGTGAAACACTTGCACAAAGAATTGAAGGTTGTGAGATTTTAGATGAAGATATTATTCACAGAAATGAAAATGCTTACTCTCAAGTTGGCGGTCTCTCAATCCTTTTTGGTAACCTTGCTTTAGAGGGTGCTGTAGTTAAAACTGCAGGTATAGCTCCTGGCATGAGACAGTTTAAAGGTAAAGCAGTATGCTTTAACTCTCAACCAGAAGCAATTGCAGGAATTATGGGGCATAAAGTAAAAGCAGGCGACGTTGTAGTTATTCGTTATGAGGGACCAAAAGGTGGACCAGGTATGCAAGAGATGCTAGCACCTACTTCACTTATTATGGGTATGGGTCTTGGTGAGTCAGTCGCACTTATAACTGATGGACGCTTCTCAGGTGCTACCCGTGGTGCTTCTATTGGGCATGTTTCTCCTGAAGCTGCTGAGGGTGGACTCATTGCTCTGATTGAAGATGGCGATGAGATAGAGATTAACACAGATGCACACTTACTACAACTCAATGTAAGTGAAGATGAGATTGCAAAGAGACGTGCAGCGTGGAAGCCTTATAAAAATGAAGTTAAATCAAAATGGCTAAAACGCTACCAACTTTTAGTGTCAAATGCATCAAATGGTGCTGTACTTAAGACAGAACTTTAAAAGAAAGAGAATAGGAATTAGTATTGAGCGCAATAGCGATAAAACACAATGACGAAATAGTAGATTTGGTAACTGCACAAGAGCAGGGAATAACAGGTCAAGAGATAGAACTTGATAACTCTCCTGAAGCTTTAGATGTATTACGCCACTCAACAGCACACCTTATGGCTCAAGCCATAAAGTCACTCTATCCAGATGCGAAGTTTTTTGTAGGTCCAACAGTAAAAGAGGGTTTTTACTACGACTTTAAAACTGAATCTGAGATTGGTGAGGGTGATTTAAAAAAGATAGAAAAGCAGATGCTCTCTTTGGCTAAAAAGAAGTTTCCTATTGAAAAGTATGAAATAACTAAAGAAGAGGCTAAAATAAAGTTTGCAAACGATCACCTTAAACAAGCTGTTATGCAAAGAATTCCATCTGAGACAGTTTCAATCTACAAACAAGGGGAGTTTGAAGACCTTTGCCGCGGTCCTCATCTTCCAAACATTGGGCTTATTCGCTATTTTAAACTTACTAAAATTGCAGGTGCATATCTTGGTGGAGACTCTAAAAATGAGATGCTTACTCGTATTTACGGTATTGCTTTTGCAGATAAAGAGGCACTCAAAGCACATTTAGACCAAGTTGCTGAAGCTGAAAAGCGTGATCACAGAAAACTTGGAAACGAGATGAAACTCTTTACTTTCCGTGAAGAAGTTGGTGCAGGTTTTCCTATTTGGCTTCCAGCTGGAGCACGTCTTCGTGCACGTTTAGAGTCACTTTTACACAGAGCACATAGAAAGCGTGGTTACCAACCAGTACGTGGACCAGAGATGTTACGTAGCGATTTATGGAAAACATCTGGACACTATCAAAACTACGGTGAAAACATGTATTTCACAAATATAGATGAGATAGAGTTTGGGGTAAAACCTATGAACTGTGTTGGTCATATTAAAGTGTATGAAGATGAACTTCGTTCATATCGTGATCTGCCAATAAAGTATTATGAGTATGGTGTTGTTCATCGTCATGAGATGACAGGCGCACTTCATGGACTCTTTCGTGTACGTGAGTTTACACAAGATGACGCACACATTTTCTGTACTGTTGATCAGATAGAAGAGCAGATTATTGACATAATTGATTTCATAGACAAAATCATGACAACTTTTGGTTTTGAGTATAAAATGATGATTAGCACAAAACCAGAGAAAGCGGTAGGCGATGCAGAGGTTTGGGAAAAATCAGAAGCAGCACTTAAAAACGCTATGGAAGTTCACAATCTTCCTTACACTATAGATGAGGGTGGTGGAGCTTTTTATGGTCCAAAAATTGACATCAAAATTCTCGATGCTATTGGTCGTGAGTGGCAGTGTGGTACAGTGCAGCTTGATAACAACCTTCCATCACGTTTTGAGCTAGAATATAATGGTGAGAATAATGACAAGATTCAGCCTGTAATGATTCACCGTGCAATCCTTGGTTCATTTGAGCGATTTATTGGTATTTTAACAGAGCACTATGCTGGTGAGTTCCCTATGTTCGTCGCTCCAACACAGGTTGCTATAGTCCCTGTAGCCGAGACTCATAAAGATTATGCTAAGGAACTATCAGATAAACTTATCGATATTAATGCCGATAGTGAGATATATGCTAAAAATGATTCGCTTAATAAGCGCATTAGAACGGCAGAAAAAACTCGTGTTCCTATGATTGTTGTCATCGGTGACGAGGAGATAGAAAATAAAACAGTTGCTATTCGTGATAGAAGAACGAGAGAGCAGTATAATTTAAGTGAGGCAGAATTTCTGCAGCTTATCCAAACTAAAATAAATGAGGTAAATTTTTGAGTCAAAAGAAAAACCGTGTCATTATGAATGACGATATCCGTGCAACGGAGTTAAGATGTAACGTAGATGGAGCAGAGTCTTTAGGGATTGTTTCATTTGATGAGGCTATGGAGAAAGCAAATGAGATGGGACTAGATTTAGTTCTAATCGCTCCAGATGCTAAACCACCTGTTGCAAAAATCATGGACTACGGTAAGTTCAAGTACCAAGAAGAGAAGAAACTTAAAGAGCAACGTAAAAATCAAGTTAAGATTGTTGTCAAAGAGATCAAACTCTCAGTTAAAATTGCCGAGAATGATATAGATTACAAAGTAAAACACGCAAGAGAATTCTTAGAAAAGGGTTATCATGTAAAATTTAGAGTATTTTTACGTGGTCGTGAGATGGCTCATCCTGAAGCAGGTAAAGATGTTTTACTCCGTGTTTGGCCAATGGTTGAAGACATTGCCACTATGGAAAAACCACCAAAATTTGAAGGCCGTTACTATAATATGTATGTGACGCCACAAAAATAAAATAAACTTCCTATTTTATTAGGAAGTTTTATATTCTACTTCTTTGCAGTTTCTTGCAACATCTCCTCCATCAATCCATACAGTTTGGTACTATTTTTTTCTAAGTCTTTAAAATTTTGAATTATTTCTTCTTTATTTGCCAGCAACTTTTCTTGGTCGTCTAAATAAGAAATGTTTTTATCTACAAGTCTATGAATTTCATGATGAGGATTATCCATCGCTTCATAAGCATTTAGATGACCAAATTTCGTTTTCGCCGGACCTGTATACCATTTACCTAGGCTACATTCCATTGGAGATGGAAACTCTATACGTTTTTCTCTTCTAAATAGAGATGAATAAGCGTTTGATTTATATATTGTATGGTCAATTTTTGCTAAGACCACAAATACCATATTTTCTAATGAGTGTGCATAATGAGATGCTAATTGTGCTGAACTGCTAAAGTTATCAAGCGTATTTGTAAAGTTATCAATTGTTTGGCTTGACTTTTCTGCCATCTCTATCATAGAGAAAGATCCGTCTTGAAGTTCAGCAGCATCTTGTTTAAATGTTTGAATAGAGATAGATATCTCACCTGTAGCTTTTTGGGTTCTCTCTGCAAGTTTACGAACTTCATCAGCAACTACGGCAAATCCACGTCCATGTTCGCCAGCACGGGCTGCTTCGATAGCAGCATTAAGTGCAAGTAGGTTCGTTTGGTCAGCTATATCTTTAATGAGGTCTACTACAGAATTAATATCTGATGTTTTTTGATGAAGTTCATTGATTTTTTCAGAAGAATCATGTACTCCGTTAATGAGATGGTGAAGAGTAGTGCTGACATCATTTATGGCATCACTATTGGCCGCAACGGATTCTACAGTACCTCTATTTGTTTTTACAATCTCTTCTATATTTAAAAGAGATTTTGATAAATCCTCTTGAAGGAGAGTTAACTCCCCAATTACACCTTGACCTATATGAGATATAGTAGAGTTAAAATCAGAGTTTTCAATTTGTGTTGTGTCTGTTCTCATACTTGCAATTGCAGTGTTTGTAATATTTACATTTTCTAAAAACTGACCTGAAAACTCATCCTCGTTAATGTGAGGATAAGAAGATTTAGCACTTGCTTGCATAATTGATGAAGAGACTGCTGATACAAATGAGTTCAATTGTGATATTAAACCATTAAAGCTGTTACGTAAAGCTTCGAGTTCACCTCCATCATTGTAACTGATATTGTTATTGTCCAGTTTTCCAGACTTAGCATTGGCCATTGCCAGGTGTAATAAGTTAATATTTGATTGTACTTTTCGAATATTTATAAACATGTACCATGCTAATGCAAAATTTGCTATGTTTACAATTCGCATGATGTCAAAGCCATAATTATAAACTTCTACGATAAGAGTAATGGTAAAGATACATAAAGAAATCATATTTGCATATTGGATTTTTGTTAGAGAGGATATGTTAGTCATAAGTTCTACCTTGCTAGGATAAATAAATTTTATATTAGTATAGCAAAATAGCATGGTGCTTCAAATATAAAAACATATAAGCACCAAATTTGAACTATTGGTGCTTTATTGTAAAACTATTATCTATTGAGAGACTTTCGCTTTAAGTTCTTCCTCTTCTATAGAGTCTTTTACATACTTAATAACTACAAGGTTTTCAGTTTCATTCACATACCACTCTGCTATATCTTCACTCTCTAAAGCACCTAGTTTGTCAAAGTCAACGCTCTCTTGTGGGATGAAAAGATGAGCATGTCTTTTTGGGTTTTGGAGTTTTAAAAGTGTCCAAATTAGCCAAAGTGCTATTACAGCTGAGATTGTAATGCTGAGTGTTTCTCGAGAGCTAAAATCAAGGTAGAGACCAGCAAAGGTACCACCTAGAAATGTAAAGAAGTACGCAGCTGAGTTAGAGATACCAAGAGCAGCACCTTTTTGATGCACCTTTGCAAACTTAGAAATCATAGACTGAACAAGTGGCTCCATCATATTAAAAGCGATAAAAAATGCAACTACTCCAACAACAAACACTGTACTCGAAGTTGTGAAACCCATGATAAGAAATGAAGCGAGAAAAAGCACTATAGAGATAAGAAAGATCTGTTTTGGAATATTACGTTTTTCACCAAAAACAGCAGCGGGACCCATAGCTAAAAGACCAGCAATCATAGCCGGCACATACGCTATCCAGAGTTCACTCTTTTCCCAATTAAACCCAAATTCTGGTTTTGTAAGAATAATAGGAATAAGGACAAAAGCCATTGTCATAAGCCCTTTTTGTAGAGCATTAATAATAATCATATTGAGAAGGTTGTTGTCTTTTAATATGTCTGATGTCTTTGCATCTGCATGGTAGATATGTTTAATTTTAGGAGGTGTTGGCACTTTTGTAAAAAGTAGGATGATTGCTAGAACTGCAAGAGAGGCTGTGATAAGAAAGATAGAACTTATCCCAAACGCAGATGCAGTTACAGGCCCAAGTGCCATAGCAAGTGCAAAGCTAATAGCGATAAATCCGCCCATAATCGCCATTGCTTTACCGCGAGACTCCTCCTCAACTAAGTCAGCAATCATTGCTGTTACAACAGCACCAATAGCTCCAGCACCTTGTAAAAAGCGTCCAAGCATAAGCATGTAGATATCTGTTGAATAAGCACAGATGAGTGAACCTACTAAAAATATGAGCAGGCCAAACAGTATGGTGGGTTTTCTGCCAATTTTGTCACTCATTGTTCCAAACGGTACTTGAAAAAGTGCCTGTGTAAGTGCATAACCACCAACTATAACACCAACTAAAAATGGTGTTGCACCATCTAGGTCTAATGCGTAAACAGAGAGTACCGGAAGTACAAGAAATAGACCCAAAAAACGTAGGAAGAGAATGGATGAGAGAGGTAAAACTTTTTTAAACATATAAAAGCCCTTTAGTGTATAATTTTGAGATTATATAGAAAAGTTTGTTTACATAAACTATAAGGAAAAGAGATTGAAATTAGTTTTAGCTACATCTAATAAAGGAAAACTCAGAGAGATAAAAGCACTCTGCAGTGAGTACGAAGTAATTCCATATAGTGAGCTCCTTGATGAGTTTGAGATAGTTGAAGATGGAGCGACCTTTAAAGAAAATGCACTTATTAAAGCAAGAGCAGTTTATGAAGCCTTTAAAGATGAAGATGTGGTGGTTTTAGCAGATGACAGCGGTATTAGTATAGAAGTTTTAGATGGAGCACCTGGTGTATATAGTGCACGTTACGGCGGTGAGAATGCAACAGACAAAGATAATTTGCAAAAAGTTATAGATGATATTAAAGCAAAAGGTGTACAGAGTTCAGACGCCTACTATACAGCAGCGATTGCTATAGTAACAAAAGGGATTGAGCGAACTGTTCATGGATGGATGCATGGAAAAGTTATAACACAGACACGTGGAGATGGAGGATTTGGGTATGATCCAATGTTCATACCACAAGGCTATACACAGACACTTGGTGAACTTGATGATGCAATAAAAAAAGAGCTTTCTCACCGCTCACAAGCACTGCGTTTAGCAAAAAAAATATTACATACTCTATAAAAATTTTAGGCTTAGTTTACAAAACTTTTCTTCTAGTTTTGCGAGTATAATTTGTAAACTGTAACCATATTTGTGTATGGTTTGCATTGTTTCTCCTTAAAGCCCTCATGTGAGAAGCAAAAGAGAAAAGCAAAAAATATTCCTCAATTGAAAAGCAGCAGAAGAGCAATTCCAAATAAAATTCTATAGATTCCAAATGCTACAAAAGTAAATTTTTCTAAAAACTTTAAAAAGAGTTTGATGGTTACGTAAGCGATGAAAAAAGATACTCCAAAACCAATCAATAGTGTGATTAGACTCTCATCTGTAAACTCATTATAGTGCTTGAGCAAGTCATATCCACTCACAGCAGCCATAACAGGAAAAGCAAGTAAGAAGCTAAACTCTGCACTTGCTTTTCTGTTTAAACCAAGTAGCAAAGCGCCAATGATGGTTGAACCAGCTCTGCTTGTTCCAGGAACAAGTGCAAAAACTTGTGCAAAACCTATGAAGATACTCTGCTTAAAAGAGACATCTTCAACATTTTGAATAAGCTCTTTTTCATCTTTTATGAAAAATTTCTCTACAACTAAAAAAATAATACCACCCACTATGAACATACTTGCTACAATGTTGACACTAAAGAGAGATTTTATCTGGTCGGAAAATATATACCCAATTAATCCTATGGGTAAAAAAGCAATAAAAACTTTCATCCAGAGGGTTGTATGCTCTAGAGTAAACTTCTCTTTATAATTAAAAAATACTGCAAGAATTGCAGCAAGCTGGATAATCACCTCATAAGCTTTTGTTGCAGCTGTTTGGTCTAATCCTAGAAAATGTGAAGCTACAATGAGGTGTCCTGTTGAGGAAATAGGTAAAAACTCTGTAAATCCTTCAATAACTCCAAGAATGATTGAGTCAAGTATGGTCATAGATACCCTTTACGTAAGATGCTTTATGTATTACGATGTACAATTAAGCAACATTTTAACATAGAATAGTTTAAACATATTTCGCTATAATACGAGGTTTTTTCATGAAACGTAAAACCCTTGTAGGAAAGATAAAATGTTACTTTTTACACCTGGACCAACCCCTGTTCCACAAAACGTCCGTAATGCTATGAGCGATGAGACTATGCACCATAGAACACCAGAGTTTGAAGCTATTTTTGCCGAAACTCGTCAGCATCTTTTTAAACTTTTTAAGACTGATGAAGTAGTGATGCTTTCATCAAGTGGTACAGGTGCAATGGAATCAGCGGTTACAAATCTCTGTTCAAATACTTTACTCAATGTCAACTCTGGAAAGTTTGGGGAGCGTTTTGGAAAGATTGCCCAAGCACATGGTATTGGAAGTATTGAGATAAAGAATGATTGGGATACACCTGTTGATGTTGATGCAGTTGTTGCGGCAATTAAAGCAAATAGCAACATCGATGCTGTCGCAGTCCAGATTAGTGAATCAGCAGGAGGCCTTCGTCATCCTGTTGAAGAGCTTGCAGCAGCCATAAAGAATATTAATCCAAACATTATGATTATCGCAGATGGGATTACAGCTGTTGGTGTTGAACCAATTGATCCAACAAATATCGACTGCCTCATTGCTGGAAGTCAAAAAGCTTTAATGCTCCCTCCAGGGCTTGCGATTTTAGGTCTATCAAATGCTGCAATTGAGAAGATAGGCAAAGGCAAAGGTTACTACTTTAACCTTGCTACAGAGATAAAAAAACAAAAAGAGAATACTACTGCATGGACAGCTGCAACAACTCTTATTATAGGTCTTTTAGAGATATTAAAAACGATTGAGTTAGAGGGTGGAATAGAGAACCTTTACAAGATAACAGCACGACGTGCTGCAGCAGTAAGAGCTTCATTGGAAGCGCTTGGACTTCACATATATCCAAAAAAACCTGCGGACTCTATGACTACTATTGATGATGTAAATGCAAATGAGATACGTACTATTTTAAAAAATAAACACATGGTCAATGTTGCAGGTGGTCAAGATCACTTAAAAGGCAAGATTTTTCGAATAAACCAAATGGGTTTAATAGCTAATTACGAGATGGCGTGGGTACTTAACGCTGTTGAGCTGGCTCTTGATGAATTAGGGCGTCGTAAATATGATGGAACTGCAAATAGAGTCTTTAATGAGGCAGTTTTTGGAATTGGGCAGTAATGATTCTTGAACATGAAATACCTACTGGCTCTAAGCTTTACTTTGGAGAGAGTGCGCAAGTAAAACGTAAAATAGAAAATATTGCAAGTGAAGTTCTTGCTAATGAAGGGTTTTTAGAGATAGTGACTCCGATATTTTCCTATCATCAGCATTTAAGTGTGGACGATGAGCGTAAACTTATCAAAGTAAATGATTCGCAAAACAATGCAATCTCTCTACGTGCTGACTCCACTATAGATGTAGTGCGTATTATAGAGAAGCGTTTAGGTGAAAATACAAACCAGAAAAAGTGGTTTTATATACAACCTGTTGTGACTTATCCTACAACTGAGCAGTATCAGGTGGGTGTAGAGTATATGAGCGAGACAAAACTCTCCTCTGTCCTTAATATTGCTACAACAATTTTTAATAAACTCGAAGTAGCTCCACTTGTGCAAATTTCAAATATTAAAATTCCATCACTTCTAGTAGAGATGTTTGATGAGCTTGACATTGAAGATTTTAAGCATATCAATATTGACAAGTTTATAAATCTAGATGTTGAGTGGCTTACAAAACTTGTTTATCTGCAGTATGTTGAGCAGATAGATGAGGTTATAGCTATAGCACCACAAGGGATTCAAGAAGAGCTTCAAAAAATGAAAGATCTCTGCAGAGATATGGAGTATAAAAATACAGTTCTAGCACCTATGTACTACGCAAAAATGCTCTATTATGATGAGCTGTTTTTTAGATGTATTGTTGGTAATGAAGTCTACGCACGTGGTGGAAGATATAGAGATGAAGATTTGACATCTGTAGGTTTTGCAATTTATACTGACGCAATTTGTGAAGCGTTAACAAAATAAGAAAAAAAGGGAAAAAGAGTTATGACTAAAGCAGACGTTATTGTTGGAATACAGTGGGGAGACGAGGGAAAAGGAAAGATCGTCGATAGATTAGCTTGTGAGTATGACATGGTGTGTCGTTCACAAGGTGGACACAATGCCGGACACACAATTTGGGTAGATGGTGTAAAGTATGCACTGCACCTTATTCCTTCTGGTGTGCTCAATCCTGATGCAATCAATGTGGTTGGTAATGGTGTTGTTCTCTCACCAGAGTCCATTATTAAAGAGATGACACAGTTTGAAAACCTAGAGGGGCGTCTTTACATTTCTGATAAGGCACATCTAAACCTCTCATATCATGCTTTGATTGACCAAGCAAAAGAGAGACTCAAAGGCGATAAAGCGATTGGTACAACAGGAAAAGGGATAGGTCCTTCTTATGCCGATAAAATTAGTCGTAATGGTTTTCGTGTAGGGGAGTTACGTAACCCAGCGAAGCTTACTGATGCCATTATTGAGTATTTTGAGCAAAACAGAGAGGTCTTTGATGTGTATCAGATTCCAACACCAAATAGATCAGAGCTTTTAGCTGAGCTTGAAGGTTACAAGGATAAACTTGCACCTTACATCACAGATACAACTCAAATGGTTTGGAACTCACTTGATAACGATAAAAAGATTTTACTTGAGGGCGCACAGGGAACACTGCTGGATATAGATCATGGAACATACCCTTACGTAACATCATCTTCTACTGTATCAGCTGGCTCATGTACAGGACTTG
>Ga0272440_1003229_pt1 | contig 12264 bp, 9 predicted proteins | sample SSMMMBAug17_FD_192440 | JGI IMG/M metagenome (GOLD analysis project Ga0272440, IMG submission 192440) | Marine sediment archaeal communities from Little Sippewissett salt marsh, Falmouth, MA, United States - SSM-MMB-Aug17 | ecosystem: Environmental > Aquatic > Marine > Wetlands > Sediment ... | reverse complement strand
AGACTCTGATATAATATCTGATTCATTAGAGTTTTTGCTGTTTTGATCAAAACTCAGTTGTAGAAGAAATATTCGAAGGCGATACTTGAATGATATGTAATCGATGTGGATTTCAGTTCCTAAATGCTAAGGTGATTTATTGCTTAAATAACCAAAACCTACTTGAACTATTCCGGATGTAAAGACAATAATTTTATATGATCATCCAACTTAGGTTTTTAATGGCATAGTTCTTGCCCTGAAAGGGCATAATATATAAGCCGACTTTTATTCTTCCCCTTTTAGGGCAATAACGATGCCATTAAAAACCTAAGTTGAATGATCATAAACTGAATTCATAAAATTCATATTTATTTATGATAATTATTATTGGATGTACAAGAATATGTCAATGAAAAGAAAAATAATACCTACTATTTACCCTCTCTATTTAAACCACACTTTTGGATATAAAACAAAAAAAACTGCAATTGGCTTACACGATATTCATAAACAAGAAATTTATAACTAAAAATTGGCGGGGGGGATTCCTCTGGTCAGCAGAGAAACAGTTGTATACCTTATCGGAAATACCAAAACAAAAAAAGGATTGAAAATTAAAGTAAAACTTGATGGTTACACTTTAACCGGCTTTAGCCCCAATAAACCCAATAACCCCAATAACCGAAGTTCATCCGATGCATTCGGCCCCTAAACTTTTACTTTAATCATATGCTGTGCTTCTTGTTCAATTCGTTGACAAATATTAAGGAGTTCCTGCCCTGACATGTTCAGCGTGCGAATACTGCGGGCAACTTCATTGACACCTTTCGATGCTTCAATGGCATTTTTGGAGACATCATCAGAAACCAATGCCATTTCAGACATCATATGGGCAATTTCATCGGATTGGATGTTAACTTGAGATGCATTATCTGAAATATCATGCAATGACATTGTTTGCTGTTCAACAGCTTGAGAAATGGACTCTGATGACTGGTTCATAGATACAATCACTTTTTGCATGTCAGAAATATCTGTAATGGCTTTTTGGGTATGTTCTTGAACTCCTGTAATGCGATTGGCAATATCTTCCGCTGCGCTGGCACTTTGTTCTGAAAACTTGGTGATTTCATTGGCAACCACAGCAAAACCTTTTCCTGCTTCACCTGCTGATGCGGCTTCGATAGCGGCATTGACTGCGAGAATATCTGTTTTTTCCGCAATCTTTTTAATGACTTCTGTAACCGATCCAATTTGATTTGCTGCCACCCCCAAGTCTTTCATTGTCTGAGCAGTAACACCTGCCATTGAAACAACCTGAGCGGCAATATTGGAACCATTTTGTGCATGTCCGGAAATCTGATTCATGGCTGAAGTCAATTCCTGAATTGAACTGGCGACAGAAGTATTATGCTCAGACATTTTCTCTGAGGCATTTGAAATAGATTTTATATTGACACTCAGTTCCTCCATTGATGATGCAATGGTTTCAATATTTGATGACATTTCTTCTGATGCCCCGGCGACAGTATCAGATTCCAAATTGAGCTGATCAATCTGGCTGGATAAATTTATTGAAATTTCATGGAGATCTTTGGCTTTTTGGTCCAACACTTTCATGGTCTTTTCTTGTACTTCCATATGTTGTTTACGTTCTATTATGGCCTGATTCTGAGTTTCCTTCTGGATTTTACGTTCTTTTTGAAATTGTTCCAATAAACTGAATCCCAGCATAAATACACACAAAAAGTAGCCAATTTCAACTGATTTTTCTATTAAAAAACTGGATGGCAGCAAACCCACTGTTTTTAATATATAGGTGATTTCTCCAACAAAAACGATTAACCAGGCAATTAGAAAAAAATGCGATTGTGCAATACCACGCCTCAGTGATGCCACAATTGATACCAAAATAAGAAAACTAATTGAAATAAGAAGATACATGCTAAAATTAATGGATATTTCATAGGGGATAACAAAAGGAATCAAAATACCGATAAAAGAAATTATAATTGCACATACAAACACTTTGTTATATTTGTATAATTGTTCATGTATCTTTAAGAAATGTTTTGTAAATAAAAGGGCTGCTGAACTTGTTAACGCTATAAAAACAGGAATCGATATCATTGACCATGTATTCCATTGAGGCCATAACCAAACCGATGCGATTCCTTTATAGGCAATGTGAAATAAAACGTATGTCATAATAAAAAAAGCATAAATCAAACAGGTACGATATCTGAACACACAAAAAAGGATGATATTTAGTAATGATATAAAGAGAAAAAAAACATACAAACTGGCAAGCCCCATGAATACGAACAATTCATATTCAAAGAAAGCTGAGGGATTCCATAATGTCATTGGAAATTGAATGGATGATGACGATTTTACTTTAATATAAACTGTCATACAATCATTATCTGTGAGTTGAATGGGAAAAACAAAATCAGGATGATTAAAAGGGCGGCTAGATAATGGATGACAGCTGCCTGTCTGAATATGACTGATTGTATTATTTTTTACAGTATAAAAATCAATGTTATTCAGCAATGGATATTGCATGTGAATGTACCATGTATTTAGATTTTCAATTTTTTCAGTTTTCAATGCTAGTCTGAGCCAGTATGTTGCTTTTGAAAATCCAAAATTTAAAGTTTTGTCCAATGGTGTATTAAATTGAAGCTGTTCACCTGCAATATCCTGAATATTTAATTGATTGCTTGTATCTTTCAGCCAGTATATATAAGGCGCTAAATTAAGTCTTTCGATATTTTGATCAAGATCAATAATGGATAATTCTTTTGTTTCCGCCATGCAAAAGTCTGACAAACTGCTACAAACAATAAAAATTATGATTGCTATGATTTTATACATAAAATGTTTCCTTTGTTTATAATATTGGATATTCGAATTGCGTCGCCTGCGCTCAATTCATTTGTTCAGGCAATAAAAATTTTAACCCATATTCCATCGCCAGTTGACTATCAGTAAATAACTCAACAAGTTGTGAATCAAGGATATTCTTTTCTTTCATATCTTCTAATATTTCAATTGCTTTTGAAATAGTCATCGGTTTTTTATATGGGCGATCTCTGGCAGTAAGGGCTTCAAAAATATCTGCAATGCTGATAATGCGTGTTTGAATGGGAATTTGATTCCCACGCAATCCCTGAGGATATCCACTGCCATCAAGTGTTTCATGATGTCCACCAGCAAATTCAGCCACACGAGATAGGCTTTCTGGAAAAGGTAATTGTGCAAGTAGTTTAAGTGTCAATTCTGCATGGTTTTCAATAGTTTTACGTTCAGAATTACTGAGTGTTCCTTTTTGAATACACAAAAAATGAACTTCATCTTCAAATAGATATGGCTGAATGATATTATCCAATTGAAATGTTTTTTCTGAAATTTTTCGAATGCGAATGGTATCCTGCTCTGAAATAAATCGGTCTGCTCTATTGCATTGTTTTAGAAATTCCATATCTTCTCGGAGCTCTGATATCTTAAGATTCAGTTGTTCAGTGTCAGGCGAAGTATTATCATTGGAAGGGTTCAGGTGTTCAAGCTCAATCATTTTTTCGATCAATTTAAAACGAGTTTCAATCAAATGAATACGATCCCCAATGGTTTCAAGGCGTGTTGCTTTATTGATAATATGTTCTGGTGTTGTAATCTTACCGACATCATGCATCCAGGCCGCCAATCGTATTTCTTCAAGCTGATCTGACGAAAAATGGATATCTTTAAAAGGGGTTTCCTGGGACTTATTGATTGCATTGGCCAGCATCATTGAAATGTCTACCACACGTTTCACATGACCGCCTGTATAGGGTGATTTTTCATCAATGGCTGTTACAATGGTTTTAATAAAAGCATCAATAAAGGCTTTTTGAGAATCCATCTCACGTGCCAGCATTTGAGCCTTAATTCTTTCAGCATTTTTTGCAGCAGCCTCACGTTCTCGTTGTTCGGTTTCGATTTGCGCTTTTCTGAAAGCCTCATCTCGTTGTAATCGATTGATATAAGATTGTGAATGATATCGAATACGTGCGATCATTTCCAGTTTATCAGGAAGTTTCACCATATAATCATTTGCTCCCAGAGAAAAAGCCTGTGCCTTATATTTTGCTTCTTCTTTGGCAGATAGCATAATCAAAGGGATATGGCGCGCCAGATTATTCATGCGATATAATCGAACCAGTGTAAGGCCATCAAAATGCGGCATGATCAGATCTTGAAGAATTACTGTGGGTTGAATTTTGTTTACCATGTTGATAGCCCGACGTGAATCCAGACAATGATAGAATTCAATATCTTCTTCACTGGTAAGCATTTTTCGGACAGATTTGCCAATTAGTTTTTGATCATCGACCAGAAGTACTTTAATGGTATGATCTGTTAACAAAAGATTGGCTTTTGATAAATCTAATTCATGCATGAATTGCCTGTTACACAATTAATAATTTATATTATTCCCGAATAAAAACCTTAAATTTGGCCACAAGATCCAGTAATAATTTTGATAATTGCGATAAATTATCAGCAGAACTACTTAACATTTTTGTACTTTCGCAAGTCTCATTTGTATTCTGATTCACCTGAACAATATTCTTTTTTAAATTACCGGTAACATTTGCTGCTTCAGCCGCATTTTTTGAGACATCTTCTGCACCAATGGCAAGCTCTGCAGTAGAAGCTGCAATTTCATCAGCCCGAATACTCGCCTGAGATATATGCTTTGCAATGTCACTGGCCGCATCAATTTGTTCATCAACTGCCGAAGTTATCATCTCAGAGGAATTATTAATCTCTGAAATAACAGTTGAAACATCAGATATCACAGAAACAGCAGCATTTGTTTTTTCTTGAACCCTTGTAATCCGCTCGGAAATGTCCTCAGCCGCACGTGCGCTTTGTTCTGCAAATTTTGTTATTTCACTGGCAACAACAGAAAAACCTTTCCCCGCTTCACCGGCTGATGCCGCTTCTATTGCAGCATTGACTGCCAAAAGATCAGTTTTTTCGGCAATACGTTTGATTACAGCGGTTACATCTCCAATTTCATCTGCAGCTTCACCCAATGATTTCATCGTATTACCAGCTGTTGTGGCCATTTCAACTGATTTTCTGGCAATATCAGCACCATGTTTCGCGCTATTACCAACATCATTCATTGATGAAGACAGTTGTTCCATAGAGCCAGCAACCGAATCAATGTTATGGGACATTTGATCGGCGCTTTGAGATAATTGTCGAATATTAACACTCATTTCCTCAGCCGCAGATGCCATCATATTAATGTTCGCGCTCATTTCTTCCATAGAATCAACCATATGATCAGTCGCCTTGGCCTGACTTGAAATACTCACATCCTGTTGACGTGACATGGCAGAAATATCATTTGCCGATTCAGCCACCTGGGTTCCAGCTTTTTTTACTTTGGCGACAATACGACTCAATTGATCGGCCATTTGAATCACTTCATTGGCCAATTGACCAATTTCATCTTTTTGTTTAATGTCAAATTTTGATGTAAAATCACCATCAGATATGGTTTGAACATATGCTACAAGACGTTGAATTGGGAGAATTGTGTAACGAGATGTTAAAAAGATAATTAAACACATAAAGAATAAAGCGGCAAATCCACCTAATTTTATTATAATTTCAATAGCATCTGAATTCTGGGTTGCCTTTTTGATGGTATTTTGAATGGCCTGATTTGTCAGGTGTGATTCCATAGAAATCAAGTTTTGAAGGTGTTTTTTTATGATTAATCCTTTTTTTTCAAGTTCAGGATATTTTTCACTGGCAGTATAAGAATCACCTGTCGTACAAATTTCAGAAATTTTTTTAAATAAGGGAACAAAGTCTCTCAGTTCATTGGTAATTGAAATAATTATTTTTTTTTCTTTTCGGTTATACTTTTTATGATTCATTGTTTTCAAGTCTAATAAACATTTTTCAATTTGATGAAGATGTTTTTCTGATTCATTGAGAATTTTTTCTTTTTTTACGCCCATCATATTTGCAATAATAAGTTCAGGAATACTGGCATAGGATTCGCTAAAATTTGCGTCAATTTTGACAATCTTTTCCTGATTCTTAAGACTATGGGCATAAAAGCCCTTTAATAAATCCTTTTGTTCGTTGAACTCTTTAAGCAAATAGGAGAGTATGGCAAAAGTAATTAAAATAACGATAATTAATGGACATAATATTTTATAACTAATTTTCATAAGAACCCCTTGATTGGTTTATTGAGAATACATACCACAGCAAACAATAAAATTGTTTTTGCCCACAGTCACATGTTTTCCATAAACTTTTTTCTTGAAAATACCGGCTGTATCAGGTTTGACGTAACTGTAGACTGTCCAACCACTGCCATCGGTCATCGCTTTTTTGACAATTTCATCCCGAAATAATTTCCCACGTACATCTGGTTTTCCTTTATATGAACGTCCTACCAATGTGGGCTTAAAGGGATGTGCCTTGATAATACAGTTTTGATCATATATAAAGACATAGAGCGATTTCGATGGGATATAAAATTTACCGGAAGGATCGCCAATTTTTTTAATTGCAGCAATTCCTTCTGATTCAATTAATTGAATGGCTTTGTTGACAAGATTGATGACCTCTTTTTCTGAGACAGATGAAGCATTAACAAATGAATATAGAGATATCCAGATTATTGGCATTATAATATATTTTTTCATCATTTTCTCCTGTTATAATCATTGCTGGATTGAGACCAGCAAGTTTTCTGCATTCAGTATTGTTAAAAGTTCTGATTGCAGTTTACAAACCCCTACAGAAATTGAACGTTTCATGCTCATTTCTGAAGTTATGGATTGATCGTATTGATGATATTCAATGCTACTTTCAGGAACACGAACAACGCCATTGTGAGAATCCACAAGAATACCAAATAAATCCTGGCTAACTTTTGGCTTGAACAGGATTAATCGACGCTCAATTGAATTATTTTCTCTAACTTGAAGTATTACCCGCAAATTTAATGCCAGATATACCTGGCCACGAATATTTGTCAGGCCTTTGATTTCCTTTGGTGCATGATGTACTGGAGTAATGGAAAAGTCGTCCTTTATTTCGCATACATCGTGAATATTAACACCAAATAAATGCCTCCCCACAGTAAATGTACAAAATTGGAATTTTTTTGCTTTCATATATTGTTTCTTTTGTTATGCAATAAGTCTTTCACACATGCAATCATGCGATCTTTATCAATTTTGACTTCATGTGTATCAAATCCCATTTGTTTGCTTTTTTCAATGGAATCTGCTGAATTCAATGCGGACAATGCCATTGCCGGTATATGTTTATATTTTTTATTGTTTCGAATGCTTTGAATCAATTGCCACCCATCCATTAATGGCATTTCGATATCAGAGACAATTAAATCCACTGATGTAGATTCCAAAAAAGAAAGCGCTTCCATGCCATTTTCAGCTGTAAAAACACTATATCCAGCGCTTTCCAAAAAATTACGTATCAAACGACTAAAAAAAGGAGTGTCTTCAACCAGCAAAATTCTTTCTTTTGTTGATGTTGAATCATTCGTATCTGAAGAAAACCATTTATGTTCCCCCACTCCAAACAATTCATTGATATCTAAAAGCAAAGTCAAACGTTGATTGACAACAGTACATCCAAAAACGCATCTTAAATTGTAGTTTTCTTCCTGAATTGTATCAGGCATTTCTGCAACGCCCAATAGTTTCGTAAAGAGGATACCAAAGGGAGCACCTGATTTTTTGAAAAGGCACAGATAGTATTGTTTTTGTGGTTCACATGGGGAAACTTCCATTATCCGATCCAGACGCACAACAAAAACCGGTTCACCATTGATAACGACAAATTCACGATCATCATTGTTTCCCACCTGTTCAATCTGATGATCGTATATTTGTGTCAAGCGTCGCACCAGAATCAATGGAATTGCATATTGCTCTTTGGGGCCAAATTGGAATGTCAGTATTCGTTCAATATTTGATCCGGTCATTTTTCTGCTGACAGGCAAATTGTCTTCATCAGTCTGACGATTGAATTCGACACCCACATGACGTGCAATACCATCAACATCGAGAACCATTGCCACTTCTCCATCACCCATGATTGTTGTGCCCTGATAAATGTGTAGATTTTTTAAGGTGTTGGGTAGCGGATTTACAACAATTTCTTCTGTTCCTGTCATTTTGTCGATCATCAAGCCAAATCGACGTGAACCTGTTTTTACGACTGCAAATAAAACAGATGTTAAAGATTGTCGTGTAGGTTCATGTTTTTCTGTTATTTCAGCTCTGTCTTTATGGGTATATCGGGTAGGGCGTTTTAGTAATTCATTTAAACGAACAATGGGCAATAAATGATTCCGAAGCCGATAAACTTCCTGATCCCCCGAACTTTCAATTGTGTAATCAGAGCCTTGATATAAACGTACCATTTCATCCATATTCACCTGAGGAATGGCAAAACGTTCATTACTACTAATAATGATTAAGCATGGAATGATTGCCAGCGTAAGAGGGAGACTCATATTCAATCGAATTCCTTTGCCTGGCCTGGAATCAATTTCTATGACACCGCCAATTTGCGAAATGGCTGTTTTAACAACATCCATACCAACTCCTCGACCGGAGATATCACTCATTTCTACTGCTGTTGAAAAACCAGGGGTCATGATTAAAGAAAAAACATCCTTGTCGCTCAATTGGTCCAGATCTCCCTTGGAGATAATTCCTTTTTCAAGGGCCTTTGTTCGGATCATTGATGGATCCAAACCCTTGCCATCATCAGAGATTTCAATATGGATCAGCCCTGCCTGATGATATGCATTTACTTGAATTAAACCGGTCTTCGATTTACCAGCAATATAACGTTTTTCAGGGGTCTCAATACCATGATCACAAGCATTTCTGATGATATGAACCAGTGGTGAAGACAATGTTTCCAGAATATTTTTGTCTAATTCAACATCATTTCCAGAAATATGGATATCAATATTCTTATGAAATCTACGCGCAAGGTCTCTGACAATTCTCGGCATTTTGTTCAGAACATTACCCAAAGGCTGCATTCGTGTTAACATAACTGTTTCCTGCATGTCAGATGTAACAACATCAAGCTCCTGTGCGATATCTGAAATCACTGGATCTGCGTTTCCAGCTTGCATCAACAATCGATTTCTAACAAGAACAAGTTCACTGGCCAGAGACATGAGTTTATCCAAAATATTGACAGAAATTCTTATACTAGATGACTCTTGCGTTGATTGTTGTTCTTTTTGTTTTGATGCTTTTTTTTCAGTAATCTGGGAAACTTCTTTTGTGGGTATTGTTTTCAATGATTCTTTCTCAGGTTTCTTGTAAGGTAACTGAATCTTATTACTTTGCTTCGTTTGATTTGGTGTTTCAGCATCACATTGATATTCTTTTTCTGCATTACGCTGGAGTTTGTTAGACAGTTTCTGCTGAATTTGACTGGCTGAGTATTTTTTTTCACGATCAGATATGGAATTTTCAGACACCATAAACATGGTCATAACCATGTTTTTTTCCATTGAGGTTTCGTACACAATTCGAAGTTCCAAATCTGCCGCATTAAAATCCTGATCCATATCTGTGGCTGATGTGTTCAGTTTCGCATCAAGAATTGTCCCCATACTTTGTAAATCGCGGATTAATTCCATAGGTGATATATTTTCAGTTTCATACAAGGCCTTTAAATCAAAATGAATGTTAAAACATTTTTTTTTTTCAAATGTATCAGGAGGGAGTTGGTTCTGGTCATTATTGTAATTGATATCAAAGTCTTCTTTATTTATTTGTTCATCATTTTTATCAGATAACTCCTGTGATAGTGTTGACAGTTTTTTATCATTTCCTGATGACAGTTGCGTAATTATTTCATATAGTTCTTGAATGTTAAATGAATCACAATGATGAACATCATCAATCATTTGTTTGAGCAAATCTGTGCTTTTTAATAAGGCATCAATAATGTGGCTGTCAGGCTGAATTTCTTTTTCACGCATTTTATCAAGCAAGTTTTCCATTGTGTGAGCCAATTTCGTGATATTATTGAAATTTAAAAAAGCGGAACTTCCTTTAATTGTATGAATACCTCTAAAAACCTTATCAATGAGACCCTCATTCGATTGATCTTTTTGTGACTCTAGGACTAACAGGCTTTCTTCAATAGTTAATAAATAATCTCGAGACTCATCAATGAAATCATTTATAATATCTTCATCTACTTGCATGGTTTCATTTCCTGTTATTAAAATTATGGATCATATCTTGCTTAAAGCAATTCATATGCCAATAAATTTACGATATAATTAAGGAGCATGAATATGAATGGTCACCAAACAATTGATTTGGAGATATTAAAGAATTTTGAGATATTTCAAGGCTTGATGACACAAGAAATGCAAATAATCCACGAAGTAAGTATATTGATGTCTTTTATTTGTGGAGAGGAAATTCTAAAACAATCTGATCTGTCGATGGATCTATTCATTGTTGTCAATGGTCGTTTGAGTGTCAATATGGGATATTCATCCACAAAAGAAAAACGACTTCAAAAAATAGCTGAACTGAAGACCGGTGACATTTTTGGGGAAATCGGTTTTTTAGAAGGGCAACGTCGATCTGCGAGCATTTCTGGTATGGAATCAGGACAGGTTCTCAAAATGGATGGTTTGAAACTCCATGAAATATTTGAAATTAATCAACACATGGGTTATGTCATGATGCGTAATATTGCACTTGTTCTTGCCCGCCGTCTGGTTGATATCAATTATCAACTAAGAAATCTTTACTATTAATAAAATGCAATGACGTAAATAACGAAGGTATGAAAACTTAAGGGAAAAGGTTCGTTGGATACGTCACTTGATTTATGACTATCGTTCATTATTTCAGTTAGTTATAAGTAATTAAATATATTGAGGTTTTTTAATGAATATCTCTCACAAGAATTCAACAGCTTTGTTTGAATTGGAAAAAGATATTATCGGTGATGAATCTATTTTGTTACAAAATGAGATCAAAAATTGCTTGAACAAGGGACAAACACAATTTTGCTTTAATTTGGCCGAAATTCAGAATATTGATCCACCAGCTATTTGTGCATTAATCGCACTAAAAAAAAAGATAGGAGATGGGTTTACATTTCAGGGTAGCGCAAATAACATGATTTTTGATTTAATACTGAAGCCATAATAAATAATGATCATACTTGATGTTTACTGAGATACTAATAATCTAACATATTTTTTCGTTTGCGTAACGAAATACGCTACATTTTGTATTCTTTTTTATAAGACAATACCCCCTTGTATCCCATTCAATCCCGACTATCCTAAGTAAGCGATCATAAGTTTTCGGGTAGAATAAAGTAAAATGTTCGTCCGCCTTGCAAAGTTCGCCCGCCTGGAGCTGAAGCTCCAGGCTATTTATGTGTCGTCCCTAAAGGGACTTATAATGTCTTTTTAATTAAACACTTCAAGTCCCTTTAGGGACGACACAGGAATAGCCTGGAGCTTCAGCTCCAGGCGGGCGAACAATTTTGGTTGGTTTTACTTTTATCTACCCGAAAATTTATGATCGCTTACTTAATGTCTAACCCAGGCCGTTGCCCTGGGCTGGTATGTTGCCGCCCTTTCAGGGCTAAGAAAAACGCCCCCTTTTTTAGAATGCGCCCATTCAGACATTCAGACGTATAAAAAACAAAATAATAATAATTCTTATTCAAATCAATATGTTAAAACAATTGTAATTGTTTTTCAAAGCGCATTTTATATATATAGCTATATTAACTGACAGCAACTTTCTTACTGACTGCAATACAGTATACCATATATAGCATACTAACTACAGCTTTCAGCCTATATTACTATGTATAATAAAATAGTGTCTATATATTAACTACAGTTAACTGTCACTATTCAACAAGCCATTCAAAATGTAAAAAGTTTAAAAAGCTAAAAGGTTACATTGTCCTGAGGAGGCGGAACCCAACGCGGTCGTCGCGAATGCCTGGGGAGAAGTTGCCGCGATTGGCCGAGCGAAGGAACCTCGGGAAGTAGTTCCAGCTCCCACCACGAATCACACGGTACGCGCCGCTGGATGGGCCAGTGGGATCAGTAACAGGTTCATTTGGATAGTCACCATAACAGTCTTCACACCATTCCCACACATTCCCATGCATGTCGTACAAGCCCCAGGCATTAGGTTCCTTTTG
>Ga0272440_1003228_pt1 | contig 12266 bp, 2 predicted proteins | sample SSMMMBAug17_FD_192440 | JGI IMG/M metagenome (GOLD analysis project Ga0272440, IMG submission 192440) | Marine sediment archaeal communities from Little Sippewissett salt marsh, Falmouth, MA, United States - SSM-MMB-Aug17 | ecosystem: Environmental > Aquatic > Marine > Wetlands > Sediment ... | reverse complement strand
TCCTGATCGCTTCCCACAAGCCTTCCGGAAAGCGTGCCATCTTCCAGCCCCTGACATTGTTGATCTTTAACAACTGGCTTATCGTTTATTTCCAAAACAGTCATTGTTATCCAGGCCTTTTCAGACAGAGCCAGGCCATCATTTGCAACAAATGAAAACCGATCAATGCCATAATAATTATTGCCGGGCGAATAGGTTGCCCATCCTGATGACAAAACAGTCAGGCTGCCTGCCTCTGGATAATCGACAATCTGAAAAGAGAGAAGATCGTCATCAATATCTGAAGCATACAACCGCCATTGTCTGACATGATCCTCATTCACAGTCATTTGATCGGCATATGCAACAGGCGCGTCATTTACTGGATTGACTGTGATATCAATTCGTTCCATATTTGAAAAAGCCTGGCCATCAAAGCCTCTAAACAAAATGATATCCGTCCCATTGAAATCAGCAGGCGGTGTATAATAATACGTGCCATCAGCCATGAGAACAAATGATCCCATCCCCTGTTGCGAAACAATTTCATATGTCAGGGGGTCATTGTCAATATCTATGCCCTCAACCTGATTACTGCCAGATGTGTCTTCATCGACAACCAGCGCTGATGGTTTAACTGTTGGCATGTCATTAACCGGTGTAATGTGCATGACAACTGTTGCGGTCATGGAATCGATAATACCATCATACACCTTGTATGTGAATGTATCCTGGCAGCAGGCATTCATATCAGGCTGATAGTAAAAAGCACCGGAACGATCATCAGTAATAGATATCTGACCTTTTTGCGGGGATGATATTATGCGATAGTTTAATCGGTCATCATCGAAATCAATGCCTTCAAGATTGCCATTCATCATGCGATCTTCCAGAACAAAAAATTCTAAATCCTTTGCCAGCGGTGTATCATTGACAGCCGCAATATTGACTTGAATCGTTCCAATATTGGAATTCAATTTGCCATCAGTGACCAGATATTTGACCTGATCAATCCCAAATTGATTGTGAAAGGGCGTATAAATAAAAGCATTATCCGAAAGAATCGTCATGTTCCCCAAATTTCCCTGAGCAATAATTGAATAAACCAGCGGGTCGGCATCAACATCAATGGATTTAAAATATGCTATTCGGGCCTGATCTTCAATGATATCCAGGCTGAAATCTTTGGCAATAGGGGCATCGTTTTCCGGCTCAATGTTGAGGTTTATACTTTGTTGGGACATATTACTGTTATCACTGACTGTAATGGTCAGGCTGATCGCACCATTGGCATCGGCATAAGGTTTGACATACAGGTTTCGGATGACTTTGTCTCCCCGAATATACAGGTAGTTCGTATCATTGGGAACAACCAGAGGATCGCTTGATTGAACGTTAACAAACAAGGTGTTCAGGTCAGTATCCACATCATTTATTTCAACAGAAAACCAGGCCGAACTGTCTTCAAGCATGTCAAATGGAGGTTCGACTTTAATTGTTGGCGGATCGTCAACCGGTGAAAGGGTCAAGGTGATATCCAGACTGCCGCTATCGGTTGGAATTTCTGGATCTATTGCCATAATCGTGATGGTTGTTGTTCCAGTCACATTGGGCGATGGTTTTAAGTGAAGAAAAGGCATGTTGGATATGTACTGAATATCAAGCCATTCAAACATATCAGATTCATTGGCAACTGCTGTGATACTAATTTGCGCGGATTCGCTTTCAGCATCAGTCACAGTCAATGGAATGAAAACAGCCGGACAGTCTTCCTGTAAGTACTGGTGGTCAATGGGTGAAATATCTGGCACATCATTTACAGGCAGGACAGTCAAAGAAAATGACTGCACATGATCTGCCAGACCATCAGAAAGTATCATTTTTATAAATGAGCCGCCCGACTGGTTTGCTGATGGCATTATTTGTAAAATCCGGTTATTTCCAGAACCGGTAATCAAGAATGAGTCATCCGGAAAAAGGGTGGGATTGCTTGCAGTAACAGTCAGATTAAGCGCTGATATTGAATTATCGACATCACCAATGATCAGATCAATGGACAGGGTTTGATCTTCGAATATTTTCTGGTCATCTACCTGTGTCATTGTTGGGAAATCGTTTTCAGGAAGTATTTGAATAATAAAGTTTTCAGTCGGACTGGAATTTTGCCCCTCACCATTGTCCTTGAGAAATATTTGACAATGGGCAATGCCATTGGCATTGGGAAATGGTACAAAGTTCAGATTTCCCTGGTCTGAAACTGCTGGCAATCTGGAAAATAAATCTGGGGCATCTGTCTGTAATACAAAGGTTAATTCTTGATTGGCCTCATTTTCTGCACCAGGAGAAATAAATTTGGCCCAACTGTCAAACTGACAATTATCATGATCTTCAGCAATAATTATATCCTGTCCTTTAGTAAATGCGGGGGGATCATTTACCGGCGAAATGCTTATCTGAAATCTTTTGGGCGTAGACTCATTGTTTTCAGTGCCATCATCAACAAGAATGAGCGTGAGAATTGCTGTACCAAAGGCATTTTCAGCAAGGGTATAATGTAAATCTCCTTGTGCTGTCACCACAGGCGGTGTTGTAAAATATTCGGGATGTGTATTGTCTTTTATCTGAAAATGCAATTTTTGTTTATTTTCGTTCAATGGGCCCGGGCTGATTTGTGTGGCCCATTTGACAAGCGTTTGCGGTAGAGCATCTTCCCATATATTCAGATCCATGCCGATTATAAAATCCGGGGGATAATTATAAGGATTGACTGTCAAGGTGAATGCCTCAGAAATTGTGGCGGTTCCATCAAAAACAGATACATGAATCCGAGTTACACCCGAATAGTGGGCTCTAGGCGTTATCTGCAATTCACGTGAAGCCCCATTTCCTTTAATTATCAAGTTTTTGTCGGGGATTAATGTCTGATTGTCTGATGAGGCCTGTGTGATCAGCTCTGTTGCCGGGGTTTCAGGGTCAGAAATGGTGAACAAGAGTGTGATTGATTTATTTTCTGAAACTGTCTGTGGGGCAATGGGGTGTATTTCAGGTAAATCATTGACAGATCGCACCCAGAAAACAAAGGTATCCTTTTGAATGGCATTGGGTAAGCCGGTGCCATCATCAACAGACAGTGTGATATTGGTCTTTCCATATGCGTTATGATTAGGGGTCAATGTCATTGTGTGATAATCCAGAACGATATTTTCTGATGTTAATAAATCAAGATTACTGGATTTGGCAGACAGATAAAGTTTTGTCAAAGGGGTTTCTTCATCAGAAATTGAAAAAAACAGGGTGTAAGCAGTGTCTTCATCACTGATCTGGTCTGGAATTGGCTGAATAATTGGGGAATCATTCATTTGACGCATTTCAACATTAAAGGATTCAACTGTTGTTGTTAATCCATCAGAGACCTGAACACTGATAAAACAATTGCCCGATGCATTGACAACCGGCTTGAGGCTTAATTCCCATTGCCCCAGCGCACTGTTCAAATCCATTGTACTGGAAGGAATAATATTTTCATCTGATGACACAGCCATTACTGACAGACGATTGCTGTCAACATCAAAAGTAGTAAAAAATACTGTTTCCGAGTCCGTATCTTCACGTAACCAGAGATCATCTATCGGTGAAATCACCGGTGGATCATTCACAGGCAAGACATAGAAAATAAAATCATCCACAATAGTGTGGGTGCCATCAGAGACAAACAATTGAATATGGCTGTCTCCAAAAGCATCATGTATGGGCCTGATGATTAATGTGCGTTTTTGACCAATGCCCAAAATTTCAATATCTGAATTATTAACAAGTGCTGTATTGCTTGATGTGCCGGTAATCACGATCGACTCGCTGGCAACCCCACCAACTGTCAATGTGAGATAGAGCGGGATATCTTCAGTGGTCTGCTGATCCAGGACATTGGCAATCATGGGTACATTGCCGGCATTTCGAATAAAAACGTTAAATTGTTGGGTTCGGGTAAGAAAACCATCACTCACCGCCAGTTCAATCGGTGCGATACCAAACAGATTGTCAGGGCTGTCAAGGGTCAGTGTATATAGGTTGTTAGAGCCTGATAACATCATGAAGTCTTCAGGAATCAACTCAGGGGCCAGCGTTTTTGCCTGAACCGATAATTGACTGGCCATAAATTCGGCATCTGCAATGGTAAATGGGATGGCAATACTTGTTTCAAGCAATTCTTGATCGACAATATCCGATATGGTGGGGATATCATTGACACTTCGCACAGAAATATTCACCACGCGGGTAATGGCGGCATAACCATCAGAAATGGTAAATTGTAATTGACCCGTGCCATAGCTGTTAAAAATAGGCTTTGCTTCCATACGATATGTTGATCCGGTTGCATGTATCCATATGGCCTGATCATCAAACAGCGCCGGTGATAATGATTGCACCTGCACTGAAATTTTATCCTGTTCTACATCAGACACAGTAAAATTTTGATAGACAAGCATATCCTCATCAATGGTTTTATCTTTCAGACCCGATATCATGGGCACATCGTTTATGCTGGCAACATTGACCCAAATGGTATCAGTCAACTGATTGATACCATCTGAAACACTTAAACTGACAATACTTTCGCCATATTCATTGGAAACTGGTGTCAGTAACAGAATCATGGTATTGGGCGTGATCGGATGGGGGTTCACTGATAAACTGTTTTTATCGAACAAATTTACATTTTCCGAACCTGTTGTAAAAACAAGGTCTGCTATTTCTGTGTCTGTATCCTGAATCAGAAATGGGACCTGTGCTGTGTTGTTGTCTTCAAGCAGATAGAGTTCCTGAATGGGAAAATGCCATTGTGGTGGGGCATTCGTTTTTTGGATAATTTCAATAGTTATTGGTGAAACGCCCTGATTTTCTGCCAGAATCGTAATATATCCAGCGCGTTGATCACCCAGGTTTCGACTAATGGTTATATTCAGGTCTTGTGTTTGTGTGCCTGTGTGAATATCGTTGAAAGCAATCCAGTCATCATTTGTTTGGGCGTTCCAGGTCAGTGGCATGGATTCGTTTTCAACAATTACCTTTATGGAAAGACTGGCAGCAAGTGCAGAGACAATCTGATGTAATGGTGAAGCTGTCAGGGATTTCAAGGGTGAACTTTCATTTTCAATAATGGTGATATATTGATCTGATCTCACTTGTTGCAATCTGCTGACATGACCGCCCGGCCAGTTCACCATTATTTGATCTATCAGGGCCTGATCCCCCAGACCCAATAGCATGATTTGACTATCCATGCTGCTGTGACCTGTCTGTGCAGAAATTTGGCGGATTTGTCGGATATCCCTGCCATAAATTAAGGCATCCACAGTGATCTGCGCGCCAATGGCCGACCGATTGGCATCAGAGCCAATACAGCGAATAGCAATCCAATGTCTGTCAGCGGATTGATTTTCGAGTAAAATATGATTGTCATCAGATCGCACAACCAGTATGTCCATGTCGCCATCATTGTCATAATCAGCCACAGCGCTGGATTGTCCATTGCCGGTGGAAACATCCCCTGAGCTGATTCGGGTAAATTGTTTATTTCCATTGTTTTCATAAAACAGATTATGAAAATCCATACGCGGTACAAACAAATCCAGATCGCCATCACGATCAAAATCAGCCCAGGATGCATTAGTGGCTTGACCGCCATCTGTACAGGGAGAAATATTTGTTAATTGTTGAAATCCGCCCTGACCATCATTGTGAAGCAGCACATTATTTTGGGTCTGATGCGTTAAATACAAATCCATGTATGTATCATTGTCAAAATCAGCCCAGACAGCGGATTCAAATGAATTCTGAGCCGAATCCAGGTTCAGCACTGAGGTTTCCATAGAATAAAAAGCAAGCTGACCGGTGTTTAAAAACAGGGCGACCTGTTCAGGAATGATCAGATCCATATAGCCATTTTGACGATAATCGCCCCATGCCAATGATTTTCCATGTAAAGCTATGATGCGCGCGCCTGAATTTTTTTCAAAATGTCCATTGCCCAGATTGATATAAAGCGCATTGGATGCCACGCCGGTGTTCGTGACATATAAATCCAGAAAGCCATCATTATCAGCATCAATCCATGATGCCCCATAAGAAATGCCGGCATCGGTCACGACAATATCATCATGAATCAAGGTAAACAGACCATTGCCATCATTGACATACAGCGCATTGTTTTCCTGTGGATGAACAATAAAAACATCTACATCGTTATCATTGTCATAATCGCCCCATGTGGCGGCTGTGGAATCGCATGAATAATTGACCAGAATATGATCTGAAATACGTGTAAATGTGCGATTTTTGTTGTTTCGATAGAGACTGTTATTTGAATGGCGATTAATCACAAAAATATCCATCCAGCCATCATGATTGTAATCCACCCAATTGCATCCCCAGGCAGATTCCAGTGTATCAGTGAGATCACCGGCTGAAACTGATTTGAATAAATCAATAAACTCATTACCCGCCTGAGATAGACATACTTTTTGTGGGCTATGATCTGCATTGGATGCCGATATTACAATACATGCGGTGCGAGTATCGCCCGGGTTTTCTGCAAGCCTGAATTCAAACCATCCATTATCAACACCAGATAAGCTGGATTGCGGCGCAATCCATTCATTAAAAATATTAATTTGCCATTCCAGGATTCCCTCACCAATGTTGGTAATCGAAATTTTTGCTTTGCCGCCTTTGGCTGGAATGCTTATGGTTTTGGGGAAAACATCAATGCCTGGCAGCGGTTGTCCAATAATTTGAAACAGCCCCTGTTTATCATGAACCAAAGAATTTGCGGCATTTTCAATTTTAAGCATGGCATTCTTTGTTTGCGGACAGGTTACTGTCCAGTAAAATTCTCCAATATTTGGATAATTATCAGCTATTTTAACAAAACTATCGGGATCTCCCCCTGAACGTGATAAATAAATATTGACCGCATCAACAGACAGGCATGATTGCCATTGAATGTTGAGCAAATCATCTTCAATCCACTGACTTCCAGGTAAAGGCATGCCCACAGTAAAACATTGAATTGATTCCTGGGGACCGGCACGAACTGGCCGAACATAATATTCATAATTCAAATTGCGAATGTAGGATGCCCCATAATAAAAAAAAATGGCCCAGGCATTTTTTTTATCCGGGGGTTGATCTTTAGTCCAAAACCAGTCTGATCCCTGATTGAAAAGATTTGTTGCAATGGCAGGATCATACCGATCAAAACGAATGAGTGAACGCATTTCTTTTCGTGATGGAAACCGCCAATCCGCATTGCCCGCCAGTGTTAAATTCTGGCATGCTTCTGCGGTGGCGTGATATGTATCCATAGGCAGTGCATTTTTTGCCCACATATAGCCTGTACAGGTATCAGTAATGGTGTTATCGAGATTGTCAACAAAACGATCTGCCTTAAAAAGGCAGGCATCAATTTTACCCCGCACCGAACGAATGTAGCAGGAGTGGGCTTTTGAAACGTAATCATCTGTGCCATCAGAAAAATCCACCATCCAGGCATCACCCGCATACTGTGCATGCGGGGTCGCAGACCAGTAACAACCGGATTGCGCATTGGGAAAGAACTGACTGGCAATATGCGGGCTGTTTTTTGTGACATGAATAAGAGACATTAATTCAAATATTTCAGGCATGCGCCAGTTGGATTGACCGCCAAAAAATTTTCTGTTGAGCCAGTCAATATAGTATAGCGTATCGCCAGCAGGGGTTGTTGCGCCTTCGAAACCGCCATTTGTCGCATTATCGGGATTGTACCAGGTAAATTGGCGATCATTTCCTTGCATGCTATTATCAGGGGGTTTTATTTCCCATATCAAGTCAGTTATAAGGTCGTGAACCATTGTAAATGATGTTGCATTATCTGCAAGCGGGTTCCCCTGATCATCCAGTTTTTGGAATCTTTTGAAAATGGCGATTTCATTTTTCGATTTGACAATCACTGTAAAGACCGAATTGACCGAGTATCTGGGATTACTTGCTTTAAGCGTAATTGTCGCTGAGCCGCTCTGATCAATCACAGGTGTAATGATTAAATATCGCCCCACAAAATTTTTCAGAATTTGAATATTTTCCATGGGAACAAGTTGGGGATTGGTTGTTGTGACTGTCAGATGGATGTTTTCATCACTATAAACAATATCAGTCACAGTAAATGGGATGGGTTCACTGACTGAATTTTCTTGAATAAACACTGTTGGAATTTCTGAAATGGTCGGTTGAACAGTTAAAGGGCGGACAGTGAGCAGAAAGGATTCATGAGCGGCCATATGGCCATCGTTGACAGTAATTGTAATTTGGCTTACACCCCATTTATCAGGAAGCGGCGTCAATGTCACATACCAGGACCATTGATCCACTGTGAGCATGATACCATCATCATTGACCAGACCCATATTACTGGACTGAACAGACACCTGATAGTCATCATTCTCAATATCGACCACATTAAAATAAATGGCTGATGATGTGGAATTTTCATAAATATTTTTATCAGGAATAGATGAAATAACCGGTGGATCGTTTACCGGTTGGACAATTAATTTGAAATCGCATGTATCACTGTATTGACCATCTGTTACAATGACAGTCAGATCAACAGTGCCATAAAAGTCTTTGGGGGGAGATACGATTAATGTTTGATTATCAATTTTTGTTGAAAAGGATGTGTTTGAAATTTGGGATGTAAATGTCAGCAGATCGTTATCGCCATCAGTGGCAGTTAATGGGTAAATGAGCGGGGAGTCTTCATCAATAATTTGATCGTCAATATAAGCCAGCTCTGGTGCATAGAAGCAGGAACCATCGTTAACCTCAGCCATTGGATCGAAATTATGGGCCTTTGGATCAATACATCCTGGTATTCTGGGATCGCTCAGATGAAAAACATGCGGTGAATTCATTGTCCCAACAGCCATTCCCTGAGCAAAGGGAATGGCTTCCTGAATCAAATGGATTGTTTCACTGGCTGCATCGAAAAACTGAAAAGAAATGGTTTCACCCGGGTCATTTGAATCGTTGCTCCAGACCTGTAAAAAAAATCGCGTTCCAACAGGCGGATGCACGGCTTTTGCAACGCCCCGGCATTCATCGCCCACAAAAGCAGCAAGTGCATCACCGGTGCCGGATATATTTGTATCATTTAAATCGTGAACAATGGCTGTAATGGCGCACCAATTTCTGAAATCTGATGGGTTTACAGAAAAAGGAACGTCGCAGAATGCGGTCTGGATCGTCATGAGAACCGAGACAACAGGGATGAATAGTTTTATTGCTTTCATGTTGATTATTTCCTTTAAATATTTTGTTTGATATTATTATCGTTTAGAGACGCAGCATCCTACAACACAATTAAAATTATTATCAATAAAATATATCATACAATACATCTATTTTACCAAAATGTTATATTTATTTAATATTTTGTATCTTCATTGGATATTTCAAGACTTTCCCAAATCAATCCATACGCCCGATTCAAACAAGCTGTCAATACAGAATCCTTTTACTGTCAGAGCTGCATCAACATTTTTTGAATATATTGCCCCTTTTTATCTCTATAATTATATCTAAAAATGGTATCCACTAAAGGGTAATGAATTTTCTTGAAAGTGTGAACATATTTTTTGCTGATCCAGCGATAGTAGTTTTCCATGCTTTTCATATTTTGTGGAAAATTGATTGAGATAAGTTCATTGATTCGCGCATCAGCATCATGATCAAAAAAATTGTTCAATTTGGGTAAAGGACCATCTATACAAGGTTTGTATTCCTGTGTAAATACGTATGCAGCGGGCAGACTTTTGATAAATTTTAATCGATCAATATCTTCACGCAAAGATGTATTATAGCCATACATATAGATAAACTCAACATTTTCACGCCAATTGAATTGAAAATATTCATAATTACGCCTGAGTAAACTGAAATGATCTGTGGTGTTCAAGCTAAAATAATAATTATTCCTTGAAAATTTTGTGTTTTGGCAGGTTATCCTTTTAAGAATCTCTGCACGTGTTTTTGTGATCAACATGAGATCTAGGCTTTGAGTAAAATTAACAGATATTTTTTTCTTGACCATTTCCTCTAAAAATTGATCTGCCTTGGGATGGCTAAGGATATTGTCATCCAATAAGATGAGTTTGGATCTGTTTTGCAATAAATCATCAAGGTCACTCACCTGATGGGTTTTACCTTCTTTGGTGGGAACGATACAAAATTCACAATTTTTGGGACATCCTCTTGTCAGAAATCCAATGGCACGGTCTTCCAATTCAGGATACAGGGAATAATCAGGTGAAAGTTGTTCAATTTTTTTTGGAAGTCTTTTGGTGATGCTGACACCTGTTCCTCCAATTGTAAGTCTATCGCCATATTTTTTTTTTAATTGACTGATTTTACAGAGACTATTATTTTTATTAAAAATAACTGATACAAATATTTTTTCAGCATGTTTTGTTTTAACCTCAGGTTTGACTTTTACCACAGACCATCCATTGTTTTTATAATAGCGGGATAACTTCATCAACGCGAGATTGGGCAACCTGCTGTCAACATCAACTAAGAGAATCGTTTTTTTGGGAAGGGTTATGGGAGCTTTTGATTTTTTTTTCGATATTGATAATGAAGGCAGTTTCAAACGTTTGGTGACAATGCTTTCAGGCACATTTGTCATGGCCTGGGGCGATAGGGTGACAATCATTTGCATATTCGGAAAGAGTTCATCCCACAATTTCAGCCATGAAGAAAACAGATCTGATGGACACAATGTATAAGGTGAATGGAATAAAATGATGCCATGAATATTGAAGGCATCAGGCACAAAGGGGGAAGCGTCAATGATATGTCGAGCGGCGTCTATAACAGGGCACAATAATTTTTTTTGATAGTCTGGCAGCCAATCCCATTGACTGATAAAATTGCATTCTTTGTTCATCCAACAAGACGTATCAATATTTAAAACTGTTGATATGCAAGTTTTTAGTTTTATCAGGGCCTGTTTGGCGGGATATCTACTTTTAAGAATGGCCCGATAATGGAGGCGTTTTAAAAATTCAACAGGATCAGTCAACTTAACATCTTTATCAAATAATGTATGAATTCGAGTTGTTCTAAAATTCGGATTCAAAAAATCAAAGTCATCAGTTCCAGTGTGATAGTTCAAATGATTGCCATAAGCTAAAAAAAAGTAAGGTATATTGCCGGAGGAAAAAAAAAGGTTACGTGTTTCCAATTGATCATAATAATTAGCCAACTCAATTTTGTTCATGTAACTGGCCTTTAAATCAGGTGTTATTTGAAAAATATTTTTTAATCGAGTTGATGAAAGATTACTGAGTTTTTCTCTATGAAGATGGACTGCATAAACAAATTTTATCTTTAATGATTGATCCGGTTGATTGATGTAGGTATCCAATGTACATGGCAGAGAATCAAGATCGTTCGGCCCGCAAAAAATCAATGCAATCAACTGTAATAACTCATTATTTTTTTTGTTCAGTGGGAACAGATGCCATTTGGGAAACGTATCATTGGTAAAGTCACCCAAAACAATTTCAGTATTATTATTTTGAGGTGAATTATTTATGTGTAATTGCAATAAATACATAATTAGTAACAACGTTTTTGCATTGTAGGGTTGAATTCCAAATCAAAAGGTTTGGGACTCCAGACTATATTCTACTTATATTCAGAATGCTATATGAATGGCGAAATGTGTGACAAGTAACCCGTTTTTTAATATTAATACTTTTAGAAGCCACTTTAATCGCTCTCTGAATCGTATGTTCTTTAATATGGTGACTTCTTTCTATACCAGATCTTGGATCAATAGATCTTCTCATTGAAGGAAAAAGATATTGCCATTGGATTTCAATGGGTGCATTTGGGTATTTAGTCTCAAGAGCGTCAGGAAGCCATACCGCACCAAAGCCATCCATTAGATCATTATCGTGAAGATTTTTCAACTTTTGAATTTGAGTAGCGGCAGAAACTTTCTTATCAGTCGCTAGATAAGACAAGAATTGTTCAATCTCCATTTTGCCCATTTCTTTAGGGTGTTTTTCATAATTTCAAAATTGATGAAAATCATGATATTCCCAATTCAGTACCTATTACAGCAAGGCAGAAATAATGCCCCGGTTATAGCTATAAAATTTTATCAATGCAAAGTTGCGGCAAAGCCGCGACCGCCTGGGGTTGAAACCCCAGGCTATTATCTGTCGTCCCTAAAGGGACTT
>Ga0272440_1003227_pt1 | contig 12271 bp, 11 predicted proteins | sample SSMMMBAug17_FD_192440 | JGI IMG/M metagenome (GOLD analysis project Ga0272440, IMG submission 192440) | Marine sediment archaeal communities from Little Sippewissett salt marsh, Falmouth, MA, United States - SSM-MMB-Aug17 | ecosystem: Environmental > Aquatic > Marine > Wetlands > Sediment ... | reverse complement strand
ATCATATGGTCAAGCTGTTGCCAAGCAGGCAAAAGCAGATGGCTTTCGTGTGCTGCTGGGACCTGGTTTAAGGCAAGCATCAATTACATGTAAAATTTTATTGGCTTTTTTATGTATGTATGTAATATGTAAAAAACTGGTGTATGCAAGTTCGGAGCAAAAGCACGTTTTTCGGAAATTTGAAATAAAAGATTCAGTAACCAATTAAATTAATTAGAAAGACAATATCTGTGTCGAGCTGACACCAAACGTTGAGCGCATTTTTACAACTACTGTTTTTATTGATTTTAGCATGTTTGGTGCATCAAAGCCAGTCCTTTTGGCGTTTGGTGCAGGTTACACCTGTTCATTTAATTTAAACAAAGCCTTGCAGTAACACGTTACCAATTAACCAATTTATCAATAAATCAAAAAAATTAGGAATTAAAAATGAATTCAATTAAAGTCCTGGTTCTTTCAGGATATGGTTTAAATTGTGATCATGAAACAGCCTACTGTTTTGAAAAAGTGGGTGCAACTGCACATCGTGTTCATATAAACGACTTGACCCGAGGGCAGTGTAAACTTAATGATTACGATATCCTTGTATTTACAGGTGGTTTTAGTTGGGGAGATGATCATGGTGCAGGTGTATTACAGGCACTTCGGATTAAAAAATACCTGGCAGATGATTTAAAACGATTTGTTGATCGAAACCGACTGATCATAGGAATTTGCAATGGATTTCAAACATTGGTGAATCTGGGAATTTTGCCGGGATTAACCCCACAATGGGAACGTAATGTCGCATTAATTCACAATGACTGTGGAAATTTTCGTAACGATTGGGTTAAATTGTTGATAAATCCCCAAAGCCCTTGCGTATTTACCCAAAATCTGGATTATATGGAATTGCCTATTCGGCATGGTGAAGGAAAATTTTATGCTGAAAAATCGGTTCTTGACCAACTGATTGATAATCAACAGGTGGTCATGCAATATGCGTTGGATCGCAAACAATTGGCAAACAATCAATTTCCAGACAATCCCAATGGTTCAGCAGTTGATATTGCAGGGATATGTGATCCTACAGGTCATATTTTTGGCTTGATGCCGCATCCTGAAGCCTTTCACAACATGACCAATCATCCACAATGGCCGCGTTTTTCTCAACAATTGCCATCCGATGTACCTGAAGGCACACGATTGTTTGAAAATGCCATTCAATATATCCAAAAAATAAAGAAATAGCAGGGGTAATATTGCAAATATTTATTTTTTAATGTATATTCATCCGCATACTAATCTGTAAATAATTAATCATAAAAAAGCAATCAAGGAGAATCAAAATGGCAAAAGGATCCAAAGGATATAATATCAAAACTTACTTAAAAGGCCAGACAATCTTTAAAGAAGGTGACCCGGGAAATCTGGCATATTTAATCCGAAGCGGTTCGGTTGATATCTATAAAGTCATGAACAACAAAAAAATATTGCTGGAAAGACTTCAACCCGGAGAAATCTTTGGCGAAATGAGCATTATCAGCAAAGAACCTCGAAGTGCCAATGCTGGGGCCAATGAATATACTGAACTGGTGGTGATCAATCAAAAAGATCTTGAAGTATCTATTAACAAAAGTCTTCCTATTGTTCAGGCACTTGCAAATCTCTTGATAAAAAGACTTCGGCACACCAGTGAAATGATTCGAGAACATCCAACAAATAATATCTTTTTAAGTGTCAGTAATCTATTGTATCTAATGCACGAAAATATCACCCTACCCAAAAAAGGCAAAGGGGAGTATCTGCTTTCTGAATCCAAAGATCACTTGATTTATACTGAAGCCTGTCAGGTTTTAAAAGATACACTTTCCTTGACCCAGGTAGAAATTGATGGGGTGATGCAATATCTATTGGAATTGGGATTGATTGAACTTAAACAGGTCAAAATTGCACCCATGGTGATTAAAAAAGTGGTCTCCATTCCTGAGATTGATAAATTTCTCGAGCGGATTCAAGAATATGCCAAAGAATGGAAACCTGAAAAAGGGTCTTTTATTCAAGATCTGGAATTCATTGATATTGAAGAATTCTCAAAAATCAGCGGTCTGACAATCGATAACATCGTTGAAAAGTTTTCACAAAAGGAGATCCCTTTAGAGTTGCTTTATCTTCATAAAGCGGGCGCTGCTGCCTGGGCTGATAAACATGGCGGAACAAACACTGACGAATCTTGATAAACTAATCAAGCCGCTGATCATTTTCACAGGTATATCATCAATTGTTACGCAATTACTGACAATACGAGAATGCTATGCCCAATTTCATGGCAATGTATACGTGATTGCCATGATATTATTTGTATGGTTGATTGCCGGCGCTGTGGGCACATTGCTTGCCGAAATTTGTTCAAATAAAGTCTTAACAAATAAAGTTCTCGGTTTTTTATGTATCGCGCTGGCTATTTTACCAGGAATGCAAATCCTGACTATTCGAGTTCTCAAGCATTTTGTATTTATTCCAGGCGCTGAAATTGGTTTTTATAACACTTTCGTGTTTGTTACATGTACATTTTTTTTGTATGCGCTTTTAATCGGATTTGCATTGCCTTTTATGTATTATGTTTTCAGTCGCTCCTGTCAAGGCTTTGAGGCAGAAAAGGTATATATTTATGACAGTGCTGGCGATGCATTGGGCGGTTTGATCTTTTCTTTTTTTTTGGTTCAAACATGCACCCCTATTATTGTTGCATTGATAATCAATATCCCCTTGTTGATTGCATCATTTTTTTTAATATCACAACGCTTTTATTTATCATACATTCATTTGCTATTCATATTGCTATGTACTGCATTTTTTATTTCGCCGCTCTTTTTTGAACACGCCAGTTTGAATATGATGCACAACAATATGGTTCACTATGAAGAATCATGCTATGGACGTATTCAGGTTTTTAAAAACAAAAACAGCTTCATCATGCTCACTGATGGTATCCCCCAAAGTAATGAAAGAGATATTCCCTTTGACGAATCAATGGTTCATTTTGGACTATCACACGTTCAAAAGATTCATCGGGTGCTAACCATTTCTGCAAACAAGGGCATTTTATTAGAAATTCAAAAATACAATCCCGCATTCATTGAAAATGTTGAAATTGATCCAGTTAAAGGGAAAGTGGAAAGTCGGTTTGATTTTTTACCTGACTTAGAAAACCTTCAATTGATCTATACAGATGGACGTAAATACATTCAAGAAACAACAAATACTTATGATGCTGTTATCATGAATTTGCCAGAACCAGATACCTTTCAGGTCAATCGTTTCTATACACAAACATTTTTTCAAATCTTACATTCAAAAATCAGCTCAGATGGTGTGGTTATTTTTTCTATTGAAGGGTTTGACAGTTATTTATCTGATATTCGCCAAAAGCAGATTTCATCACTGTATCAAACAGCCCTGTCAGTTTTTCCCTATGTCATGATGTATCCTGCTGAAAGAATTTATGTCGTTTGTGGCAAAAGGCCACTTCAGACCGATATTCCAGAACTGTTATCAAAGAAAAATATTCAGACACAGTATATTCACTATTATTATTATGGTGATATTTCTCAAAGCCGCATTCAATATTTACACAATCAACTCAATCAATCGGTTGCAATCAATCAGGACAATTTACCTGTTCTGGTGCGCATGACAGTTGAAAACTGGTTATCTGCCTTTCATACAGATTTAAACCTTTTTATTGGAAGTATTTTGATATTATTTTGCTTGTGTGCATTCATGACAAAATCAACCGAATTTGTATTGTTTTCCAGTGGTATGACGTTAATGGGCTTTGAGGTATTGCTGATTTTTTTGTTTCAAATGCGAATGGGCAATGTCTATTATCAGGTGTGCTGGATCGTGACATGTTTTTTGATTGGCCTGTTTCCTGGTGCATGTGTTTCAAGTTATTGGATCCGCAAAAGAAAAATTTCGACAACCTTGCTTTTAAAATGGGATTTGGGAATAATTGCAATGATTCTTGTGGGATTATTGTTGTTACCCTGCAACGTGTCATTACTACATTTTTTAAGCTTTGGCTTGTTTCTTTCAATGATTTGTGGGTTCCAGTTTCCATTGGTATTACAAACGCAAGAATCTCAATCTAAGGGGATTACACGCATATTTGCCGCTGATATTTTAGGTGCTGCTTTTGGAATTGTTCTGGTGTCAGTTATTGGTATCCCCTACTTTGGTCTCACATGGACAGCATTGGGTCTGGGAACTGTCAAGCTTGTAAGTTGTATGAGATTGATAGGCCCCCTTTTATTCCGCAAACTGCGGTAATTATTTTGCTCAAGTGAATCCACCTGAAGGTGCGCAGTCAGAATTCGATCCTTTAGAAGAAAAAACAGAAAGCATCGTTTCAGTTTCTTTGTGTCCGCAGGATGGGCATACAACTTGATCCTTGTCATTACTTCGAACACATAAATATTCAAAAATATTGCTGCATTTTTTACATTTAAATTCATAAATTGGCATAAAACAACTCCTTTTAATGGTAAATATTAATAATATTTGAGTTGAACAGTCATAATTTTTTCAATTTTGGAAATCACTTCACGAATGGCAAAAATAATGATTCGATCATTCGCGTGAATCGTTGTGCTGCCAGTTGGAATAAACGTTTCATCTTTTCTTACCACACCCACAACAAGTGCGCCTTTTGGAAAGGGGATTTTTTGAAGTGATTTTCCCGCAACATCTGAGTCTTGTGGAACGATTGCCTCCAAGACTTCAGCCTGTTCGCCTTTAATAGAAATTGCAGACAATACATTTCCCTCACGAATATGCTGCAATATGGTATTGACTGCTGATAACCTCGGACTGATAATATGATCAATTCCGATAGCTTCAACCAGTGGAAAATAGCTGAATTTACTGATTCGCGTAATATTAGAACGTGCCCCCATTCGTTTGGCAAGTAGTGATGATAAAATGTTTGTTTCTTCATCACCTGTAAGTGTAATCACCATATCCATGTCTTGAACGTTTTCCTCAATCAAGAGATTCTGATCAGTGCCATCGCCCTGAAGAATCATCACACGATTGAGCTTCTCAGCCAATTTTTGACAGACTTGCGGATTTTTTTCAATCAATTTTGTCTGGATTGAACGTTGTTCAAGTGCAGATGCCATCTTGTAACCAACACGCCCGCCGCCAATAAGCATGACACGTCTTACTGGTGTGGTATCCACTCTAAGCAAATCAAGCGTTTGTGTAAGATAGCGAGTCTCACACACAATATAGACAAGATCGCCTTCAGCCAGGACATCCTTTCCTCTTGGGATAATGAGCTTTTCCTGTCTGATAACAGCAGCAATCAATATATTACCGCCATTTTGCATGCGCGGCATATCCATCAGACGAGAACCCAACAATGGAGATCCCATTTCCAGTCGAAACCCGATCAACTGGATACGTCCATCAGCAAAATCGCCAACATCAACAGCGCCAGGCACATTAATAAAACGTTCAATGGCACGTACAGCCTCCATATCCGGATTGATAATTGTATGAATATGTGGCGCATTGGCTTGAAGCGCGTCCTTGTAAATAGTAAAATCTGGATCACGAAGCCGAACCAGTTTCATTGTTTGTGGACTGATATAATCGGAAAAAAGGCAGGCCACAATGTTTATTTGATCGCTATCTGTCACTGCCAGAAGAATATTGGCATCTTCTATGCCGGCATCTTTCAGCACCGAAGGGCTGCTTCCAGACCCATTGATCACCTGAACATCAATACTTTCAGTAACCCGACGCAGTGCATCCTCGTTATTGTCAATTACAACAACTTCTTTCTGTTCATATGCAATCCTGCTGGCAATATGATAACCCACTTCACCAGCACCAATAATAACAACTTTCAAATTGTTTCTCCCTGTCTATATCCAAATATTTTTGGAATCAATGATCATTCACTTTGTACAATCGCCTTGATACCATTCTTATCAATTGTTTCATGTGGTAAGCTCTGGTATGTCTTGATAAGCATGTCAACAGCAAGCTTCATGACCTCTTTTTCAGAAATTTCAAATTCAACAGCAATTTTCTTTAGCTCTTTTATTTGTCGTTTATTTAGGTTCACACAAACCCGACCGCTGTCAGGGGTCAGATGATAGTGACTGATACGTCCCATAAATGATTCTCCGATCGGCGATTATCAAAAAGTAAATACTCTTATCCTTCGTAGATTAAGCGTTGATGCATATTTTCATCAGCCAATCGGGATTCAATATCCACATTAAAAAAACTGGCCAAAGGTTCTAAAATTTCAGGATTGTCTTGAAACACTTGCCTGGCAGCATCGCGCACGATAGACAATCCATTTTTTGTCATTTTGCCTGTTGGTTGACGACATGGTCCGGATGGCATCCCCAAAATCTGCATCAGCGTTTTACAAGGCAGCGGGTTTCTGGCCCGACATGATACAGACCCATAAGGCGTATCCTCAGTGGTTACAACTGAAACAAGTTTGAACAGCGGAGATAAAGCATCTTTGAGTTGTTTCGCTTTTTGATAATTTCTTTCATGATATGCTGTAACCATGTCTTGAATCGCTTTGGGAGCAATATTCGCAATGACTGAAATCACACCTGATGCCTGTATATCCTGGTCTGACATCATTTCATAGGTTTTGTCGTCATCACCAGAAAGGATTGTAAAATCAGAACCGCATAACTTCCTTGTTTTTTTCATATTATCAATATTACCAGTGGCTTCTTTAACAGTGCTAACGTTTTTATGTGTTTTAGTCAATATGGCCAGATCTTCTGGTAATAGCTGTGTGCCGGTACGACCCGGAATAATATAGGGTATAATTTGTAAATCAGGAAATTTTTGTGCTATGGGTTCATAGTACTCTTTGCGTATTTCCAGTGAGCTGGGGCCATTGTAATATGGATCCACCATTAACACCGCAGTAACACCCGAAATAACAGCATGATGCACCGCATTAATTGCCTCTTTTGTATTATTACTTCCTGTTCCTGCAATACATGCACATTTATTTGACGTTTTATCAGCAATGAATTTAATAACTGTGTTGTGTTCATCCCATACTAATGTCGGGCTTTCACCTGTTGTTCCCACTGCCACGATTCCTGAAACTTTGTTTTCTATTTGAAACGCAACCAATTGATCCAGTGCATGCATATCAATTTGATCACCAGCAAAAGGTGTGATCAAGGCTGTATAACATCCTTTAAACATTTGTTTCCCCTTATTTTGATTTTTCAACAAGAATTTTATTTATTGTTGTAATATATATAGACTGAAAAGAATCGTCAATGAAAAATTTTTGATACTTTCTTTTCAATACGAGAATTGTTTTTGTTGATTTGTTTTTTGATTAATGGTAGTGTAATAATCTATAAAAAAGCACATTACAAAAAGGAGGAAACCAATGGCATATTCACGTATACAAGGCAAAAAGCTTATTATACTCCATTCAAGAAGGTCTGATAGAAAAATCAAGCAGGAAAAACTTTACACATTTGAATCATTAAGTGACGCTGCTGATATTGTTAATTCAGATACGAAATGGGTGTTATTCTGTGACACACTATCTCAACAGTATAAGATAAAACTTGATAGGGATAAACTAAAAAAAGGTATACAGAAAAAGCTTGAATCAATCCAGTTTGATGAAACAGATATTTTTAATAAATCAGTTAATCAAGTGATTTATTTTTTAAAGAATTGCGAGGTACCTCTATCTCCAAAACAAAAGCAAATGTTATTCAAAGGGAAAAAGAATTTAGAAAAAATTCGAGATATCATTGATAGTAAGTTAGCCCTATTGGATGATTCAGTCAGTCATATGTTTGAATATAAAAAAGATGTTGAAGACATCTTTAATCGCGGCCTGGATTGTTACGAATTGGGTAAATGGGATGAAGCCAAAGCATGCTTTTTAGAAGGGCTTAAGCAAGATCCTGATCATGTGGATCTGTTAGTTCACGCGGGGCTTATTGAATTAATCCATGAAAATTATTTGTTAGCCTTGAACTATTTTGATGATGCCTCGCGTATTGGGAAAAAACGTGCTGATTTTATGATTTCAAATGATCCTGAAACATATGTCAAAGAAATTGACCTGGATGCATGGGCGGATGGAAAAGTTTGTGAATTACTTGATACATGTTCTCATAGGGATACAGAGGAATGTATTACATGTGAACATTATCCCAGGAATGCGAAAACTGACTTGTATCTTCATTTGCAGTTCAGGCCCTTTTTTAGAGCATTAACCAATAAAGCAATTGCATTGATGAAGCTAAAGAGATTTACAGAAGCAATTGATACTTTAAAACTGTGTCAAGAGTATCAATCGCTTTGGGGAACGTACAATATGATTGGCGATTGTTATTTGAATCTTGATGATTGGCAAACAGCAGATGAGTGGTTCAATGAACTCTTATGGAATGATGCTTTTTATGTCAAAGCCTTGATTAAATTCAAACTCGGTCAGCTAGAAAATGCGTTTAAATATCTTTTTCAGGGAGTGATCAAGAATCCACACATTGCCCAAGTTCTAATTGGTAAAGAAAAGCCCGAAGAAATTAGATATCTTGGAGGAGGTTTACGTGATGAGCTGGAAGCATCAGAATTTTATCATGAAAAAGGTTATCTCTTTACAAAAACGCCCGATTTTAGAATCCTGCTGCGTTGCATTTTGGAAGATGATGATGTGATGGACTTAATAGACAGCATCGAAAAGGATTATAAAAAACAAAAAAAGAATTCTAATTATCGTATGGATAGTAGTTATTGGGACTTAAAGTTTGGTACCATTGAAGATCCTTTTCTGAATTTGTTTGTTCCAAAATTTATTGAAAAGATGAATGATAAGAACTTAAGCTATTGGAAACCCAAAGAAAATGATGTGTTAGAAATACAAATACTTAAAAAGAATAACCAGAATTGGCTGGTTAAACGTCCTGATTCCAACAATGAATTCTATTTCAGGCCAAAATCATATTTTGATTGTGATGATATTATTAAAATTAAGGTATCAAAAAGCTGGTTTTATCGTAAACGATTGTTTGTAACCGGGGACGCTCAATAAAAAATTTTTCTTGTTTACAAAGGGAAGGCGTTCGTTTATTATATTGATCTGAATTTATGATAATAGTCAGGAATAGCCTGATAATATGATGCTCAATTTATTTTAAATGGGGGGCTCTTATTTTTCGAGCATTCCTTAGGGCATAATTTTTGCAAAATTTGCAATTGAATCAACGTGTCATTATGACCATTTTGTCTTTTCAAATTCAGTAGAAAGAACAAGAGTGTAACCAAAATGGCCGGAATTTAAATTATCTCTCACCATTTTTTGAACCAGGATTACACTGAAGAAGATGAATAAGATGAAATAAACACTGTATTTTAATCATCTTATTCATCTTCTTCAGTGTAATCCTGGTTCAAAAAAATGATGAGCAAATTGTATTCACCGGCTATTTTGATTACACTCAAGAACAAAAAAAACGTATATTGAAAAGAAAGATTGGGTAATAAAAACAAATTGTTAACGACATACAATAAAAGGAAAAAAATTATGAAAACCATATCAAGCCTGTTAATTATGTTTATGTTTTTTGCAGGTCCAGTAATGGCCTCTAATCGTACAATGCCCCAAAAACCAGATGTTCGAAAATGGCAGATTCAGTTCAATCGTGAAAAATTATCATCATACTCGGTTGTATATGATGTCCGAACATCTGAAGAAAAAAGGCAGCATTTAGCGCAGGGTCGCGTCAATGGCAATGTCATATTACTGATTCATGGGCAACAGCAACGACCGCAAATCGCTTATGAATTTGTGTCCAAACTGGCGTTGAATTCCAAATCAGGAATTGTAGTGGTCCCGGTTGTGGATACCCCTTTTGGAAAAGATGCTGTTTGGCGCGGGGATCGTGGAAAGATTGTCATTTTGTTGGAAATGACACGTCGCTTGCTTGCGCCTGATGGTATTCGACTTGAAGGTTATACAAAAAATACAGAAATGCCAGTCATGATCGATAATCAGGATGCAATGGAAAGCAATATTGATAGTTTTTTACCCATTTCAACAAAGTTGACCATCATGGGATGGTCCCATGGCGGACTTCTGGCAAGACGCATCGCCAGCGCATATAGTGGTACAATAGTCGGATTGGCTCAAATTACACCAGCCGGTTATATTCATTGGGGTTTTACCCGCGTTGATAAAACATCCTGTCTTTTGTCCTATTTTTTAGTCGAATGTGGTAATATTGCCAAAGGTATATTTACAGGAGAATTATTTAAAGTTCTCGAAGCATCCTGGGGGCTATTATCTGGAACAATTGGTGATTCATTAAGATCGCCATCAACCTGTCTTACCAGCCATTTTCATATTCTCAAGCCATTTCGTCCCATAAGAGATATGCGTGATTGTACTGTTTTAGCGGATCATTCTGTGGCACCAGTTTCACATCTGAAACATATTGTTGTCATGTTTGGCGCTTCGGATTTTGTGTTTCATCCCACAAACGCCTGTTTGCCAGGAGAAGCTTCTGAAATTACTGATCAATATCGCAATGTGTTTTGGTCAACATATTTTAAAAGCACTAATCCAAATAACACAAGAAGGACTGTCACAATCTTACCAGGGAATCATATCGGACCGATGACCTATCCGGATATCTATATGCGAACAGCTTTAATAGAGACAGGGCAGTATAAGTAAGTCCGAATTTTTGTACTGTATAGACGTAGCATATGCCAGGTCTATACACGACCCAATTCAGGCGGACAATCGCTGACGAACACGGACACATACATCACGCGTTTGGAAAAAACAAAGTTGTGCGATAATAATCCAATAGTTCTTAGTATGCATGCAGCATTTCAAGGCTAAGAAAGCAGCATCCCCAACGACGTTACACGAACATCAAGTAATATATAACTATGCTTAATAACAAAAAAATAGATACAAATGCTTATCAAGGAACAGCTATAAGCAAACATTTAATCAAAGGAAAGGGCGCTGGAAGGATTTCTATTCATGCAAATGTTTTAATTTTTCATAACAAAGATGCGTCTGTTGAATTTCCATTAGTTGGGCTTAATATAACTTCAGGAGGCGCAAGCAATCGCCTCATATTTTTCAAACATGATTCTTTGCCCGATTGGACTTTATATACATCTGATAAACAAATCTTAAAAAATGAAATATTATCCCAACGATTTTATCTTAAAGGACAAATTTCATTAATACATAAACAAAAGTATATTAAATGCACTTTTTATACTTTTGGGTTAATATTATTGATTTGCTTATTGTGGGGCGTTTTGCTGCTCAAGGAGCCAATATGCATATCAATTGCAAAGCAAATTCCGCCAATCATGGAAGAAAAACTGGGGCATACAGCTTTACTGGAATTACAACTATCTAAAAACATAATCGAAAATGAAAAACTTAATCATTATATGACTAGTATCACAGAAAGATTGTTTGAACATATCCCTGATAAAAGGTTTGAATATAAAATATTTGTTGTTTCAGATCCAGCAATAAATGCATTTGCATTACCAGGAGGCTATATAGTATGCAATACTGGTTTAATTACAATATTAGACTCAATAGAAGAATTATTAGGCGTTATTGCCCATGAAACCGCTCATTGTAATCTTCAACATGGGCTTAGAAACATAATAAGCTCAGTTGGATTTTATGTTATTATTTCAACTTTATTCAGTGATATAAACAGCCTGATATCTATTTTAATTGATAAGAGTCAAATGCTGTTAGAAATGAAATATTCAAAGGATTATGAAAGACAGGCGGATAATACTGGATGGCAATATATGGAACAGGCCAATATCAATCCAAAGGGAATGATAGATTGTTTTGAAAAAATGATGGAATTAGAAAAAAATAATTTGGTAAAAATGCCAGATTCTATGAATTTTTTAAGTACACACCCTTTAATGAAGGAAAGAATTGACTATTTGCAAAAAAAATTGCCCATGAAAGATCAACATGTTGATTATATTGATTTTAATATAACAATGAAAGAAATTCAAAAATTCATACGAACTGATTTAGAGAAATAATAAAACCGGGCGTATGTACAGATTAGGGGAAGAAAATGTTGCCACGAACAAAAACCGAAATCCAACCAATGTCCGAAACCAATGTAGGGGCGAACCTTGTGTTCGCCCTCTAACAGAAACCGAAATCAAACCAATGTCCGATGGTGAAGTTAAACCATGA
>Ga0272440_1003226_pt1 | contig 12274 bp, 5 predicted proteins | sample SSMMMBAug17_FD_192440 | JGI IMG/M metagenome (GOLD analysis project Ga0272440, IMG submission 192440) | Marine sediment archaeal communities from Little Sippewissett salt marsh, Falmouth, MA, United States - SSM-MMB-Aug17 | ecosystem: Environmental > Aquatic > Marine > Wetlands > Sediment ... | reverse complement strand
TGTTTTCTTCACTTATTAATGAACAAATGGCTATTAAATGCAGATCAGTTGGTTCAAGCGCTCATGTAACCAAACCTCAAGTAGGTGAATTAGTTAGTATTGTTGATGGATTGATATTATAATTTTTATATAAAACCCATATATTTCTTTTGTAATTCATATGAATATAATGTTAAAATTTTTTGGTATAAAAAGTGCTATTAATATATTCTACGTTAGAATTTCAAATAAAAAGTTCTATAACCTTTCATTTTCTAATTTGATTCTTTTTAATTGCAATATTTTTGATATAGCTTAAAATTTTTAGATATGATTCTTTATAACTTCCATGAATTGTTAACACAATAAAACATGAAAGTTTATACTGATAGCTTACGTTATCGTGATTGAAAAACGTGTTCGTGTTCGAATAAGTCTTACGTTCACGATCAAGAACACGTTTTATGTTACCAAGTTACCAAGCACGTTCGTGAGCACGAATATGTTCATGAAACAAGCACATTCAGTATAATGAAAGGAAGATAGATGAATGATGAGGTAAGAAAAGATATATTACTGGAAACTGGTACAAATGAAGTTGAACTTGCAGAATTTTTACTTGGAAAACAGAGTTTTGGTGTAAATGTAGCAAAGATAAGGGAATTTGTGCCATATTTAAAAAAATCTGTTACCAAAGTTCCTAACTCTCATCCTTCAATGGATGGTGTATTTTTATTAAGAGGAAAAACAATACCTTTAATAAATCTAAACTTTCATCTTCAAAGAAAAGTAGAAGAAATACCAGAAAGACCAGTTGTTTTAGTTACAGAATTCAACAATTTAATTAATGGCTTTAGAATTGATGCAATAAACCAAATACATCGTCTTTCATGGAATGATATAAAACCATTAAATCCATTAATATCTCGTAATGCACCACGTCTAACTGGTACTGTGCATATTAAAGGAACTGAAATTTTAATTTTAGATTTAGAATTTATTATTTCTGAAATTTTTCCTGGAAAAATGAAAGAACTAACTGAATATGAATCAAAAACTCAATCAAAAGAAGAGCAAGATCAAAAAATACAACAAAGATCAGATGTTAAAATAATTATTGCAGAAGATTCAACAATGATTAGAACTTTAATTAAAAATGCTGTTAATTCAGAAGGATATACAAATCTTCATTTGTTTGATAATGGTAAAGATGCATATAATTATTGTGTAAAATTACAAAAACAAGCTGGACAGGAAAATAGATCAATAAATAATTATTTAAATATAATTGTTTCAGATATTGAAATGCCTCAAATGGATGGTCTTACCTTATGTAAAAAAATAAAAGATGAGTTAAGATTTAGAAATATTCCAGTTATTTTATTTTCATCGCTGATAAACGAACAAATGGTTGCAAAATGTAAAGCAGTTGGAGCTGACTCATTTATTTCAAAACCTCAAATGGCAAAGTTGGTTTCAATGATTGATAAATATATGGGATTAAGCCCTGAAACAGAGACAGATTCAATTGAATGATTTTGTAAATTTCAGGTCAATTATGGTTGATGGTCTCGTAAAAAGTCAAAAAATGAGATTTTTATCTGTGTAACAATTTGAAATTATTAATACCGATTTCTATAAAAATGACTTTTTTACGAGACCAGTATGGTTAAATTAGAATTTTTTAGAATCATAAATTAAATCAGGAAGTTTAAAAATAGTTATGCAAAAAAATCTCATAGGAATTAAAATGTTTCAAAACAAAATTTAAATAATGTGCATTGTTGAATTTAAACTAGATTACAGATAAATTGATATTTAGGAAGGATATTGTTTTAATGAAAAATATTAATAGTATTTTTAATAAGAATTATAAAGATTATCTAAAAAAAGTAGCTATGTCTGATTTTTCTTCAAAAAAAGACATTCTTGGAATTGAAATTAAAGACAATAAAATAGATTTACCATTTTTAAACAGAAATTTTAATATTTTTTCTGAAAAAATAACAGATCAATATTTTATTGAAGCTGATTATTCACATTGCGTGCTTTTTTGTAACTATTTGTTGCAATGCCCTGATAAAAAGCCAATATTTTCTGACTGGGTTTCTTATAATAGCTTTAAAGATTCAGCTCCACTTATAAATTATTTTGAAAATAACACCCATCTGCTTATTGCTAATGCATTTACAAAAAATATTGATATCTGTAAAAAAGCCTGTGATCATATAGGAGGTCAGTTAGTTGATATAAATCTTCCTTATGATTTAGTAAGAAAATTTTATATTCTTCCAAAAATTCCCATCCTTTTCCTTTTTAATGACTCAGATGAAGAATTTCAAGCTGTTGCAAAAATACTTTTTGAAAATTGTGCTGAACAATATCTTGATGCTGAATGTATTGCAGTTGCAGGCACTTTGTTTGCTCAATATCTAATAAAATCATCTGGTTTAAAGATTAATTAAATGGACTAACACTGACAAGCAAAGACTTACACTTCACATTTTCGTTTTTTGAATTTGGTATGGACTGGCACGGACAAGCACAGATTTACACTTCAAATGTTGGAAAAAATTATTTTTTTCTCATATCGTACTTTAAATGTTTAGAAAAATCATTTTTTTCTCATAATGTCCTTGCATAAATATTGCATGCTTATCTTATTTTTGAAATCAAATATCTCATAATTTGTTTGTTTCAGTAATAATATTCCTTTCTTTAAATATTTCAAATACAATTTAAAAGGATTTATAAAAGGTGTCAAAAACAATTAAGTATAAAATAGGAATAAAACTTTTAGTTATTTTTTCAATTGCTTTTATTTTATCAATGATTTCTCAATTTTATTTAACCAAACAAATGATAAATGAATTCGGGGAATTTTCAGCAACAAGAAATAAAAATAATTTTATGATTCAAGCCTGGACATTTTTATCTAGAATTACAAGCGAACAGGCTATGCGTTATGAAAAAATTTTAAGTAATCTTAAAATTTCATCTGAATTAATTTCAGCTCAAGCTGAATTTCATTTAAAAAATAAAACTCTAAATGCAAATACTGATTTTTCAATTCAACATGAATTACAGAATAATAAAATATCAATAAATACAAAAGTAAATGATTTGTTATTTATGTATTTTGGAAATATACTTAATAATAGTCTAAAACCAGAAATAAATGCTGTCTTTAAGGTAAATACTTTTTTAAAAGAATTGAAAATGAAGCACCCTGAAATAATGTCATGCTTTATAATAACAAAATCAGGAATTTTTACTTATTATCCTGAAAGTTACTTTAGTAAAAAATTTAATAGTATTGATAAATTCAATCTTAAAGATTCTATTTATTACGATATTTCAAAGGAAAATAATTATCAATCAAAGAAAACCAAATGGACTAAATTATATAAAGATACAGTAAGTCAAGATTTAATGATCACTGTATCAACTCCAATTTATATAAATACTGAATTTATTGGTATAGCTGGCCTAGATATATCACTTGAAAATATTACAAGAGAAATTTTAGATAATACAAAATCACAAATAAAAAAAATAAAATCAATGTTTTCATTTTTGGCAGACCATAAAAGTAATATTATTGCTTTTCCTGAAGAAAATATGGAATTATTCGGGCTGACATCAGACAATAAATCAGACAAAATTCAAAATATAAGTTTAATAAAATCATCAATTCCGCAAATAAAAAAAATGGGAATAGATATGGCTAAAGATGAACCTCAACTTCATAGGATTGTAATTAATGATAATTGCTATCTTATTACATCTCATTCGATTTCATCAACAAAATGGCGACTAAATATTGTTGTTCCTGAATCAGTGATTTTAGAGTCTGTGAATGAAACCCGGGATGCTTTAAAAGAGACAATTGCTAATATGATAAATCAATTTGCTTTTGTACTTATTTGTTTTCTTATAAGTACAATTTTAATTATATCTTACTTTATTTATAACTACATTATTAAACCATTGAGAAATTTGCTTATAGCAACAAATCAAGTTAAAGAGGGTAATTTAGATACAAAATTAGTTATGTTAAGAAATGATGAAATAGGATATTTATGTAATAATTTTAATATAATGGTAACATCTCTTAAAAAGGCAAGTAAGCTTGAAAAAGATTATTCAAAAAAATTAGAAACTGATGTTTACAAAAGAACTCTTGAAATAATGCAGAAAAAAATAGAGCTTGAAAGTACTTTACAAGTTCTTCAACAAGAAATAACAGAAAGAAAACAGTCAGAAGATGAACTTCGTAAAGAAAGAGATTTTAGTCATAATCTTGTTGAGCTTTCACCAGCTTTTTTTGTTGCAATAAATCCAGATGGCTCAATAAAAATGATGAATCGTGCCATGTTAAAACAATTAAAATATTCATTAAATGAAGTTATAGGAAAAAAATATACAAATATGTTTGTTCCTGAAAATGAAAAAAAAGAAATTAAACATATTTTTCAAAAATTGAAAAATTCAAATCAGGCAGTTATTAATGAAACAAAGGTTGTGTCAAAAGATAATATTTTATATAGTGTCCAATGGCAGGGCATGACTGTTTATAAAAATGAAAATGAAATAGATTATATTTTTGGTGTTGGTATTGATATTACTGATAGAAAAAAAACAGAAAAATTATTAAAGCAGGCAAAAGAAAATGCAGAATCAGCAACAAAAGCAAAAAGTGAATTTCTTGCTAACATGAGCCATGAAATCAGAACTCCTTTAAATGCTATAATTGGCATGTCTGGACTTTTGCTTGATACTAATCTTGATTCTGAACAAAAAAAATGGGCGCAGACAGTCAAAATTTCTTCAAAAGCTCTTCTTTCAGTTGTAAATGGCATTTTGGATTTTTCAAAAATTGAAGCTGGAATGTTAAAAATTGAAAAAATTGTATTTAAATGTGAAAATATTGTTGATGAAGTATTAAAAATTTTAAAAAGCCAGGACACCCAAAAGGACATAAAGCTTATAAAAAAATTATCTAAAGATATCCCTCAATACGTTAAAGGAGACCCAGAACGTTTAAGACAGATCCTTACCAATTTAGCTACTAATGCTATTAAATTTACAGAAAAAGGCTATGTCAAAATCTCAGTCAATATTAAAGAAGAAAATGATAAATATATTATTCTTAAATTTGATGTTTCTGACACAGGTATTGGCATTCCAAAACATAGAGTAGAACGTCTCTTTAAATCATTTTCTCAAGTTGACTCATCCACAACAAGAAGATTTGGCGGGACTGGACTTGGTCTTGCAATTTCCAAACAGCTTGTTGAGCTTATGGGTGGAAATATTGGTCTTAAAACTGATAAAAAAATTGGAAGCACTTTTTGGTTTACTATTAAATATGAAAAATTACCTGATGATTATATCCCTGAAATTGCTGATGATAAAGAAAAATATTTTGAACTGGCTATATTTAATTTATCAAATGAAATAAAACAAAAGGTAAAAATTCTTTTAGTTGAAGATAATTTTGCCAATCAAAATCTTATTAAAGCTTTATTGAATAAAATGGGCTTTAATTTGACTTCTATTGCGGAAAATGGAAAACAGGCAATTGATCTTGTTTCTGAAAATAAATATGATCTTGTTTTTATGGATGTTCAAATGCCAGTTATGGATGGTATTGAGGCAACTAGAATAATAAGAAAAAAATTGATTTCAATTCCAATAATTGCCATGACTGCTAATGTTCTAAAAGAAGATAGAGATTTATGTCTTGAATCAGGAATGAACGATTATCTTTCGAAGCCAATATCACCAAAAAAACTTGCAAAATATATTTCTGAATTTGTTCCAATGATTGCTAATGAGATAAGAAAAGATTCTGTTATTTCAAACATTAATAACAAATCATCAAATCAGAATAATTTAACTATTCAAGATAATTCAAATATTATAGACAAAAATAACAGTAGTCAAGATAATACAAAAAATCATAATATCTCAAGCAATCACAATATTTCAGATAATCAAAATAATTCTCAATCACAAAAAATTATAGATTTTGATAAATTATCAACACGATTTAAAGGTTATGAGGAAATAATGTCTGAATTGTTTGAAGGCTTTGTAGAAGGTATTCCGCCGATTATTAATAAAATTGAAAATGCTGCTGCAAAAAAAGATTATAAAATGCTTGAACTTAATGCTCATTCTGCTAAAGGTATGTCTGGAAATATTGAAGCTAATTCTTTTTATAATATTGCCTTTCAACTTGAAATGCTTGGTAAAGAAGAAAGAATTGATAATGTAGCTAATATGTTAAATGATTTAAAAAATGAATATGATAAAGTCGTTGATTATGTTAAAAATAATTTATCTTAACTCATTTTTAAAAATCCAACTTTGGTTTTACCAATTATTTTAAGTGTAAGTCTGTGCTTGTCCATGTATGTCCGAAAATCCAAAGTTCAAAAGATAATATATCTTGAATAACTTGAAATTATATGACATTCAGCTTTTATTCGTGTCAAATAAAACAAAATTTGAAAAAAAATAATTAATTAATTATAAAATTAATGGAGGATTTTATGAAAAAAAATTTTTTGATAGTATTTACGATATTATTTTGTTTTAGCACTGTATCTAACCTTTGGGCAGAAACATTTAAACAGATATACAATTTTAATTCCCCTGAAATCAAACAAATAAATTTAAAAAATAAGCAAATAAAGGAAGAAGGCTATTATTCATATGGTGTACCCGGATATCCTGATTTACCCTCAAAAATTATAAGAATTGCAATTCATCCAAATGCTTTGCCAGATACCATTAAAGTAAATAATAAAGAAGGTAAAACAATAAATCTTGGGACACAGAATATTTCAAAACTTCCTTCTATGCAAACATGGAATAAGGGGAAGAAGCTGATATATGATAATGAAGAAATTTATTCAACTAACAGCTATTTCCCTGAAAATTACATTGAATTTTTGGGATTTTCTCAGCTAAGAAAATGGAAAATTGTTAATTTAAAATTTACACCATTTCAATATAATCCAGTAACAAAAAATTTAAGAAAGATTGATTCTATTGAAGTAAGTATTTCTTATGAAAAAAGCCTAAGCAAATCAGGATATAATAAATATCTTAATGATCAGGTTATGGATGAAAGGGCAAAAGGGCTGATAATTAATTATCAAGAAGCGAAAAAATGGTATAAAATTTCTAAAAAACAAAAAAGTCCTGTCTGTGATTATGTTATTATCACAACAAATGAAATTAAATCAAAAAGCAATAAACTTTCTGATTTTCAACAAAATTTATATGAAAGAGGATATAAAAGCAGAATAATTACAGAGGATGATTTTGATCATTTAACTGGTCAGAAACCAAATGAAAGAGCTGATAAAATTAGAAAATGGCTTCAAGATAATTATATAGCAATAGGAATTAAATATGTGTTACTTATTGGAAATCCTGATCCTGTAAATTTTTTAGAAAAAGATGATACTGTTGGAGATATTCCAATGAAAATGTGCTGGCCATACTATGATAAAGAAGAAGATTTTACATATAACACCCCAACAGACTATTATTATGCTGACTTAACAGGAGATTGGGATTTAAATGGAGATTCTTTTTTTGGTCAATTTTTAGCAAATGGAGATGATGATAATGGGCCTGGCGGTGTTGATTTTATGAATGAAGTTTATGTTGGCAGAATTTCAGTATATGAAAATAATATAAGTAATCTTGATTCAATTTTAACAAAAATAATTGATTATCATAATTCATTAGATACACAATGGCGATTAAATGCTCTTTTATCTATGAGTTTTATTAATAAAGAAGTTGATACTGCTTATTTAGCTGAAGATATGACTGATGATTTTTTAACCGCTAATGAAATAAGTACATGGAAATTATACATGCAAGGAAGTGTATGTAATAATGCAGATTCAACTTTTGAAAGTGACGAGGAATTGTTAGAAGAAAAAACTCTGAATAAATGGTTAGATTCAAAGTTTGGATTGGTCTGGCTTGCAGGCCATGGTGCTCCTTATACAATGTATATTGGTTATGAAAATGAAGATGAGAATTGTAATGGAGGTACTCTTATTATGAATGAAGATACAATGAAATTAGACAATAATCATCCAGCATTTGTTTATAAAGGCGCATGTTTAACTGGTTTTCCTGAATTTGAGAAAAACCTTCAATATTCGTTTCTATTAAATGGAGCAGTTTCAGCAGTTGGTTCTACCAGATTTACATGGGCAAGATCAGGTCAATGGACACCTGAAGCAAAGCTATTTGCTGATATTATGACTATTGGTTATTATTATGGACAGAATCTATTCTCTAACGAAATGAATTCAGGACAGGCTCTTTTTGATATAAAATCTGATATAGGTTTGAATGGCAATAATAGTTTAGGAAGATATTGGATGTGTTTATTTGGCTTTAATATACTGGGAGACCCTTCAACAAAATTTATTGCCAATAGACCACCATTTCTTCAAACAGGCCCAGTATCAGATATTGGCTGCACTCATGCCAAACTTAGTGCTTTTATTAATACTAAAAATAACCAGACATCATATTATTTTGAATATGGAACTACACCAGAATATAGCGATAAGACATTGGTCAATGTCTTGGCACCTCAAACTAATTCAGTTACTGTCACTACTAAAATAGAAAACCTTATGCCAAATCAAAAATACTATTATAGAGTGGCTGCTTTGTATGAAGATCGAATAATTTATGGTGAAGAAAAAACATTTTCTACAAATCCCCCGATAATTACTCTTTTAGAACCTGAAGAAATTTTTATTATTAAAGATGATTCAAAACAAATTGATATTGGTATTAAAAATGATGGCTGCGGTATATTAGAATATGAAATTTCTATAATTGATTCAAATATTAACGATATTGAATGGATTAAATTAATAAACAATTCAATAGGAAATGTAAATGCAAATGAGACAATGAATGCTGCATTAAATATTAATGCTAAAGATATAGAGCCAGGAATTTATTCTGCAAAAATTAGCATAAAACATAATGCAAAAAATATCGCCAGCCCTTATGAAAAAGAATTAATTATTAATGTAATTCTAAATCCATTAACAATTGAACCTGAAAACTTTATTTTTGAAATACCCCAAGAATCATCGGGCCAAAATAAACTAACAATTAAAAATAATACTAATACAAATTTTAACTGGTTTATAAGTGATATTTATTCAAGTATTACAAATAAATTCAAATTATCAGATGATTCAAATTTAAAAACAATTAAAGATAACAATACAAATGCTTTTATCTATAGATGGCGCGACAGTTATATGAATAATGGCCCTTTATTTAAATATAATGATATTTCTACTATTGGTCAGATTGTGGATAATTTACAAGATGATAATTATGCCGGCCCTTTTCCAATTGGATTTTCATTTCCATTTTATGAAAATGAATTTAATAATTTTTATATTGGATCAAATGGTTTTATAGGCTTTGGACCATCAAGAAATTATTATAAATATACAAATTTAAAAATACCAGATCAAAATTCACCTTCAAATATGATTGCATGGTGCTGGGATGATTTAATTCCTGGAAAGGTCTATTACTATTCAGATAACAATACACTTACAATTCAATTTAATGAATTTAAAAAATATAGAAGCAAAGGAAGTATTAGCGCACAGATTATATTATGCAAGGATGGCGGTATTCTTTTTCAATATGATAAATTAAAAAATAATTTTGATAACTCATCAAATACTATAGGTCTTTCAAATAAAAATGGTGATACTGGTTTATTAATATCTCATAATAATAATTATATAGATGAAAAATTTGCAGTACAAATTGAAAAAGTAACTGGATGGCTATCTGTCAGCCCTCAATCAGGAGTTATTAACCCCTTAAGTTCAGATGAAATTTTTGTAGAAGTCAGCTCTTATGGCATTAATCAGGGTAAATATAATGGCTATTTTGAAATAAATATTGATAAAATCAATTATCTTTTAAATATTCCAGTTCAAATGACAATTAATGAAAATAATTCGAAATTTTTATCTAATTCAGATAATTTTATTAGATTTGTAAAAAAAGATTATAAAGTATTTAATGACAACAATATTATTACAAAATCTTTAAACAATTCTTTGAATGATGATAACACAATTGATTATAAACAAAATAATCCATTGATTGTTTTAACACAAGTTCCAGATTATAATCAAAGAATTCAAAATTTAAAAGGAAGTGTTTATAATGTTAAGCCAGATGAATCCAAAATAGTTGTATATATTTATTTGTCAGGCTGGTGGAATAAGCCGCAAAGTGATAATTGTATTACTATGATTCAGCCAGATGGTAAATGGATATGTGATATAACAACTGAACCAAATGATCATTTAGCTGAAAAAATTGCTGTATTTCTTTTTCCCAATAAATATGACCCTGTTATAACAAATGGAGCTAAAATTCTTCCTGAATTTTTATATAAAAATGCGCTTCATTTTATAAAATTTGATCGTAAAATTTCAAATTTAAAATAAAAAATGCTCAATTTAGTTATATGGGCTATAAGGAATTTTTATAATGATAAATTTATCAAAATCAAAAATATTGGTTGTTGAAGATAATGAAACTAATATTGATTTATTAGTGGAATTACTTGGTGATGATTATATAGTAAGTGTAGCTTTAAATGGTGAAAAAGCACTTGACATTGTAAATAAAAACCCTCCTGATTTAATACTCTTAGATATTATGATGCCTGGAATGGATGGTTATGAGGTCTGCAGAAGAATTAAATCAAATGAAAAAACAAAATATATCCCAATAATATTTTTAACAGCCATGAATCAGGATGATGATGAACTTAAAGGATTAGATTTAGGTGCTGTTGATTATATTAAAAAGCCATTTAATCCCAAAATTGTAAAACATAGAGTCCAAAATAATCTTGAACTTAAAAAATATAGAGATAGTTTAGAACAACTTGTTAATGAAAAAACCTCTGAACTTGCATTAACCCAAGATGTTACAATTGAAAGTATGGGAACATTAGCAGAATACAGAGATCCTGAAACTGGAGGGCATATTAAAAGAACCAGAAATTATGTTTTAATACTTGCAAAATATCTTTCTAAAAAACCAAAGTATAAAAAATTGTTAGATGATGAGACAATTGAACTTTTGTATAAATCCGCTCCTTTACATGATATAGGAAAAGTTGGTGTTGAAGATAAAATTCTTCTAAAAAAAGGAAGCTTAACCCATGAAGAATTTGAAAAAATGAAACTTCATACTATTTATGGAAGAAATGCTATTAAAAACTCTGAAAAAAAATTGGGTGAAAATTCATTTTTACGCCTTGCAAAAGAAATCGCTTATACTCATCATGAAAAATGGGATGGTTCAGGTTATCCTCGGGGATTAAAGGGCGAAGATATTCCTATATCTGGAAGGATAATGGCTGTTGCAGATGTCTATGATGCTTTAATTAGTAAAAGAGTATATAAACCGCCATTTACTCATGAAAAGGCAAAAACAATTTTAATTGATGGAAAAGGAAATCATTTTGATCCTGGTATTATAGATGCATTTTTGGAACTCGAAGAAGAGTTTAGACAGATTGCAATAAAATATGCTGATTTTGAAGAAGAGAGAATTAATCTATTAAAAAAATAATACTTCAAAGTGGACAAAGTGGACGCAGTGGACAAAGTGGACGCAGTGGACAAAGTGGACGCAGTGGACAAAGTGGACGCAGTTGACAAAGTGGACGCAGTGGACTTAAAAAAAATAGCATCCACTTTGTCCACTTTGTCCAATGCGTCAACTTTGTCCACTAATTTTTTTCTAAATAATCAATTTTTAAACACAGTCAATTTCAAGACACACCCACCTAAAGAAAATTTTATTATTATTTACTTGACAATTAATCAATAACAATTTAAAAACCCAAATTTTTTTACAATAATCCATCTTGGTTTTTAGAATTTCGTCTGGACAGACACAGACAAGCACAGACTTACACTTCATGAGTGAAAAAACAAAGTTGAATTATTATATCTTTTAAGAACAGCCAAAATTGATTTGTAAAATCGCCTTTTTTACAGGGAGATTTTATATTTAAGGATAGGAAACATGAAAAATAATATACAACTGGTAAGAAATATAGGGATAAGTGCACATATTGATGCTGGAAAAACAACACTTACAGAAAGAATACTTTTTTATACCAAAAGAATCCATTCAATTCATGATGTTAAAGGCAAAGATGGTGTTGGTGCAACAA
>Ga0272440_1003225_pt1 | contig 12275 bp, 6 predicted proteins | sample SSMMMBAug17_FD_192440 | JGI IMG/M metagenome (GOLD analysis project Ga0272440, IMG submission 192440) | Marine sediment archaeal communities from Little Sippewissett salt marsh, Falmouth, MA, United States - SSM-MMB-Aug17 | ecosystem: Environmental > Aquatic > Marine > Wetlands > Sediment ... | reverse complement strand
GTAAAATTAATGCTGTTATATTGTTTTTTGTTTCAGTATTAATATCAGAATAATCCATAATATAGTATATTTCATCTTTAATTATATTATCTAATTTTAATGCTTTTTTCATTTTTTTAAGCTCCTTTTTTAGTCAGGCATTTTATGTTTTTTCTATTATAGTCTTTCTTATTTACTTTTTGTGACATTACACTTAATTTTTTTTATAAATTTATTTAAAACAATCTTTATTATTTTCTACAAATATCCTTTCAATAAGTAATACTATGCTGTAAGCCTTTTAATTAAATGTTATGTCAATGCAGCTCATCAAAAAAGGACAAAATTTATAATTTTTTTTTCCAAAAATTTTTGATTAAATTATGAAAATTTCTTTTCAATTGTTTTATAGGTGAGAAAATAATGTCTAAAAAATATTTTTTCCAGAACATTAAAATGTAAAAATCTGGTATAAAAAAGGTAAGTATTATTATTATTATTATCTATTTTTATAATAGTTTATGAATAAAAAATATCTAATAGTAATTTGTTAATTTATATTTTATATTTTATATTTTAGCCAAATAATATTTGATATTTGTTTTTCAGATTTAATATTTAAGGTTTGTTTTTCAGATAAATTTAATATTTTTTCTAATATTTTTTTATCTATAGATATAGCAATAATTATATATTCATATTTTTTTTGAGGCAGGTCAGTAATAATATTTTTTTACAACATCTTTAATATTTTCATTTTCATCAGTGCTTATATTTATATATTCTTTTATGCGATGTTCAGGGAATTTTTGAAGAGCATAAAATGTTCTAAGAATAATTCCATATGAAAAATTATTGTTAAGAATATAAAAAATATTTTTTATAGCCTGTTGATTTTTCAAATTTTTTTCTACCCAGTATTTCCAATGAATACCAGAATGAATAGCAAGTATCATTAAAAATGCTACAAATTGCTCAGCATAGTCTAAGTCTAAAAGACTAATATTATTTAAATCTATATCATTGTCTTTTATACATTCTTCAATATGTGAATATTCTTTGTTTTTTGACCATTGTCTAAAATAGGTTTTAACTGACTTTTTGGCTTTAATGTTATTATTTAGTATATCTTGTGCCTCTAAAATTTTTTTAGCAAAATTTTCTTCATTTTCTATAAAAAAAGTTGTTTTATCTACATTAAAAAATTCAGAAATTTTAAGGAAATGCTCTTCAGGCAGACCATTAGAAAACCATTTCTTAACAGTTTCGGAAGATACAGTCTTCTTCTTCCTCTTATCCCCCTTATCCTTCCTTTTAAATATTTTTATCCATCTGTCATCTTCTATTATACTTTCATGCGTTTTATTGCATAAGCTAATAGCATATCGTAGCCGCGTACCTACTTTTTTTCTGACTTCATCCTTTTGTTGATCCATTTTGAAAACTTTCTTAATTTTTTAATATAAAAAGAATTTTTTTGAACTAACACCACCAACTCCATGCATCAGTTATTTTTTTACGCCTTTTATTAGGAGCAAATTCTCTTTTTTCATCTTTTAATTCTTCATATCCATCTTTTTTATCATCGGTTTTATCATCTTTTTTTCTTAAAGCAGGGTATTTGACCATTATTTTTTCATTTGAATTATAAAAAAGCATTTTAAAAAGAATTTCCAGACCAGATATATCAGGATCCCAAAATTCTTTAAGCTTCTTTTCTGCTTCTTGCGCAATTTTTTCTTTATCACATTCCTTTTCAAAAGAAACAATGTCATTTATTTCAATCTTAATACTGCCAAATCCAAGGGCTTTTCCAGTACCTAATTTATGTGCCATATGAGGTTCTAAGTGTAGACAATATAATAATAAGCCAAGCTCCCATGATTTAAGGTTTTCATATCTGACTTCAAAAGTAAATTCTTGATTTTTTTGAACAGCCTGTATAGATTTATTATTTATTGTTTCTTTGACTTTATTTTCGACAACTTGTTTCCAGCCTTGATGATGTATATAAAATTTACGACCAGGAATGTCATTTTTTGGTTCAGGCATTGACCATGAAGGTCTTGGTCTTTCTAAAAGAGGTAAAGTAATATGTTTGCCGCTTTCTAACATTTCTATTTTATCATTTTTTGGAAAAGCAAACCCAAATGCTACTCTTCCTTTATAAAATGTAGTCCCAAAAATTGAACAAGCAGGGCATAAGCCTTCAGGATGATGTTGATAAAGCTCTTTTAAACCATTTTTATTAATATTATCCTCAGTTTCTTTATCTAAAATTTCTCTTACACATGGTCTTAAATCATCTCGCAATTTTTCGCCTAATACTTTATTATCTACCCTTCGAGATATTTTCACAGGAATAATATCAGTCACAGTAACAGTTACTTTACCATTATTATTTTTTTCATCTTTACAAAAGTAAACCAGATCACCATTTTTTAAGATTCCATTTTCAGGTAAACGAGTATGAAAAACTTTTGGGATACTTTGAACATTTTTTTTGTATTCTTCACATAACTGCTTAAATTTATCTTCAACTAAGTATGAAACAGGCAATTTTTTTTGCTTGTCTTTTGGAATAAAAACTTTTTCACATCTTTTAGTCATTTTATATTTTTTGTCATCTTTTTCAACTTCATATGCAGGAACAGCACGTTTTCTTGGATCTATTATATCAGGACGTCCTTTTTTTCTGCTATTTACACGAATTATATCCAAGTTTACCTCATTATGAATAATTTCTAAAGGATCTTCTGGTATCGTTTGATCTTTATTATTTTCAATATTTTTTACTTCAATTTTATTAGGACCAGTAAAATAAACATAACCATTTATAAACCCAGATTTATCTTGCTTGCAATTTTTTTCTGGTTTATCTTTTAAAGCTAGTTTATCCATTCCATGCGGAGCACATTTATACCATTGAATCTTTTTTTTACCATTCTTTAGCTCATCATCTTTTTTCAATAAATCTCTATTATTTTCTGAATTACTATTTATTAATTGATCCACTGGTGTTGCCTGTTTTGCCCTTTTACGTTCTTGATTAGAATATTTTTTTCCATCATAATAACCTTTTGCACCTTCTGAGTTGATCTTATCTATTAATTTAGGCTTGTCATAAAGTGGTAAACGAATTTCTTCCATTTCTTCAATAAATAAATTATTCTCTTTATCTCTAGTAATCATTCCAGGCTTCCACTGATCCAATTTTTCAGCTTTCATACGCCATGAAAGTCTTTTCTTTTCATCAAAAATTCTCATACAAGAGTTAGTCAAGGCTTCAAAAACAGATGATATCATCCCTTTAATTTCAGAACCAGGGATACATAATTGATCGTTTATTTTGAACCAATTGTATTTTGTATCATTTTTTACTTCACCTGTATCAGGAATAATTAAAGGTGTCAGTGTTTTTATGGTACATATAATCTTACCAGAATAAAGTTCTTTGTTTATTGTTATATGGCTTGGAGGAGTATTTGTGCGCTTTACTTTGGCTTTTGTAAATGGAAAAAAATAATGAGGCCAATAGACTTTTTGTTCATCTATTTTAAATTTTTTTTTTGATAATTTTATTGGCAATGTTATTTTTGGGGTTGTATTTTCATCAATACCTGGATTATAATCAACCCATCCATAACCAATATTTCCAAGAGCACCTAGTGGATATAGACCTTTTTTAATATCATCTAAAGCTTCTTTTAGAACTTTTTTCTCTTTATTGGTAATATCCTTATGTATCCATATTTTTCCTTTAAATTTTATTGGGTTTGAAGGAGTACCTGTTACAGGCATATTATCAAATTTATGTTTATCTATGGCTCCAGCAGTAAAACGATCAATTGCAACCCTGTCTAACAATTTTTCCTTTACCTCTCCCTGTATGATTAAATCTTCAACTCTAAGCTTTCCTGCTTCATGCTCATTCCCAAATAATTTACAAAGAAGGCATTCACAATCTTCATGTTCTATTGCAAGAAGATTTTGTTTATTTTTATCTTTATTTCTTCGACCAACAGCAGTGCGGAGAATTCCTCGAAATGATTCGCCTTTTAGTAAGAAATCAATTTTTGTATCATTATTTTCTTCAGCCTTTATTGATCTATAACAAATTGCATCAACGGCACTATCATCATTTTTGTTTTTGTAAAACATAGTTTCAATAGGGTCTTTTGTTAAAAATGGAGAATTTACATTAATATTTAGTTCACTTAAAACATGCCAGGGATAAGCTTTTTCTGAAGATATTTTTAAATTGTTTCTTTCTTTTGGTAACTTCTTTCTACCACCATAACATATTGCATAATCTGTAAGATCGTTCAGATTCCAGCAGGAATATTCTAATTTATTCAAATAAAATCTTCCTTTTCCTGTTCCTGCCCCACCTGACAAAAACGCCATTTCTTGATGCCACCATCCCAAAACATCTTCTAATTCTTTTGGTAATTTATTTTCATTGGTTCTAAGCCTTAATTCAAATGGAAATAAAACACCCTTTGGTCCAACTTCCATATCAAATAAAGCACCTTTGGAAACAGTACCTGAGGATTGGTTAATACGAATTCTATGTCTGATTTGTGGTGGTTTTTTATATTTTGATACACTATCTTTTAAAGTAATATTTCTTAGTAAATTGCACACTGGACAAGAACATGGAACATCATTTCCTAATTCAACCTTACAGCCAGAGCCAAAAGCTATTGCTAAATCTCTTCTTAATATACCACGAAGAACTGATCTGGGTAATCTTAAATGCCCATCACTTGTGGTTAGTAACAACATACTTGTTTGATCTGAACTATCATTTAATTTATTCCATCCAAAGAAAAAAGGAGTCATTGCTTTAAGTTCACCAATAATTAAAAATTCATAAATTATAAGTTTCTCTAATTTTTTTTCTGCTCTAATATTTTGATCAATATCTTTTGATTTATGTAATGAAATGCTGGCACCCAGGGGTCTTTGACTTTCAAAGGATTCAGGACTTTTTTGTTTGGCTTGAATATACAAAGCATTTCCCATTTTTTCACAAAAAATGTTCCACCTGACTTCGCCTTTATATTTTTTTTTGTTTGACAATTTATTATATTTTTCGAAAATCCAGGTGCGCATCTTTGAATTTTCAACTTCCATATCCCATATATAATGATTTTTTGGTTCTTCAAGCCTGTCAATATGTCCTTTTGGTAAAATAATATCATTATAATTATATCTTCTAAGTTCTCTAAATACGTCTGAAAATAATCTTAAATGAACCAATGTACCATTTTTTATAAAAGCATCAGATATTTCTTCTGCAAGTTTTTCAATATCTGTATCAAAAGGAGATTTTGATTTTTTATTAGATTGTTCGTATTCATCTGCTTCTTCACCATTTTTATAAATGTATTCTTCTTTGTTTATTTTACTATTATCTGGCAATGGTTCCAATATAATCAAGGCTCCAGAAACATGATCTACTATTTTAAAGGCATCTTCAAGTAAACTTTCAACAATTTTTCCCGCTTTATCAGATACATAAATCTGACCATAAAAGATATTGTTTTCTTTATGGTCAACCTCCCATATATTAAAAAAATTTTCAGCTTTTCCGCTTTTTTGGTCAACTCGGTTAACAACCCTTTGGCATGCAATTTTATTTAAATCCAATAAAGGAGGATTTTTACTATTTTTCGTAACTGGCAGACTAAAATTAAAAAATTTAACATGATATTTCTCTGTATTTTCTATCATACTTTTATCTATATTATCATTTACAGTTACACCATCGTATCTTCCTAAGATTAGACAATATGGGCATGGGTTGTCCTTATCACATTTATATTTTTTATCATCCCAACTCCATGTTAAAGTTTGTCTTCTTCGCAAACGTTTTACATTTAAGCCTTTTTCCCAGCATATTTTTGCATGGCTATTAAATTCGCCATTACAACATTTTGTTTTATTATACACACCATCATTCATCCAGAGTATTTCTTCAACTGCTTTAAGAACAGCAGATCTAATAAGAGTTCCGGTAATATAAGGTCTTCCTTTTAAGGTTGTTTTATCCTTAGCCTTATGCCTATGCCATCTTGCAAAAGAAAAACCTCGTAAAAAACTAAGTTTATTTCTGTCAGATTTTTTATGCCATTCTAACAGGCGATAAGGTTCAAGAAATGTTAGTTTAACGTTATATATCATATATTCCTCCGGTAATGGTGTTTAGGTATATATTAACCATATAATCTCTGTTTTTTGTTCTTCACTTATGTTCTGACCCTCTAATAAGTTTTTTAATATTTCTTCTTTGTCAGATATACCAATCAAGACATATTCATATTCTTCTTTAGAGATAACAGTGATTATATCTGGATATTGATAATCTCTTTTTTCAACTTGTTGTTCAATCTTTTGAACATCCTTACCTTTTATTTTTAACCAACCAATCCAGTAATAATTAACTAATTTTATAAACTCGATTAGTTTCTCAGTATCCTTGTGTTTACCTGGAATTTCAAGTTCATCATCTTCGTCATATTCAAGAGGCAATTCAATATAATTTTTATCAAGCTTTATATCTGTTTTCTCTTTATCTTCGCTGCCTCCACTCCATGATTTACTGAGTACTGGCATTTGTTTATTAAAAGGCTTTGAAATAAACAATTCTTTTATCCAGTCAGGTATCCAGTCAATATGTTTGCTTATTTCTGCACATTGAACATTTGTAACTGCATGCCAAAATGAAGGTGCAAATTGTTCAACCTTTGCATTATTCAACATTTTTATCCAATACCTAAAAATATTATCAGCCATTTTATTATCAGATAATTTTTGTTGGCTCCACTTGTAAAGGCTTTCTAATGGACTGCCAGATTTTATTAAACCAGGGTCTATTTCAGGCAGACGCTTTTCAATATCAGAAAGAAGATCAATTCTTTGTTTATCGTTAAGATAAGGGCCACAAAATGCAGCTAAAAACAATCTTTCAAGCCTGTCTAATTCGTTTTTTAATGGTCTACTAGTTGTATAAATTGCATGATAAGCTGAGTTTAAAAGCCCCTTATTTTTAATTTTTATAGAAACTGGATATTCAACAGCTTGTTTATTACTAATTAAGAAAAGTCTTATTGAAATCGAATTTTTAACTGCATATTCCATAGCACTATAAAATCTTGCCTGTCTTTTAATATATCTTAATAATTCTTTATCAATAGTAAGTTCATGAATAAATAAATTAAAATATTCAAGACTAAGGCCAAGTTTTTTAGCAAGCTTTATATCTGTTTTTGCAAAATCTTTCCAGTTTTCTGCTATTATATCAAAAGTATTTACAGGTAATTCTGTCCATTCATCATACCATGGGAAATAACATATTGTATCTTCTGGTATTGAATTCTTTATTTCCTGTCTCATCCCATTTAAAGGAATTAATCGAAGATTTGAAGATATAATGTCAATTGTTATACGATCAATAATATCACTTACAAGGTTATTTACTTGCTCTGTAAACTGGTCTGATATATTTTCAAATGCTACAGAAAAAAATATTCCAATATCTAATATTGTTAAACATAATTGTACCTGTTCAAGGTTTTCCTGTTTAATGCTTTTAATATTGTTTAAAAATTGTAATGAATTTTTTAAATCTTGAGAATATTGATTCAAACTTGTTACAATAGATTTTTCTACATATGATTCATTTTTTATAAGAGCCCAGCTTTCCTTTATTTTACTTATAATATCAATCTGTTCTGAAAAAAATAGATTTGCTCTACCCCAGGCTAGTAAAAGATAGAATTCTTCAGAGTATAAAGCTTTATCAGGTTCTATTAAATCATAATTTGGTAACATTTTGTAATTCCTGATATAGTTGTTTGTTAAAAGGGTTATATTTATTTTTAAAATAAAATGTAAGTATATTAATATGAAAAGTTGCTTTTTTATTTATTTTATAATCATAGGTCCAGCCCCTTAGAATTAGTAAAAGATATGGTGAAACATTTTTACCTTCTATAGTAAAATTAACTTGTTTCCATGTTTCAATATCAATATGGTAAAATGATTCATTTGTGTGTTTTTTTATATTTACCTTTTTTGCTGCACTGGATTCCCATAATTCAATAGCTTTATCCCAATAAAAATATGATAATTCCTTAATTGAATTATTTACTTTTTCAAAAGTTTCAATAGAACAATCTTTGCAGGATGATTTATATACCTTACATTTATTAAAAATTTTTAAATCAATATTAAAATTTTGTTGAATATATTTCTCCCACATTTGTTTTTCTTCTTTATCTGAATAATGTGTATTAGATAACATATGATCAAGAATACCATAGTGCCATTTTTTTGGATCCAGCGATCCATGCAAATATATCTCTATTTGTTTTGTGTATTTTGTTTTAGAAGATTTTAAATCAAATAAATTACCTTTATATGCTAAAGGGGGGATAGACCTACCTCCAAATAAACTACTTTTATATGTAGCTGGAAGTACTGGCGTAATTTTTTTTTCATGCCTTATATTTTTTTTTAAAGAACAGGGACAAAAAGTATAATCACCTGTAATAGAATCAATATATATAGAAGTAGATACCGGCATAATCCATTTACTTGTTCTAATGAACTGCCATTGTTTATTTTTTAAAGGCTCAGGTAAGGAATTTTTTATAGGAGTTTCACAGCTAACAATTTTTGGATTTTTTGCAGTATCTCTCCATCTTTGTATCCAAATTGTAGACCTTTGGATATCCTCTACAATTATTTCCTTCCCATATAAATTTTTTGTATAAAAAAATCTGATTAGTTCATATTCATAATTTATAATCGCGTATTGGTCATAGTTAATGCAAACTAAATTATATATTATTTTACCATTTTCTAAATTATAATCATCAGGTATATGATCTTGTACTATATAACCTTTTTTTTCATTTATTTTAATCCAACATCTTCCATGAAGGTCTTCAAATAATATTTCAGCTTCTGGTACTATATCACCTGGCTTAAACATAATTCACCTCACACATTTCTGATAAAATTTCTTGAACAGTACTTTTACATCTATTTTTTCTTTGTCGAAAACTGTCATAACTTATTTCCTTTTGAACTGCCAGGGCTTTATCATTTAAGCCTTCTCTATAACCATCATAAATTGTTAACATAAAGGGAATGCATTTATGAATATGCATAATTTCTTTAAGACATTCTATTATTTCCTGTTCTTCATTGTTTTCAAAATGAATTGTCATTTCTATTTCAAAAGTTTTATCCAAATTATCATCTTTATTGTATTTATATATAAAAAAATCAGCAATTTTATTTTTATATATTTTCCTGAACATATCCTGATAATTTGTTATTAAATACATTTTATTTAAATTTTTCATTATTCCATCTATAGTTGATGAAATGATATCTTCTTTATCCATAACTGGAAAATAATACTTTATATTTATGTCATCTATAATTTTTCTGAGTACACGAATATGAGTCTTGCAAAAGCCTCTATGATTAATTATACAATTTGAACAGTCAGTTCCCTTACCTTTTGCATCAAAACAGGGATGAGTTTTAATATAATTTATTGACTTCATTTAATCTAAACCATTCTTTCAATTATATAGGATATTTATATAGTTTAAAACACATATTTCTATATAAATTATTATCTGAGTTTATAAGATGCTTTATTTTTTTTTTAAGTCCTTTCATAATTGTGTTTATAGGGTCAAATTTTAATTTTTTTTTAAATTCATCTAAAATTTTTTCAATTAGATATATATTAACATCGCTTTTTGTTTCCCATATTGTGCCTAAAACTTCACTCGCTCCTTTTTGTAACAAAATTGAAGCAATTGAAATATGTTCATCAATTGGACTATCAAGAGGTGACATTAAGTCTGTTTCGCAGGCACCAATATATACATAATTTCCAGAAAAAAAAGAATCTTGTGAGGCAAGTTCTATCAAGGTTAAATCTTCTTTGAGTAATAGTTTAGAAAAAAATGGATTAATAGTATCTGCCTTACCATGACATAAAATAATAAGCATTCCGGGAGGATCTTCTTTTAATTTAATAAAATTTTCTAATAATGCATTTTTTATATTAATATCAAATTTTTCATCTAAGCTATCTAACATTGTTAAATCATTTTCATCTTCTTTTTTGCTGAAATATTGAAGCCTTTGAGTTTTATTATTCTTTTTCATGCTTTCTCTTGGTTTCATTGCAAGGGTTGGCCAGTATGTGCATCTATATTTTGAACAAAGAATAGATTTATTATAAATAGCACTATGAATCGGTAGACGATGCAAAAAATCATGAGGTATAAATATCATATTTCTCTTTTGGAAAATTTTAGATAATATATTTTCCTTAAACTCAAAAAGAAATTTTAACTCATTACCTGATATTTCACAAAGCTCTTTTAAGCACGCACTTGACCCGTCTCGAAAAAGTGGTTTAATGCTAAAATATAAAGACTGCCACTCCTGATATTTATTCCATATAAGATTATAATTAAATCTATACTCATCATTATATGTCCAGCCATTGTTATATATTAAAGCAAAACCTTTTTTATCATCTTTAAATTCCTCAAGTTGAACAAGATAAAATTGAACAATAATTGAATCTGTTTTTGTAACGTTAGATTCAAACTGAATATCTTTAGGTATTACTGATTTCGTTTTTGATAATCCTTTAATATAATGTCTTCCAAGAGCCTTGGCATATTGTTCAAGCACCTTATTAAGGCTTTCATTATTAATATCTTCAATAGCCTTCCAGGTTAATGCTGGTCTATTTTTCATAGAATCTGCTATTTCATTTGCTAAGTTTAAATTCTCATCTTCTATAGCAGCTAAAAAAGCTAAATCATATAAATCACGCTGCCTTGACCAATACCATCTAATATGAAGTGTTGATATTTTAAGTGATTTTTCTTCGGCCAAATCCCATATAAGATAAGCCAGTCTTTTCCAATTTGTTTTTTGTGATTTATAAAGATAGCGAATAAATTTTATTGTATCATTCCATAATGGATGGGAAAAAGGGGTGCCTTTATGTTTTAATCTGGTGTACAGCTTGTTAAAATATAATTCTTGTTGATCGTTATCATTTGCTATTGCAACTTTGTATTTTTCTAACTCTAATCCATCTTCGACTTTTGATACATCTTTATCATTAATGCTAAAAAGAACATTTTTTAAAATTTCAGCTTGATAATTACACTTAGTAATTTCTTCCAACCTAACTCTCATTTGATAAAATTCAATTATTTTATCAATACTATAACCTGATACAGAATCACCTTCTGTTGCTTTTTTAAGCAAGTCTATTATTTCATGATTTTTTATCCCGCACTCTTCTAATTTTTCGTCAGGTAAGTCACATCTATCTAATTCTAAAGCAACCAAACCTGCAATATGGTCTGCCTCTATATTTTGCGATTTATTGCACAACTCAAGAGCCTTTTTCAAAGCTTCAATTTTTTTTGGCGGAACAGTAAATTCTTTTGTTCTAATAATTTTAGAACGATACAAATAAGCTTTTGCCATATAAAGTGAGACATCAATTTCATTTTTTTTAGACTTATCTACATCATCATTTTTATTTTTTTTAGATTGAATTACATCAACCTTTTCAAATAGCCTTATAGCTTTTTCTAAAACCCTTCTCTGATCTACATGGGACCAATCATTACGACCTTTATTTTCATATTTTTCGATAAGATACTTTCCTAATTCCCATAATGTATTAGCAAACTCATTAAGTTCTTTTTTATCTTCCTCTATTTTAAATTCTAATCCAGTAAAGAAAGGTTCTTCATTACTTGTTTTAAACTCATTAATTAATAAATAAATCAATTTTGGATTGCTTTGTTTTTTTGATAAGAAAAGTTCTTTTTTATCTACAGTAAGTTGAGGTAATGTTAATTCTGAAAATTCTGAAAAATTCATATTAAAACTCCCAGTAATGCTTCTTTTTTTATAATTCATACTGATCTGTTATTTGATAATATCCATAATAATTAAAAACTACAATAAAAAAACATTTGCGGTATGTCAATAAAATATTTCATCAATATTATATTATATTTTATTTATAGACAAAATATTGATGAAATATTTTGTCTATAAAATTAAACCGCTAATTATCAATAATATTATTCAACATTTTCAGGAAAAAAGCTAATCAAATCATCTACAATGTCTTCAATAAATTTTTTTAAAGAGTCACCTTCTTCTGGGTTTTGCCATTTATACCACTCATCAAAATAAATTCTTCGAGCATCTTTTGT
>Ga0272440_1003224_pt1 | contig 12278 bp, 13 predicted proteins | sample SSMMMBAug17_FD_192440 | JGI IMG/M metagenome (GOLD analysis project Ga0272440, IMG submission 192440) | Marine sediment archaeal communities from Little Sippewissett salt marsh, Falmouth, MA, United States - SSM-MMB-Aug17 | ecosystem: Environmental > Aquatic > Marine > Wetlands > Sediment ... | reverse complement strand
CAACTTTTTCCATATAAAAGAGAATTATTCCAGGCTATTAATTTTTTTTGTTTTGATTTTGAAATAATCAAATTTTCATGATAATTTGTAGACTCTAATTCTCCTCTTGTTACTTTGTGAAAAACGTTTTTAATGCCTTCTCTTTCATTTTCAGGTATAAAATTTTCAAACCAATCAAGCCCGATGATATCATTTTCAAAACAATCTAAAATTTCACGAGCTTTAGGATTTGCCAGAACAATTTTTCCCTTTAGGTCTAAACCGATGAACATAACACCTGCCATCTGCAAATACATATCTGCATTATGTCTTTCTTGAGCTAAGGCTTCTTCATTTTTCTTTCGATCTGTTAAATCTCTCATTATTGAACGTATATACTTGACTTTTCCATTTTCATACCGTGGAAAAATATTTACTTCAACATTGATTTCTGTACCATCTTTAGCTACATGGACAACTTCAAGGTTGTTTATTATATTTTTACCACTAAAGATGTGTTTTAACTTCTGCTCAGCAATTTCGTGATAATTCGGATGTAATATATCTAATAAGTGCTTTCCAATGTATTCTTCTCGCGTATATTTCATTTTTTTCAGTTCAATAGGATTGGCATCTATTATTTTCCCATTTGGGTCTACGAGATGTATCATATCCAAAGCATCATTAAAAAGACTCCTGTATTGTTCTTCACTTTCAATAAGGGCTTTTTCAATTGCTTTCTTTTTTTTGTGTTCTTCTACCTGTTCTAATTCACGTTCAATGGCTGGTACAAGTCTGGCAAGATTATCCTTAAGAATAAAGTCGTGAGCACCATTTTTTAAAAGACTAACAGCTTCTATTTCACCAATGGCACCAGAAACAATAATAAAAGGTATTTCAATATCCTGATGTTTCCAGATTTTTATGGCTTCTTCAGCACTAAAAGCAGGCATATAATAGTCACAAAGAATGACATCCCAATTTGATTCTGTTAATGAATTTTTGAATGTTTCCTCTGTAGAGATTTTTTTTGTTTTTACATTTAGACCGCCTTTGCGTAATGCACTTTTTATCAAAATAAAATCTTCTTCTGAATCATCAATAATGAGAATATTTAACATTTCTTTTGATATATCACTATTTTTTTGGGGATTAATCATTATTTTTCCTTTTTTTATTGCCACTAAATGGGATTGCATCTGTATTTAAATCAAAAAAATGCAAATCACAATAACTAATTTTTACATAAACATGTTCACCTATCTGAAATTTATTTTTTTTCCAATTGACTAGAGCTTTTCCTTGCCACTTGTTATCCAACGATTCAATATGCATAACAATTTCATGCCCGATAAGCTGCATAAAACGAACAACAACTTGAAAAATAATATAATTATTTATATGTTCTTCTTTTGTTTTGCACAAAACAATATCTTCTGGACGAACACCTATCATAATCTTATTTCCTTTATCCAGTGATAAATTAATTGGTAAGTTAACTATAGATTGATTGATATTCAATATTATTTTGTCAGATTTTTCGATATTTCCTTTTAAAAAAACCATACCAGGATTACCAATAAATTCTGCAACAAACATATTTGCAGGATTTTTATAGATTTCTATTGGGGTCCCCATTTGCATAACTTTGCCTTTATGCATTACAATAATATTTTGGGCCATGCTCATTGCCACAACCTGATCATGGGTAACATAGATCATGGTTGTACCAAGCTGTGCATGTAGATGAATAAGTTCTTGCCGCATTTCTTCACGAAGTTTTACCGCTATCTATATTTTCCAATCCAGCAATGATATTCAAAAAAGTGGTTTTACCACTTCCAGAAGGGCCAAGTATTACTGTTAATGAACCTTCAATTATTTTCATATCAAGTTTTTGTATAACTTCTATATTATCATATATTTTTGTTACTCCACACAATCGAATCTCAGCAGGATGGTTTGTATTCAGATTCATTTCAGATTTCCAAGATTGGTGACATTTTTAATGATAAAACTAAGATATTCGTTAGCTGATTCATCAATTTTTGTGGAATATTCTTCAAAAAGAAGTTCTGAGAAAGCCTTAACCCGCCTTAATGGAGCTTTTAGGTCATGAGCTACTGTAAAAGCATATGCTTCAAGTTCTTTATTCTTTTCTTCAAGTTCATTTTGGGCATGAATTAAATCTGTAACATCAATATCAAATCCCATAATTTCAATGGGTTTCCCTTTTTCAGCTAAAGCATCAGATAACTGTCTTATTTTTTCTGATTGATTTTCTATCATTGTTATTTACCTCTAATTATTTATCATCAACTTTTATGGATTAACCAAAGCTTTTCTTATAGCTCTTGCTAATTCATTTATGCTAATGGGTTTCATTAAGTAGCCTCGTATTCCAATATTTTTTAGTGTTAGTCCATCAATTTGATCACTAAATCCTGTATATATAATGATAGGTAGTTCTGGATTCAATGTGATCAGATATTTTGACAATTGGATACCAGTCATTACTGGCATGGTCATATCTGTAATAACAAGGTCGAATTGGTTAGGATTGGGAATAAAGGCATCTAAAGCTTTTTCAGGATTATCAAATGCTGTTACTTTATATCCCAGATGTTCAAGTATGGCTGAAACCATTTTAAGAGTCTCTGACTCATCTTCAACAAAAAGAATTGTTTCATTGCCACCTTTAATATCTTCTTCAAAGATCATTTCTGTCTCTTTTTTTTCAGGTCTGTATTCTGGCAATAGCACTTCAAAAGTAGTTCCTATGGTAATTTCACTGTCTACCTTAATGATACCATTACAACTTTTCACAATACCATGAACAACCGATAATCCAAGACCTGTTCCTTTGCCTTTCTTTTTTGTCGTAAAATAGGGGTCAAAAATTTTATCTATGATACCTTTTGTCATGCCAACACCTGTATCTGAAACAACCAGTCTAATATAAATTCCTGGTTTAATTTTGTTTTCCTCTGCTTCATATGGTTTAAGATTAATTTTTTCTAATTTTATTTTAAGTTTACCACCTGTTTTTTCCATAGCATGAAAAGCGTTGGTAACCAGATTCATAACAATCTGATGAATATGAGTGGGATCAGCTAAAACCTGGCCACAATTTTTATTAATTCTACTAATTATTTGAATAGTTGCTGGTAATGTGGAGCGCACTAGAGAAATGATTTCTTTGACTATTAGTTCAACTAATATTGGTTGTTTTTCTTGCTCTTCAGTTTTCCTGGCAAATGTGAGTATTTGTTTAATCAGTTTTTTTGATCTATTTGCAGCTGAAAAAACAGATTCCAGGTTATCTTTGAATGGGTTTGTATCCGACATTTTTCTTAAGATCATTTCAAGAAGGCCTGTCATAATAAACAAAAGATTATTGAAATCATGAGCAATTCCACCAGCTAATGTTCCAATGGCCTCTAATTTTTGCATTTGTAAAATCTGTTTTTGTAAGCTTTCTTTTTCTGATTCAAATATTTGACGATGTAATGCCAGGGCATACAATTCTGCTAATCTCTTAATTGCAGCAATATCATTATCATCATAATTTTTAGAAGAATTAGCAGTAGTAATTTGAGCATAAATTTGATTTTCTATCATCACAGGAACAAATAAAAAACGTTTTACAGGTATATAACCATCTGACAACCCCATTGAAGCAGGATGATCTTCTGGATCATTTATATAAAAAGGCTTTTTTATGCGTGAAGCATAGTCCATCAATGCTCTATATTTTCCATCTGAATCAGGTCTATCTATTATAGACTTACTATTTTTTTGACTTTGAGCCATTTCAGTAAATATGTAAGAAAATTCTTTAGTTCTTTTTGGATTCACAAATGAAACATATGCATGGGCACTATCGGTTAACTTTTGAGCACAGGTCATAATACTTTGTATTATTTTTTTTATATCGTAGGATTCAGCAATTAACCCTGAAGAAACTTCAGCTAAAGCTGTTTGAATATCAAGTTCACGTTGCAAGTGTTTATTTGCATTTTTTAGTTCCTCAGTTTGCTCTTGTACTTTTTGATCAAGATTATTATTTAAATCAACAAGGGATTCCTCAACTCTCTCTCTTATAATGATTTCCTCTTGAAGTTGCTTATTTTTATATTGTAAAGCTTTTTGAAGTTGAGTGATTGTCAAGTGAGTTTTTACCCTTGCCAATACTTCTTCTGTTTGAAATGGTTTCATAATATAATCGACTGCACCGACAGAAAACCCTTTAACTTTCTCATTCACATCAGTCAGAGCACTGATAAAAATTACTGGAATATCACTGGTTTTATTATTTGCTTTAAGTTTTTCGCAGACTTCATAACCAGTCATGTCAGGCATTTTAATATCTAATAGTATTAAATCAGGAGGTTCTGCTTCAGCACTTACAAGGGCCCTTTCTCCATTTATTGCTGGACGAACAAGGTAACCTTCTTTTTTTAAGATATTTATTAAAAGATGTAAATTTTCTGGTGTATCATCAACGACCAAAATATTGGCTTCTGTTTGGTTTGTTTTTTTTGAGGTCATTTCAGGCCTTCCCTAAATTAATTTATAATATTTTCATCAGTCGAAACTTAACCTCTACATATGTGCTTGCAGTAAGGGCAATATTTTTGTTGCTCTTTTATTTCTGGGACATTCCAGAAGAGAATAAAAACAGCTAAAGAAAATGCAATACTAAAAAATTCATCAACTGTATGAAATACTAAAGAATGATATAATTTGATAAGAGTAATATAACCTGATAAAAAGATTGGAAATAAATAGGAATTATAAAGGCGTTTCATTTTATCACCCTAACTTTTTACTTTAATTAAAAGTTAATTACTTAAAAAATAGATTTATTTGAAGTAAATTATAGTATGTCTGGGTAATTGTTATAATTCTTTGCATAATGGTATGTTTGATTGAATGTAAGATAATACATACTTAAATAGATAATATATATATATATATATTATTTTTGTCAATATATTAATTGTTTATGATAGTTTCAAAAAATATTAACCGATTGAATATTTGAGAGATGCTTTAAGTGGTATAAAAAACATCTATAGTTCATACAAATTCTGAAAGACAATCTTTGATAATCACAATTATATTTGCAAAAGTAAATTGTTCTGGAATTATTTCTTTTTCCCAAATACCAATAAAAATATTTTCTGGAAAAATGTTGCCCATAATTATTGTCTTATTCATTACATTTTCAAAAATTTTTGAAATATTATGTGCAATAAATGCAATATAAATAATATTTATTTAATGAATCTTATTTTTTATTTGTAACAATCTATTGAATATGTTAATTAGAATTTTTTAATCAAAAATAAAAATTAATTAACGCGTTTTTTTGTATTGATCAATAATTAAGGATTGTAACGTGAAAAACAAAGCAAATGTTTTACCAGACTTTCCAATGGGTGGTATTCATCCTACGGAAAGAAAAGAACTCACCGAATATCTTCCCATCGAAGTCATGCCTGATCCATCAAAGGTTGCTCTGTTTCTCAAACAACATGTTGGTTATCCATCGGAAGTGATGTTTAGTTTAATCAGTGAGCTACACTCTCCTGAATATTATCTTGAAGATAATATCTGTAAAGATGGTGCATGTAGTTTGGATTCTGCTGAAAAAAAGCAGATAAAAGTAGGAGAGCTTATTGGTTCTACGAAAAACAGAATTGGCGCGAACCTTCATGCGGGTATTAATGGTACAGTCGAAGGAGTCTTTGATACAATTCATCCAGTTTTAGGAAAGGCTCCGGCTATTATTGTGTCAAAAAATAGTGATGACGATCAACCGACCTTCACAAAAAAAGATTGGACACAATACTCCAGGGAAGAACTCCTATCAAAAATTAAAGCTGCTGGAATAGTTGGATTAGGAGGTGCTGGATTTCCGGCAGACATAAAGCTCAATGTCAAACCTGAAGTTTTTGTTGACACTTTGATATTAAATGGATCTGAATGTGAGCCATATCTTACATGTGATCATCGCGTAATGGCTGAATATCCAAAAGAAATTATTGAAGGGGCAAAGATAATTTTAAAAATTTTGGGTATCAATCGATGCGTAATTGGCATTGAAGACAATAAACCTGATGCTATTGCTGCTTTGGAACAGGCTGTTATTAATGATCAAAATAAAATGGGATCTGAAATTTTTGTTCAGCCTCTTACTGTTAAATACCCTCATGGATCAGCTGATCAAATTATGGAAAGTGTCACAGGCCGTGTAAGACCATCAGGAAAGCGATCTTCATCAATTGGTATCATTGTTCAAAATGTATACACAACCAAAACAATTTATGATGCTGTTGTATTAGACAAACCTTTTTATGAACGTGTTGTTACTATATCTGGTCGTGGAATAGCTCGTCAGGCAAATCTTCAAGTTAAAATTGGAACAAAGTTAGCGGATATTGTAGAATATTTGGGAGGAACAACACCCGATCTTGCCAAAATTGTTATTGGTGGACCTATGATGGGAGTGGCGGTTTCAAGTTTGAACGTGCCAATCACAAAAGCCATATCAGGTATATTATTTTTAACTAAAGAAGAACTTGGCGAAGAAGAAAAATATGGTCCATGTATACGATGCGGCTTTTGTATAGATGCCTGCCCCATGGGATTAGAACCCAATAACATTGGAGTTTTTGTTGAAGCTGGAAAAGGGGCAGAATGTGAGCAATTTGGTTTTGTCAATGATTGTTTTCAATGTGGTAGTTGTGCATATGTTTGCCCTGCAAAACGACCACTGGTTCAGTTCATAGGACTTGCCCGAATCAAACTTGAAGAGGCCAAAAAGAAAGAAGAGAATTAACATGAACTCATCTGTTAAAGACAGTATCCAAACCGCTGAAAGACCCTATATCAATAATCTGTCAGTATCTTTTTCTCCACATGTCAGGTCACAGGTATCTACTGAAAGGATCATGTGGACAGTGGTGGCATGCCTTATGCCTTCTCTGATTTTATCCATGTTTATTTTCGGTCTGCAAACATTGATTATCACTGCTGTTAGTGTAATTAGTTGTGTTGCGACTGAAGCCATTTGCCAAAAACTTTTCAAAAAGCCTGTTACAGTTACAGATGGCAGTGCGGTTATTACAGGGGTCCTTTTGGCTTACGTAATTCCACCGGGTGTTCCTTATTGGATGCCCATATCGGGAGCCATAATGGCAATCTTTATTACTAAAATCATTATGGGGGGATTGGGTTATAATATTTTTAACCCTGCACTCATGGGTAGAGCCCTTTTGATGGCCAGTTATCCGGTTGCTATGACTGCTGGTTGGTTGACACCAATTCGCGATTTATCTTTAGATAAATATTTAAATTCTGGTGTTGATGCTATTTCAACAGCAACACCTTTATATGTTCTGAAGCATTATGGTATTAGCGGCCTGGTAGAAAAATTTGGTTCCCTTTCAACCATGTATTTTGATTTCTTTTTTGGTTTTAGCCCAGGATGTATTGGTGAAACATCTGCCTGTGTTCTTTTAGCAGGAGGCCTTGTATTATTGTATAAACGATATATTACATGGCATATTCCTGTATCTGTAATTGTTTCCACAGCTTTCTTTACATGGATATTTGGAGGAGATACTTATTTTTCTGGAGATCCAATTCTTGCAGTTTTATCTGGAGGCGTAATTCTGGGAGCCTTTTTTATGGCAACCGATTATGTAACATCCCCTAATGAAAAAAGAGGTCAACTGATATTTGGGGCTGGCATTGGCGCTATAACTGTAATTATTCGTTTAAAGGGTGGATATCCTGAAGGCGTATGTTATGCAATTTTATTGATGAATCCACTTGTTCCTGCATTAGATCAGTGGTTTAGACCCAAACGTTTTTCCGAAGGTGCATCATGAAAGAAATCATAAAAATAACTGTTGGACTTACTCTGACATGCTTGATTGCCGCAGCCATAATGGGCGGTGTCTTTATCGTGACAGCAAAAGCAAAGAAGCATAATGAATATGTCAATTTTCAGGAAAACATGCTAAAATTGCTTGGTTTTGATCAAAATAACCCAGCCCCGGAATCGCTTCAACTTTGTACAGTTTTTCGTTACCTGATTTATCAGGCTGATAAAACTTCTCTGGGGTATATGCTTCCAATTCAGAACAAAGATACTGATGATAAAATCAGTTATCAATTGATATTGGTAAGTATTCAAGGAACTTTTGTTGCCAAATATGATTTGGATATTTCTCCTACACAAGCCAATGATGGAAAAGACAGGGCAAAAGCAATCAGTGCTGTATTAACTGAAGAAAACACAAAAATTGCTTTTGCAGATCAATTTATTGTAGCAAAAAATGGTGACAAACGATTAGCTTACCTTTTGCCTGGCAAAAGTCCAGGGTTTAAAACCCATATTAATTTTATGATGGCTCTTAATGCCAGTTACTCAATTGTTGGACTTCAGATATTAGAGCATCAGGAAGATCCAGGTCTTGGGGCAGAAATCGAGCAAGAATACTTTAAAAATCAGTTCACAGGGAAAGATGTTGAGCGATTAAAAACTCTGAAAGTAATAAAAGAACCTCTTCCTGATGAACAATTAAAATTCCTGGAACGACACAAATGGGCTTCTGATGAATTCACCAGTGATGAGATTGAGGCTTTACAAAAAAAATATCAACCCAAAGACATCTGTGCTATTACTGGTGCTACCATATCAACAGTTGCAGTTGTTAATGGGGTAAAAAATGTTGCGACTAAGTTTGTTTATAGAGTTAAAGTACTTGAAAATATAATATCCAAACAAAACATTTCAGTTGCTTTTTAATTTTTAAACACATGAAGGAGACGGCTGTTGTTAGAAGATAAAAAAAGTTATAGTAATATTTTCTTGAATGGGATTTTTAATGATAATCCTATTTTCCGTCTGGCATTGAGCATGTGTCCTGCAGTGGGGATCAGCACTAACATGATGAATGGTTTGTTGATGGGCATTGCAGTTCTTTTTGTACAATTTTGTTCAAGCCTGACAATCTCGCTTATTAAAGATTTCATCCATCCAAGAATACGAATACCGACCTATACATTGACTATTGCAACCTGGGTGACTGTTACAGATTTAGTTCTTGCGGCCTTTTTTCCAGTTGCATATAAGTCACTTGGTATATTTGTCCGACTAATTGTTGTATTTTGTTTTATCACCATGCGTCTGGATGTTTTTGCAAGAAAAAATCCAGTTTTTCCTTCCCTTGTTGATGCAGTTGGCATGGGAATGGGATTTATGCTTGGCATGATTGCCATTGGTGGAGTACGCGAATTAATGGGTATGGGAACACTATTGGGATATGATGTTCTCGGTTTCCGCCCCTTGCTTTTCTTTGTGCTTCCAGCCTCTGGATTTTTTGTTGTTGGCTTTATGATGGCAATATTCAATTATACTGAAATAGTTTTTAATCGAAGAAAACGAGCAAGGAGAACAGCATCATGAAATTTTCCAGAATTATGCGATTGATGATTTGTGCAATTATAGTTTTGGCATGTGCTGCCTGTAATACAGAACATCGTTTTGTTAAAAAAACCGAGTTTAAAGGGACAAACACTATTGTCATTTGTTTTGCAGGGCCTGTAGATAAAGACTGGGCAACAAATCCAGCTTCTATTCAAATCAATGAAGAACAAGATCCTGATATTTTGTTAAAAATTGAAAGTATAGAATTATCAGAAGATGGAAAAACCCTTACTATCAATATGAAAGATAGTGTAAATAAAACAAGTGTACATCAGGTTGCCTTAAATGATATTATGGCTGATGGAAAATCCCAGGGATCAGCAGTTGTCAGTGTTAAAAAGCTTTACTGGGGTAATTTGTTATCAATTCTTATTGGCGCTATATTTGTTCAAAACTATGTTTTTGTAAAATATCTGGGATTATGTGTTTACCTGGGCGTAACACAGAAAAAATCCACAGCAGTAGGAATGGGCTTTACCTTTACTATTGTCATTCTGTTTTCTACAAGTATATCGTGGTTTTTATATCAATATATATTAAAGCCTTTTCAAATAGAATTTTTACAAATAATAGTATTCATAGGGCTAGTATCTTTGACAGTACAGGCAGTAGATACCATTCTTAGAAAAGTCAATCCTATATTATTTAAAGAATTTGGTGTTTATCTGGTTTTGATTATCTCCAGTTGTTTAATTCTTGCTGTACCACTAATTATGGCAGCTCAGGATTATGACTTTTTTGAAAGCTTAATGTTGTCAGGCGGTGCTGGTCTTGGTTTTTTCATTGCACTGTTTTTGATGGCATGTGTAAGAGAACGAATCGACTTAGCCCCGATTCCGGAATCATACAAAGGAATGCCCATAGCATTTATTGTTTCTGGACTTTTTGCATTGTCTTTTATGGGTTTTTCTGGAATGTCACTGTTTTAGTAAAGGAAATAAGAAATGGATCCAGTATATGTTAAACTTGCATTGGGTGGACTGGCCCTTATGGGGTCAATCGGCCTGTTTTTTGGAATCGGACTGGCATTGGCTGCCCACAAATTTGCTGTAGAGGTTAATCCTAAAGTCGAAGCTGTCATGGATGTTCTGCCAGGAGCTAATTGCGGCGCATGTAGTTTTGCGGGATGTGAAGCCTATGCAGAGGCAGTTATTAACGATCCCAAAATTGCTCCTAATCTTTGCCCACCAGGAATGATTCCTGTTGCAGAAGAAGTAGCTCGTATAAGCGAAAAAGAGCTTGAGATAGTTGAAGGTGCTGTGGCAATGATATCTTGTGGCCGAAGTGAACGCCATAATTATGAAAAATTTCAATATTCAGGCTTCAGAAACTGTGCAGCTGCAAACCTAACTTTTGCAGGTCCTGTAGACTGTACATCAGGATGCATTGGATATGGCGATTGCGTTGAGGCTTGCTTGTTTGATGCATTGAAGATTGTGGATGACTTCCCTGTTGTTGATTCTGATGCCTGTGTTGGTTGCGCACTTTGTGTAAATGCCTGCCCCAAAGATTTGATTCAGATGGTTCCTAAAAAAGCACCAATTATTGTCAAATGTGTTTGTAAAGATACATCAAAAGAAACCATGTCAATCTGTACTGTTGGTTGTTTACACTGTCTGGCCTGTATAGAAGCCTGTCCTGCTAAAGCAGTATCCTTAGATGAAGGAGCTTTAAAAATTGATTATGAAAAATGTGTCGAGCATGGACCATCCTGTAATGAAGCATGCTTAAATGCCTGTTGGATTAATTATCCTGCAACTGGTGAAATTGGAAATGAAATGTTTGAAGCAGGACTTCAATTTTTCCAACGCCCTTTGTGTAAAAATCCTTTTTATGATCCAACTCCTGCTGATGAAGTAAAAACATCTGAAGCTTGATTAAATAAATAGTTAAGCTATAAATGATTATTAATTTCATCATAGGTTTTCTACTGATAACAACGATAGTTTTTTTATGGGTTTGGTCTCATTACAAACTGAATCCATACATTGACTGTCCAGATGCTAAAGCTCGTGTTACTGGTCGTTGTGGAGACACAATGGAAATTTGCCTGACCTTTGACCAGAATGGTCGAGTAAATGATTCTTCATATTGGACAAATGGCTGCAGCTATAGTCTTACCTGTGTTGCTGCAGCCTCTGATTTAGCAAAAGATAAATCACCCGAAGAAATTATGGATATTCGAGCTGATTTAATTCAACATTCCATTGGTGGCCTTTCAAAAGATCATATGCATTGTGCCACTCTGGCAGAAGAAACTCTTCATACTGCAATTGATAATCTAATGACTTCTCAATGGTCCAAAAAAGGGGCCTGTAATTGCAAATAAATAACTCTCATCCTTCTTTCTCTTTTCTTAATTATCATTTAATTATCAATATGGATTCATAAATGGAACCCCAGGAACTTATCATTAAAAAAGAAAATCATGTTGGGACATTAATTCTCAATCGGCCTGAAAAAAGAAATTCCCTTTCTCAAAATCTTTTGTTGAGCATTCACATGGCACTTCAAAAATGGGCAGAAGAAGGAAATGTCTGGGCTGTAATTATTACAGGCTCTGAAGATAAAGCTTTTTCTTCTGGCTATGACATCCTTTCAATACCAACAGATAACACACCAGAAATACAAAAATTTCTAAAGAATACCAGTCCTCTTGAATTAGCTTTGAATTCCATCAAAACGTTTCCTTTTCCAGTAATAGCCATGATGAATGGTTATGCTTTTGGAGCAGGTCTTAATCTGGCTATATGCTGTGATATTCGTGTTGCTATTAATACAATAAAAGTTTGCA
>Ga0272440_1003223_pt1 | contig 12280 bp, 10 predicted proteins | sample SSMMMBAug17_FD_192440 | JGI IMG/M metagenome (GOLD analysis project Ga0272440, IMG submission 192440) | Marine sediment archaeal communities from Little Sippewissett salt marsh, Falmouth, MA, United States - SSM-MMB-Aug17 | ecosystem: Environmental > Aquatic > Marine > Wetlands > Sediment ... | reverse complement strand
TGTACTTTTTCTTAGCCCTGAAAGGGCGTAACATACCAGCCCAGGGCAACGCCCTGGGGAAATATAAAAAAGAGTTTTAAGCCCTGAAAGGGCGTTACATTTTTTTCTTTAATTGTTTGCATATGTAGCGCCCTTTCAGGGCTAAAACTAAGGCTATCATCTACCCAGGGCGTTGCCCTGGGCTGGTATGTTGCCGCCCTTTCAGAGCTAAAAAACCGAATGTCCGACTTTTTGGGGATGCGCCCAAAACAGGTATGGAATATTTGTTAGCGATTCTTAGATATATGCGGCATGATCCGCCGAAATATACGTTTTCAGGCAGAGCCTGGGATGTGCGAGTTTATGGGCATATGCCCATTTTTTCTTAAAGAAATGACATTTTTAAATACCTGAAATTAAAGAATTATCTGAGCGCTATTTAATAATTTCTTTATATTTCAGTTAGATAAAAAAACTACACTTATAGACCTATGCGTAATTATTAAATTAGCTCTGGATCACTAATAATTTCGAGCATTGCCGGGCCATCATGCCTGATCAATTGTGCAAATCCCTGATCGAGTTTTGATTGTTGATCAACTCGAATTCCCAATGCACCACAATTGTTTGCATATTTGGAAAAATCAGGATTATGAAGATCAGTAGACCAGACAGGTTTATGGCTGTGTCGCTGTTCTTTAGTAATTTTGCCAAGTTGAGCATTATTGAGTAATATGTGTTTTATGGGAATACTATATTTTACAGCAGTTGTCATTTCGCACATGTATTGCGCAAAGCCACCATCACCTGTGACACAAAAAATCGGTCTATCGGGAGCGGCAGCCCATGCACCAATTGCAGCAGGATAGCCAAACCCAATAGAACCTAAATAGCCAGACATTAATATGGATTGAGAATGACATTCAAAATATCGACCAAAAGAATATGTGTTATCACCAACATCGACACAAATCACTGAATCCTGTGGCAGATGTCTGGTCATAGCGGCGAATATTGATGCTGCATTTAATCCATGTCCATGATCTTTTTGTTCGCGATTCTTTTTTTCTAATCGCCATTTTTTCCAATGATCAGCCAAAATGTCTGATGGATCAGATTTTGGTTCATCATTTTTAAGTGCATCCATCAGAATATTTACAGTTGCACCTATCTCCCCAAAAATTGGAAGTGATATATCGTGAAATTTGCCTAATGTTAATGGATCATAATCAACCTGAATGGTGGGTTTGTCTTTCAATATTCCGGTATGCTTTGCAAACGATGCTCCAAAAACAATTAATAAATCAGACTGACTCATAAAATGCCTGGATACAGGAGTTCCACTTAATCCCAATACGCCACAAGCCAAAGGATGATCATCAGGAATAAATCCTTTTGCTTTAAAAGTTGTCATAACAGGTACGCAAAAAGTTTCAGCAAAATGTTGAATTGCTTTCATACAATATTTGGCCCCATAACCTGCAATGATAACCGGTTGTTTAGCGGTTCGAAACATTTTCAAAGCTTTGGCGATAGATGATTCTGAAGGCGCAATATTAAACGATGGTATTCGCTTTGTTGGATCAATTTTTTTTGCTTGGTGATCAACTGGAATTTCCTGAATTTGATTGGGAAATATTAAATGAGAAACACCGCGTTTGAGCAATGCATTCTTTAAAGCGAGATTCATTAATTCAATATGATTACTATGCTCAAGCACAGTCTGACTAAAACAAGCAACAGGTTCAAAGCATGCAGAAAGGTTAATTTCCTGAAATGTTCCAGGGCCTAGAAATTGTAAATCTACCTGACCGGTCAATGCAATAACAGGGACACGATCTAATTTAGCATCCCAGAGCCCTGTTAAAAGGTTTGTGGCACCTGGTCCTGCGATAGATAAACATGCTGCTGGCTTTCCAGATAGTTTGCCATAGGCTGAAGCCGCAAAAGCTGCAGACCCCTCATGTCTGATACCAATATAAGTTAATTGATTTTTTGTACATTGTTTGCGAATCGCTTCGGCAAGCCCCAGATTTGAATGTCCAACCATACCAAAAACATGCTGTACTCCCCATCTTATCATTGTTTCTATCATCAGATCAGAAATGGTTCTATTGTCATTTTCAGCTTGCACCATATTTGAATTGACTTCTTCTATAAGTTCAAAAGCTAATTTTAGCGCCTGACATACAGGACACAACCAACTGTCTGGAAGGTATTCCCAGTTGATACCTTCCTTTTTTTCATCATAAATAAATGAGCAAATTTTACATTTGTATTGAGCCATAATTTTTATCCTTCCAATTGGGGTGCAACACAAAAAAGTCGCACTTTTTTCTTAGCCCTTAAAGGGCGATACACCCATGAGTTATTTTTCAAGTTGTAGAATCGTATTGTCAATCAATCGTGTTTTCCCAACATGAACAGCTAAAGCCATTAAACAATCCTCATTGACTGTTTGGATATCATCAAGGGTGTCTTTATGGCAAATACGAATATATTCAATTTTGGTTTCTTGTTGAGAATTAATCAAATCTTTTGCTTTATTGATTAATGTTTCTGTATCAATTACGCCTTTAAATAAGTACTGTTGTGTACTTTTTAAGGATTGATTTAATGACAAGGCTGATGCCCGCTGGGCATCTGAAAGATATACATTTCGAGAGCTCATGGCCAATCCATCATGTTCTCGAACAATAGGACATCCCACAATTGCAATATCAAAATTCAGGTCAAGGACCATTTGACGAATAACCGCCAACTGCTGATAATCTTTTTCTCCAAAAAATGCTTTATGAGGTTTTACCATATTAAATAGTTTTGAAACAATTGTCGAAACGCCTTGAAAATGATGGGGGCGATGAATACCACATAAATAATTGGGCAATTGTTTGAGATAAACATAGGTTTGATAATTTTTGCCATATAGACCATTGTCTGTGGGCGTAAATACAATATCAACACCTGCTTTTTCTGCAATTTTAAAATCTTTGGGTAAATCTCTGGGATAAACAGACAAATCTTCACCTGGACCGAATTGTGTTGGATTAACAAATATGCTTAATACGACCTGATCACAATTTTTGCGTGCAGCATCAAGCAATGAAATGTGTCCTTTGTGAAGATATCCCATTGTTGGTACAAAGCCAATTGTTTGATCTGTTTTCCGAATAGTGTTTGAAAACACCTGCATTTCTGAAGGATGTTCAATGATTTTCATTGGTGGACTCCTTATTTATTCTCTTGATTTTTTTGAAAATTTTATATACCCATTTTGAAAATTAATATGAGTGTAACCCAAATAGAATGATTTGCGGAGCATTCCTTAATAACGATTGGAGATTATAAGCAATGTACCATTTAAAAACAATACATAAATATTACTTTCAGATAACGCTATGCATGTTGTTCATTTTTGTTCTCATGATGGTCAAAATTTTACATGCGGAACAAAGCAGATGTCACATGGATATTAAAAATGTTTTATCCGATCAACCTTCACAAAAAATTTTAAAACTTATTATTGAAATATCAGTGGATCAAGCACAAAAAAACGCAGAAGCAATAGATATGACGATTGCTTCTGCACAGAAAATATTCATCAAAAACGCTCACCCAGTTCCTATGAAAATAATTAAAATGTTCAAATATACACCATGCATGGCTATAGAAATCAATCGATCTCGATTAAACGACCTGGCAGCTATTCAATCAGTCAAGCGCATTTTTCCTGATTCACTCTCTTTACCATCACTTAGCCAAAGTGTGGAATTTGTCGGAGCAAAAAAATCATGGGAAATGGGGTATTCCGGTAAGGGGCAGGTTATTGCCATTATTGATACTGGAGTGGATAGGGTTCATCCTTTTTTAAAAGGAAAGGTGATATCTGAAGCTTGTTTTTCAAGCCAATCAGATGGATATCATTCTCAGTCCATATGCCCTGGAGGACACCAGGTTGAGTATGGAACTAACAGTGCCGGGCCATGTACTGCAAATATCAATGGCTATGATCATGGAACTCATGTTGCAGGAATAGCTGCTGGTCACAGCATTCAATTTTCAGGGGTTGCACGAGATGCTGACATTATGGCGATCCAGGTTTTTTCTCAATTTCATGATTCACCTGATAATGATGACATATGTAATCGCATGGGCAATACGTCGCCCTGCATTATGAGCTTTGCCAGTGATCAGATAAAAGCGCTTGAATTTATATATGATCAGAGAAACAAATGGAAAATTGCTGCTGTCAACATGAGTCTATCCAGTGGCAAACCTTATGCAAAAGCTTGTGATGATGACCCTCGACGACCTGTTATTGATAAATTATATGCAGCAGGTATTTCTGTTATTGCAGCGGCTGGAAATAATGGATATTTGAAAGCTATCAGTGCCCCTGCCTGTATTAATAAAGCCATCAGTGTTGGTGCCATTAATAATCGTGATGTTATTCAGCCTTATTCCAATAGCAGTGATTTTCTCGATTTTTTTGCTCCTGGTTTTGCCATTCAGTCATCAATTCCTGATGGAAAATTTGCACGTATGAGTGGTACTTCGATGGCATCTCCTCATGTGGCCGGTGCCATCGCAATTTTACGTTCAAAATATAAATCTGCTGATATTGAACAATTGGTTCAAACTTTAAAAACAACAGGTAAAATATTAACAGATGTTCGCAATGATGCCAGGGTATCTCGAATTCAAATCGATGCTGCATTATCAGATATTCCTATTCTATTGCCTCAAAAACCAATCAAAGGAAAGGTGAAACAAAATCAGTGGATGTATTATCAAATCATTACAGAATCACTTGAATGTCAATATACATTAAAAATGGATGATATATCCAACGATGCAGATATGTATTTAAGTCAATCTCAAAAGCCATCACTAAAAGAATGGGATTACAGGCCTTACAAAGGGTTCAGGCAGCCTGAAACGATCATTTTCCATGCAAACCAATCCAGTCAATGGTATGTGGGCATTTATGGATACAGGGCTTCTGATTTTCAATTATCGATCAGTTCGATTGTTATTCGTCAATTGAGCATTGACAATTCTTACGAGGAAGTTTTGTCGCAAGGTGAATGGCATTATTATAAAATTTGGCCGCCTCTCTCCTCAGATCAGATGATAACCATTCAACTGGATCATATTAAAGGCGATATGGATCTGTATTGTCAATACAACTCTCTTCCAAGCCTGAACAATTTTCAGGAAAAATCCACTCATAATGGCCAAAAGACAGAAGAAATTCAAGTTCACAATAAAGGAAAAAATATATACGTTGGCGTTTTCGGATATCAAAAAGGTGAGTATAGAATTATTTTTTGAACATTCCTAAGAAAAACCTACCATTATAATACTTATGTAAGTCGCTCAAAAAAGTAAGTTCGTGAAGAGATGTAGCATGCTACGTCTCTTCAGTACATTTATCTTAAAACGAACAAAGTCAATAATGGAGAGCTTATTTTTCGAGCTTTTTTATTACTTATTATAATGGCTGAGAATCAATTGATAAATGGTTAATCAGAGGAGGGGACGACAATTCGCCTGAGGTATCTAATAGTTTTATGTATGTTTCATAGATTTGATGTTTAATTTTATGCATGGTTATTTCGTTTTTTAACATGCTTTCTTTTAATTTCAGCAATGTCAATGGATTGGCACCATCCATCTGTCTGAAGATATCAAATGTTTCCTGTGTTCCGGATTTTTTCTTTTGCAAAGAAATGATTTCATATTGGGTGATCAATCGCTTAATTTTTCGAGACAGAGCATAGAAGCTCATTTGAATTTCTTTTTTTATGCTCATCCAGTTACTTTTTTCTTTTAGGCTGTTCAGTTTTCTTCGGTTAATATCCAAACGATTGGGATTAATGATAGGAATGGTTACACCAAATTCAATGGAAAATGCTTTTTCAAATTTATCTTTTTGATCCATATCATAAGATGTTTCAAAAAAACTCAGATATGTTTTGTTTTCAGCCTGTTCCAATTGATATTTTGCCTGTGCCATTTTATACTTATACAAACTGTGGTGAATATGAACATTTTTTTCTTCAAAAGATTCTTTTAATTGAATGACTTTCTGTTGAATTGCGTAAATATCAAGAATGTCATTAATCACAAGAATCACTTCATTTTCCAAAGGAAAAAATAGTCTAATTTTTTCTTCAACAACTGCCTTATCATTTTTAATATTAACCCTATCCAACTGTAAGTCTAATAATTGACGTTCTGTTTCAATTAATTCAATGGCATCAAATTGAAGGGTTCCTACGCTTTTTTTTAAAACTTCAACGCGATCAGTATACACACTCATCAGGGATTTCAAAAAAATCAATTGGTTTTCCAAATAATCATAAGAAATAACATCCATATACCTGTCTTTTAAAGAATCATTTAGAATAATAGCTCGTTCTAATTCATTATATACCAGTGAGGCATCGTAGACTTTCTTTCCCTGAAAATGTTCTCCCCAACCATTCATATTGAAACGAACTGTATATTTGTGTTTACTGTCTTCAAATTCATCAATTTGCATGCGTAATTCAATTTCATTAATATAGGGTGTATTTGAAGATGAATTTTTGAGAAAAGCAATCTTTTCTGTTTGAAAAGCAAGGGTCTCATCTTTATATGCGGTTGCCAAATAATCATTAACTGTTATTTCTGCGTAACACACAACTGACAATACAAATAATTTACATAAAATAATCGATTTGTAACATAACCATTTCATCGTTATTATCTTTAATTAAAGCGGTTGAATATGGGGGAAGACCGATCTTTATATTGATAACAATTCAAAGCATAAGATTCGGTCAGGCTCGAAATATATTTTGAAAATCGTGTACGTTCCAAATTAAATTCACGTATCAAATCAATCATCCATAAAGGAACATTTGTGGTATAACACTTAAGCTCAAGAATAACATTCGTCCCTGGTGAAAACCATAATTCATGATCGTATGGAGACATGCTATAAGCACCTGATGACAGTTGAAATTCTGTCTGAGGGCATGATTTTAATTCAATGTCAAAAGTAGCTCGGGCATAATCATCAATATCTGAGACAAACGCTTTTCGTCGATATTGTGAGAATACTTTTGGTGAAGCATTGTATGACTGAAGCAAGCGATAAAAAAGAGCCACAATTTCATGAGATAACATTTCTTCTGGTATGTTTTGACTTAAATAATTGGGCCAATCAGGATCTTGTATTTTCGCCCGGTATTTTTTTATAATCGTACTTCTTTTTTGTTTAATTTCAAAGAAACAAGGTAACCCTTTTTCGATATCATATGTACGTATTCGCATATTAAAACGATTTTCAGAACCATTCATGCGCTGCTTTACAAATGTAAACAAAGGAGAGTCGAGGTAAAGACTATAAACCATATAGAAATGATCTGAAGTTTTTTCTGAATGCTTATCCAAAGAACAGTAAATAGATAAATAGTCTGAAATTGGTTCTATCCATGATGCTGGAATCAAGTACTTTAATTCATATCGTTCAAGTTTACCGGGTATTTCTTTTTGTGAATTGGCAGCCATCGCTATATACCAGCCTCATATGATATCTTATATCGTTAAACACGCAAGTTGTTCATGTATAATGGATACATATCGTTTTAAGGACTCCCACACAAAGATACCCGAAGAATTTTTTTTGTTTTTTGACTGAATAATAATTTTTTCTCCCAAAAGAAATGGATTATTAGCTGAAATTTTTATTTGAACTTCTCTTCCCCACATTTTTAATTCACTCCTTTTTCTTAATCGTTCCGGAAACTCAATAATTCTCGACCCAACACCAACAACAAGGCCATCAGAACAAAAAGATTTACCCGTCAGTGAAGAAATGATAACTTCATCATTGACTGAGATACTATTGTGTACATTTTCATGAATAAAGCCTTTTACATATGAAGGAGATTTCGTATAAATAGTGATAATGGGCGCAAATGGTGATACTTTTTCACCGCGTTTAAAATGAATCGAACCAATAATTCCATCATTTTCTGAACATATCAGCAATTTTTCTTTTGCGGATTTCAACAGTTCCATTTCTTTGGTCAGGCTTTCTATTTTTGCTGTAAGCGGATTCGTGCTGGAATAAAGCATGTTTTTTAATGCTTTAATTTTGATATCAATCTGTTGAAGTGATAGTTTAAGTTCTTCTGCCAGGCTTTCAATTTTTAGCTGAATTGGACTGGAAATGGATGTTTTTGATGTATCTTTTGATAAATCATCTGATCCTATAATACTTTTTAATTCTGATGTGAGGCGTTTATTCAGTGCATGCTGGGAGGTCAGTTGTTTTATTTCAGAATGGATCGTATTTATTTTTACAGTTTTTTGTGATTTCAGCTCTTTTATTTGAGTTTGTATCTTATTTTTTTCAATTTTTCGTTGAAATCTGTATTCTGACAACTGATGTTTGATTTCATTTAAGCTAAGGGCTAATTCAGGTTGATCTAGTTCTAAAAGCAAAACACCCTTTGTAACCTGTTGACCAGGCACAGCATAAATATTTTTGATCTCAACAGAATGTTCAAAATTGACAATGACCTCGTTGCTTTCTGCAATGCCAAAAAATTGATGAGTTTCAACCTGTTCATAATTAGAACAAAGTATAATAAAAAGAACAGCTAAAATCCATGTCAGGTATAATAATTTAAATTTTTTCATAATGCCCCCCTTTCTGATAAAAATTTTTTATATAAAATTTACAATTCAACTGTTGTTTCCTGAAGCATCAGACTGATATTTTCAATCGAATTGATTTGTGAAAGCTTATTGATCAATTCATTGTTTTCTTTTCCCCTTTTCAGCTTGATCTGATATGCATAATCAATTCTTGTTCCCTGGCTCATTTCCCGAAGCGTCACCAAAGCAAAAATTTTACAATATGATTTTAATATGGTTTCTAATTGAAAAATGGACTCCTGGTCATTGTGAAGATTAAAACGAAGCATACCATCAAAAGAGCTTATGTGACCAAATGGTGATAGATACAAAAAGAATGAAACCAAACAAAACCCGATTGTTCCTACCAAAGCAATTGAATACCCATTGACACCACATGAAATTCCTGAAGCCAGTGCAGCGAACATAAATATAATATCTCGTGGATCTTTTAAACTGGTTCGAAATCGTATTATGGCCAAAGCACCCATCATGCCCAAACCGGATGCCAGACTGTCACCAATCGCCTGCATTACTGTTGCAGCAACAATAGGACTTAACACCAATGCCTGCACATAATTTCTTGAATATGAAAGCCCTCTGAATGTCTTTTCATAAGTAAAAGCAATCATCACTGATAAAATAAATGAAAGCAACACTGTATATATGCTCATGATAACAGTGGGGTGTGCTGATGTTGCTTGAATGGATAATAAGTCTAACATATGAATTTCCTATATTTCTATATATATAAACAATAATTCATTTACATGCAAAAAATCTTTTTAATCATCAGGTAGCAGATAGTGTTAAAAATGTGCTAAAGTTTTGTTAATTTTATGTTAATGTACCAATCAAATGTGAAGAAATTTTGAAGATAATATGTTTTTTTTCAATTAAAAAATTAAAAATGATGTGTGCGCATCCAACCGATGGGGAAAGTATCATTATCATCTGGATATTTTTTATCCAGGTCAATAACAGAATAGCCTGTCAACTGGATACTTTCTACCCAACTTTGATTCAGATCATCCATAAAAAAATCAATATTAAATCTTATGTCAATTTTATGGTATTAATTCCAATGGTTTATAAAAAATAGTCGGAATGGCACACGCTTTGCTCTTATAGCAGGCCAGGCAAGGATGATTCATTTGAGACATTTTTTTTGCATAAACTCAATTTTTTATGATTACAATAAGGAGATCAATCATGAGAACAAATTTATATAGAAAAAATATGCATCCACAATCTTATGCTGAAGCAAATACACATTATAGTTTGCAATTATATTTTAAAGATTTAAAACAATATCACTTATTAAGTCGAGAACAAGAAAAGGAATTAGCGATTCGTATTAAGCAATATAATGATCCTGTTGCAGAGACTGATCTGATTCAAGCAAATTTGCGATTGGTGGTTAAAATTGCCAATGATTATAAGAAGAAATTTCATTTTCATTTACAAGATTTAATTCAAGAAGGAAATGTTGGATTGACAAGAGCTGTCAGGAAATTTGATCCAGACAAAAATGTCAAGTTTTCCATTTATGCCTCTTACTGGATTAAAGCCTATATTTTAAGATTTATGATGGAAAATTGGAGTATCGTAAAAATCGGAACCACTCAAAAGCAAAGAATTTTATTTTTTAATCTTTATAAAGTAAAACAAAAATTAAGAGAATCTAAGGATAGAGACATAGATATCTCTCAATTTCACTTATTTAAAAACAAAGGCATTAATAATTTTGATATTAATGAAATGGATCAACGATTAAATAAAGGTGATGAATCTCTTAATTCACCAATTGTCAAAAATTCTAAACAAGAAAAATTAGAGTCAATTCCAGAAAACGCTATGATGATTGATGAGCAAGTTTCCAACAAAGAAATCAGAGAAAATCTAAAACAAGCAATTTCTGAATTTAGAAAAAAATTAAACCCACGAGAACTTGAAATATTTGACCTTCGAATGGTCTCGGATTCTCCGCTAACCCTTCGAAAGCTTGGAGAAAAGTATGGTATTTCACGTGAAAGGGTTCGACAGGTTGAAAAGAGAATTTACAACAGATTAAAGGAGTACATTATCAATCATTGTGGTGATAAAATTGAATAAATAAGGAATACTCTAAAAATAAAATCCTCTTTTTATGTAAAGGTAAGATCGTGTAGAGACGCAGCATGCTGCGTCTCTACAGTACATTTGCATCAAAACGAACAATGTCAATATCGGATTGCTCATTTTATAAAGAACGAATTTCTTGCTTCATAAAAACAACATAAGAAATTGCAAAACAAATCATTGAAACAGCTATGAGTGAGATTATATAAGGTAAAACGACCAATACACTTTGGCTTAAGGGTAATGGCCCTGCAAATCTGGCCATTGATATTTGTTCCATCATTCCTACCTGCACAATGGATTTTGTCGTTCTTCGCATGGGATCGATAATTGTAGCTGTTGCATCAGTGTACAATTGAAGAGGAGATGTCAGGGCTAAAGATTTTTCTATTTTAGAACGTAAGATCATCATGTTAGAATCATCCATTGCATCTGGTACCAATGCACCAGCAACAGCACTTGCACCAAGATAAATAAAAAATGAAAAAAAAATCCAAAAAGCTAAGGCAGCTAAGGCAGATGTTGAAACTGTTCGGAACAAAATAGAAAAAAGTATGGCAACACCTAACCAGAAAGCCAGATAAAAAATACTGATGATCACATAAATACATAATCGACAAACTTCTTCTACACCTGGCACAACGCCAATCATGGTCAGTCCAAGTCCAGAAACAACCAGAATAATTGAAACAACCATGAGTGATATAATGGTTAATCCGGCCAGAAATTTGCCATTGATCACAGAATCTCTGTATATGGGTTGTGACAAAAGTTTGCTTAATGTGCCTTCGTTACGTTCGCGATTAATGGTATCAAATCCAAGCATCAATCCTATAAGAGGGCCAAAAAATGCAATAAATTGAACCAACGAAAACTGAACGCCTGATGATGTAAACATTAGTAAAAATACAAATTTGGGTTTGGCAATACCTTCTAAATTTTTTGCCAGATTTAAACCAGCCATATAAGCTGTAATTAAACTGACCATTGCAATGAGTGCAAATAATATCAAAAATCGGTTACTGGAAAAATGATCAGACAATTCTTTTTTATAAATGGTAATCGCACCATACATAATCAGGCCTCCTGAAAGTATTTCATGTAAAGTTCTTCCAAAGTGTATGATTCTTTGCCAACACCGAGCTTTTCTTCGGCCAAACGATCCATTTCTCCATAGGCCACCATTTTTCCATTGATCATAATGCCAACTCTATCACAAATACGTTGAACCTGGTAAAGCAAGTGAGATGAGAGTAGAATGGTCATTTTTTTCTCTTTGCTCAACCATTGAATCATTTCTATCAGTCTGTTTGTTGTATCCGGGTCTAATCCCAGAGTGGGTTCATCTAAAAAAGCAATTTTGGGTGATTTAACCAAAACCTCTGCAATTCCAAGACGTTGCCGCATACCTCGGGAATAGGCTGAAATAAGTTTATCACCAGCATCTGTAAGCCCAACTGTTTTAATTGATTCCTGAATACGCTTA
>Ga0272440_1003222_pt1 | contig 12281 bp, 4 predicted proteins | sample SSMMMBAug17_FD_192440 | JGI IMG/M metagenome (GOLD analysis project Ga0272440, IMG submission 192440) | Marine sediment archaeal communities from Little Sippewissett salt marsh, Falmouth, MA, United States - SSM-MMB-Aug17 | ecosystem: Environmental > Aquatic > Marine > Wetlands > Sediment ... | reverse complement strand
CCCGATGTAGGGGCGAACCTTGTGTTCGCCCTCGAACTAATAACGCTTTCGTTCCTATGTACGATGGGCGAACACAAGGTTCGCCCCTACACGTTCTTGGCACATAAGTAAATGAGGAACTTATTTTCCGAGAATTCCTAAGGAATTCTCGGAAAATAAGTTCCCCATATTAACAAATGTTCATCGGGGTTTATGTACTGTAGAGACGTAGCATGCTACGTCTCTACGTGCCATACAATTATACGTTTAAGATAAATGGGGACCTTCTTTTTAGAGCATCCCTAAGGAGATAAAAGTTATGCCAATATATGAGTTTAAATGCAAAAATTGTGGTAATGTTTTTGAATATTTGTGTTTTCGAAGTAATGATAAGGACCAGGTCGTCTGCCCATCCTGCGGTGACAAAAACACAGAAACAATGCTTTCTGTTTTTTCTTCCAAAGGTTCAGGCGATTCGGACTGCGCACCTTCAGGTGGCTTTACATGAGCTAAATGAGTCTTACCGCAGGTTTGCGGAATAGTGCTTTTCTTAGGAATGTTCGAAAAATAAATTCCTCATTTACTTATGTGCCAATAACGTGTAGGGGCGAACCTTGTGTTCGCCCATCGTACATAGGAACGAAAGCGTTATTCGTTCGAGGGCGAACATAAGGTTCGCCCCTACATCGGGCTGGCACATAAGTAAATGGGGAACTTATTTTTCGAGTATTCCTTAATGAAATATCAAACCTGCACTGAATAAAATCAGTGCAACAACCAACAAGGGAGAAAAATTATGACCAATAATTGTCTGTTTTGTAAAATTGTCAATAAAGAAATGGATACCCAATTTTTATATGAAGACGATACTGTGGTTGTATTTCGGGATATCAATCCACAGGCACCGGTTCATTTATTGATCGTGCCCAAAAAACATATCCGCAGTATCAATGATTTGGCTGAGGCGGATGAATCTATTGTCGGAAAAATGTGTACTGTTGCAAAACAAATGGCTGAAAAAGAAGGGATTGCAAAGACAGGTTACAATTTAATTTTTAATGTTGAAAAAGGAGGCGGGCAGGTCATATTTCACCTTCATATGCATTTAATGGGGCAAAAGTCCTGAAAACGATCAATTTTAGATAATAACAAGGAGGGCATTATGTTGACAGCGCCCCGAAAAATGGGACTTGTATTCTTTCCGGCTTTTGACTGGGCAATCAGTTCAACACATCCGGAACGTGAAGAACGTCTCTTGTATACTCAGGATCAGGTGTTTGAAGAAGGCATACTTGATATTGATGGCATTATCGAATACAAACCCAATCAGGCAAATGTAAATGATATTCAACGCGCTCATTTTTGTACACCTGATGAGCATCACGTTATGACAGAATCACACTTTATCAGTGCAGGCGGTACAAAAACAATCGCTGATGCTGTGATGAAAAAAGAAGTTGATAGCGGTTTTGCCTTGATTCGTCCACCGGGACATCATGCCATGCGTGTTGTGCATGGCTCCAGAGGATTTTGCAATATAAACAATGAAGCTGTTATGGTGGAATATCTTCGATCAAAATACAATATTGATCGTGTGGCAATTGTGGATACAGACACGCATCATGGGGATGGTACACAGGACATTTACTGGCACGATCCAGACACCCTGTTTATTTCCATTCATCAGGATGGTCGAACACTTTATCCAGGCTCCGGGTTCAGTAATGAATTTGGGGGCCCCACTGCCGCAGGGACAACAATTAATATCCCCCTTCCACCGGAAACATCTGAGGAAGGCTTTTTGTTTACCATTGATGAAATGGTTCTGCCTATTCTGAAGGATTTCAAACCCGACCTGATCATCAACTCTGCCGGACAGGATAATCATTACACAGATCCATTGGCCAATATGAACTTTTCAGCGCAAGGTTACGCCGAATTAACCAGACGCCTGAAACCCGATATTGCAGTGCTTGAAGGCGGCTACTCAATTGAGGGCGCATTGCCCTATGTCAATGCTGGTATTATTCTGGCAATGGCAGGTATGGATTTTTCTCATGTAAAGGAACCTGACTATGATCCAGATCGAATCAGACAAACATCAAAAACAACTGATTATATTAAACGACTCCGAGATCAAATTCTGGGTGTATGGGAAATGGGCCCGGATCGTATTGAAAAAAACCGAAATGAAAAAAACATTGATACCCGATCCAGAAATATTTTTTATGATACTGACAGCCTGTTGGAAGTCCAGGAAGAAACACTTCAAGTGTGCAAGTCATGCAGTGGCGCACTAAAAATTGATTCATATACAGACAGGGGGGGGAAAATTCTATGTATTCATATTCCCAGAAAAGCCTGTTCAGATTGTTTGAATATTGGACATGACTGGTTTGATAGAGCGCACCGGAAATATGATCGTGTGTTTCTTCAAAATAGAAGTTCGGATATTTATTTGACACGATAAATATGTAATAAGGAGGTAACATGACCCCTGGCACCTTTCCAACGCTCTGACAAAATAATCCTGATATTGCTGAATGTGCGGTTATTGGTGTTGAAAATAACCTGAAAGGGCAGGTGGTTCCTGTCGGTTTTCTTGTATAAAATGCTGGTGTCAAACGTGATGAAAAAGAGATTATCAGTGTAGTTATTCAAATGGTCAGAGTTAGAATCGGACCGGGCAGCCCCCTGTGTATGCCTCGTACCCTGGCCGTTGGCATACATACATTTTCTCATTGCCTGAATACGATATGAAACAAAGTAATTTATAAGAATGAAATTATATTCAATAATTTTTATCATTTTATCAATCCTTTGCCTGAATTCAAGTATTCAGGCAACCCCCATTATTGTTGACATTCAAATCAGTCTGAGAAATGCCCCGCTCAATCCCACCCCAATTCTAGACCGCGCACGGGAGCATATCCAGCTAAACAAAGGTGATCCCTTTTCGCAAAACAATTTGAAAGAAACAATTGCCTCATTCGAACAAACCAAACTATTCAAAGATATCACCAGTGATCTGATTCATACGACCAATGGGATCATTATTGTTTTTCAAATGACTGCATGTAACGTGATCAAGGATATTCATATTCGTGGTGCTTTTCCCTTATTTGAGAAAGATGTACTGAATGTCATGACTGTCAGTCCTGGTGATATCTGGTATAATGATCGGGCAAAAGTTCAAATTGAACGTATTCAAAATTTATATCAACGTGAAGGCTTTGTTCATTCAAAAATTGATGTTCTTGCATACAATGATATGCGTGATGGATATTGTATTGTTGATGTTGCTATTGATGCAGGGGAGTGCGCCAGATTAAGAAATCTGGAAATTATTGGCAATGCATATTCAAGTGCTTTATTACTAAAAGCCAGGATGACAAGCTGGAAGGTTTCATATATTCCTGGAAATGCGGGGTGCTTTAAAGAAAAACAATTACGTAGCGATGTGTTAAAGCTGGTTTCGTGGTATCGGAAAAAGGGTTATGCTGATGTCCATATTCGTTCAAAGGTGGATCGAGACAATCAATCGGTGAATGTTCAATTGAATATACATGAAGGCACCCAATATCAGGTTCATTTTATTGGAAATCATTATTTTTCAGAAAACAGCCTTGCACAATCCCTGACGCTTTTTTCCAAAGGCAACCGAAATGATACCGCATTACGAAAAAGTATGCGGGCCATTCAAAAGCAATATCGAGATGCAGGTTTTTTAAGTGCAAAGCTACATATTTCCAATTGGATGAAAATGAACAAGAAAAGCCATGTGCAACATATCTGGTTTAATATTCATGAAGGTCCACGAACGTGTATTGAAAAGATCGAATTTATTGGCAACACGTCATTAACAAAAAAACAAATCCAAAAACAAATGAAAACCCAATTGCCAGGTTCTTTTTGGGATGTGCCGTATCAACCGATGATCATTGACGAAGACATTCCTGCAATTAAAGATCTGTATGAAACGCATGGCTTTTTGCATGCTCTGGTCAATAAAGAAATCCAATGGAAGCCAGATAAAACAAAGGTTAACATTTATATTCATATTGATGAGGGCACAAAAACAACCATCCGATCTGTTTCCTTTTCTGGAAATATTTCAGTGATTCAAAATTTCATATTACCGCCATTCATGAACCAGGCATTTAATCAAGAACAAATATATAAAACCCGACAATTGCTAGAAGCCCATGTATCAGATCAGGGATTTCCATATGTAATGGTTAAGGACAATATCAATTTATCACCAGATCGTAAAAATGCAGATATTATTTTTCATGTGTATAAAGGAAAAAAAGTACGAATTGGACATATTTATTTTCATGGAAATTTCAAAACACGACGCAGTGAATTACAAGAAGTATTATCAATTAATCCTGGCGATAATTTTTCATTGTCTAAGACGTTAAATGCCCAACAAAATTTACGAGATATGAAAATCTTTAATTCTGTTAAGTTAACCCCATTGGGATTAAAAGAAAAAAAGGACAAAATCCATTTATTTGTTGATGTTGAAGAAAAAAAGCCCTTGTTTCTTGAATTGGGCGGTGGCTACAAAACTGAAAAAGGTGCATTTGGACATGTCCGGTTGGGGGACAAAAATCTTGCAGGTGAAAATATTAGCACATGGGTGCGATTTGAACAAAGTGAAGTTGGCTATCATGGCGAGTTCAACATTCATGACCCGGATTTGTTTGGCGAAAGAATTGACACAGGTTTTGCCTATTATATTGAAAGATTGAAAGAATTTAATCAAACATATGGTACGCAAACTTATGGCTGGTCGTTAAGTCTTAATCGTGATTGGTTAAAACGTATTCGAACGGATATCAATTTTCGGTATGAACGTCGAAGGAAATTTCTAAGGGTTGCATTACGAGATAACGAAGACACCGAAATGACTGCTGAAGAACTTCAGCCCAGAAGTCTGATTGTTACAACACCTTCTATCCTCTATGATAGCCGAAATTCTTTTATTCGTCCCAGAAAGGGAATATATGCCTCATATGCGATGAATATTTCTCAAGGCATTTCCAATTCACTTGATGATTTTATTAAACATTATCTGGAAATCAGAGGATATCTTCAATGGAATGAATACTTAAACATTGCCATAACCGGACGCTATGAGACCATTGAGGCCTATGGTGCGCTCGAAAAAATTCCTGAAGATCAGTTGTTGTATCTTGGCGGATCTTCAGATGTTCGCGGGTATAAAGAAAATATGTTCTTGTATGATGACAAGGATGCACCGGTTGGTGGTGAAACAATCCTGTCAGGCAGCGTTGAAGCGCGATATGATTTGGGATTAAACTTTGAAATCTTTGTATTTTTCGATGCCGGACAATTGCTTGATATCAGAAAAGAGGTGCCAATCAACCAATTCCGATCCAGTACCGGTGGCGGACTTCGCTATCATACACCAATCGGGCCCATTGGTTTTATGTATGGGTTAAAAAATCATGTTTTTGGTAATGAAGATCGGGGACGCCTTCATTTTGCTATGGGTTATAGTTTTTAGGTGATCGGATGCAGAGGCAAACCTTATTTTGGCTGGCTGTTACCAGCTGGTATCCCAAATCTTTAGATTTGGACGTCACACGCTTTTCCTCCCAAGTCTAAAGATTTGTGACGTCAATAAATGGAAAACTTATTATTCGAGTTTTCCTTATCCTTTCGATAGGTTAATCAAATCCTGAACCATATTCACAAGCTGTATGTACTGAGATCGATATATATCAATCTCAGTATTTCTGCCTGCCCGCTCGATTGATAATACAGTTTCTTTAATTTTTTTACTGCCAATATCAGCGCATGCGCCTTTAATTCCATGCGCAACTTTATAGACTTCCTGATGATTTTTTTGATCAATAGCGGATTTCAAGGCACGTAACTGGGGATCAATATCATTAAGAAATATTGTCAAGACCATCTGAATTTCATTCAGATCGTTGCCAACATAGGATGCAATATGTTTCATATCAATTAACTCCGCATTATGTGCTTCAGAAAGAAATTGCTTAGGAGATGCACAAATTTCTTTGGTCTTACAATATTTGTTTAATATCTGTGAAATCGTCTCTTTTTGAACAGGTTTAACCAGATAATCTGTCATACCGCAGGCCAGGCAATGATCGAGATCCTTTTTATAAGCATTTGCAGTAACTGCAACAATGGGCGTATTGGGCGCAAGTTTATGTTTATTGATCTGTAATGCGGCATCGAAGCCATTCATTATTGGCATCTGACAGTCCATAAAAATAATATCAAAGTGTTCATTTGATATTGTATCCACAGCCTGTTTCCCATTGTTTGCGATACTTACCTTACAACCAAAACGTTTTAACAGCAATGATGTGACATACTGATTGGTAATATTATCTTCAACCAGAAGAATCTTAGCATTGTATTGATGATTAAATGCAATCTCAGCATTGTAATGATTCGATTCCGCCAATACCAATGTGTTTTCATCTACTGGAGATAATGGCAAACCAACAGTAAAAACACTGCCCTTTCCATGGGTACTATCTACTGAAATATCACCATTCATTTTATCAACAAGCATTTTGATAATCCATAGGCCAAGGCCTGTCCCCCCATATCCGCTTGCGATTGAGTTATCCGCCTGAACATATTTGTTAAATATACGAGACATGGCAGTTTCTGTTAACCCAATACCCGTATCTTCCAATTTCATTTCTACGTGAATGATATTATTGTTTTTAGCTCTTTCTTTAACATTAAGAATGATATGTCCGCTATCTGTAAATTTGACCGCATTACTGACCAGATTATTTAGGATCTGCCTTATTCGAAATAGATCTCCTGAAAAGGCAACCGGTAATTTGTCATCGTAATTCGCATGAAATGCAATTCCCTTTTTGAGTGCATTTGCCTGAAACATCCGATACACATCCATTACCAAATTCTTTAAATGAAAAGGTTTTTGGGATATTTCCAACTTACCTGCTTCAATTTTAGAAAAATCCAGGATATCATTAATCAAGTGAACCAGGCCCTGGGCGGAAGAATAAATCACTTCCAGAAATTCATGTTGTTCTGTATTCAGCGGTGTGGTTCGAAGCACATCGATCATTCCGATAATACCATTCATCGGCGTTCTAATTTCATGTGACATCCCTGCCAAAAATTCTGTTTTGGCTTTATTGGCGCTTTCAGCCGCACGTCTTTCACGATCAAGACGTTCTTTTTCCTTTCTTTCGGTAATATCAATCATGGCACCTTCGTAATACAGGATATTCCCATGTCTATCCATAATACTCTGTGCGGCAATTGTTACCCATATTCTTTTGTTATTTCTCAGATGGCAGCATGTTTCAAATCCAGAAATGAAAGCATCTTTCTGAATGGCTGACAAAATTGTTCCCGCATCTTTTTTATCGATAATATGACCTGAGAAAAGATCAGGAATTTCTCGCGTCAATTCATTGAAATTAGAAAAACCCAATATAGATAACATGGCTGGATTCACCCTGATAAATTTACCTTCAGCACTTAATCGAAATATGCCCTCTATTGCATTATCGACCAATGATCGATATTGATATTCAGATTGCTTGAGGGCATCATACAGGCGTGCATTTTCGATTGATACGGCGGCCTGCGCAGCCAGCAATTCCAGGGTTGCAACATGTTTTTGCGTAAAGACACCCGAATTTAAATTGTTTTCCAGATACAACATGCCTGTTAAGCCCTTTTTCCTGATAATCGGAATACACATGACTGATCGCGGCGATTGAGATGAAATGTATGTGTCATGCATAAATCGAATATCATTGGATGCATCCGACAAAACGATGTTTTCATTCGTTCGTGTCACATAATTTACGATCGCCAAGGATAATTTTTTTGATAATGCCACAGGCTCGCTGTACATTTGAACATCGCATGACGTATCAGGATTCATTTCAGCTTCTATGACCCATTCATTTTCTGATTGAAGAATTAGAATTCCTTTTTTGGCACAGGCATGGGCAATAACTGTTTTCATTAATTGATCAACAAGGTTTTGAAATACAATTTCCTCAGAAAGTGCTTGAGACATTTGTATAATTGCGCTCAAATCAATACTATCATTTGATTGCAATGGTTGATAAAATTGGGCCTGAGGGGCAGTGCTTCTTTCAAGTTGCTTATTCAGCAATAATTCGGGATACATTTTTTCAAGGTGTGATACTTTGGCATATGCTCCCCATCGAGAGTAACAATAGATTGCATCCCACATGTAAAGACTGGCAATTCTGATGCGATTTTCATTATAATAAAAAATTGCAGCCCGTTCATTGGCAAAAGCCTGGTCGTTCATATTTCCATTTTCGCGTGCAAGATCTATTGCCTGATCATAAAAGGACATTGCTTTTTCATATTCTTGAAATATTCCTGCCTTTTCTGCATTGACCAATGCATAATAATGAGAAAAATTTTTGGGATTGAGATCGGTTAACGCTTTTAATTGTTGCAGCTTTTGTTCAACAGATTTTATCATCTCATCCTTTTGATCATCGGTTCTTTTGGCATACACTGAAAGTAAAATGAGGGATTCATAAAAATAGAGTAAAGGTAGAATAATTGTATAGTTGATGGTCACACTTGTAGCGTAAACATTATCCAGACATTTATATGCATTTTCAGAGTCCTGAAAATGATAAGCAGCGATTAGTTTTTGTAAATAAAATTGTTCCTGTATTGGAACAGCTGATTTTTTCTGTCGTCCCAGAAATTCATCAACAAATGCCTGTCCGGATTGGGAAAATATGCGAATAAGATCATGCAAATCAGATAAAAATATGCGTGATGCCTCAGGCGAAAAACGATTTAATTGGATTTCGTATTGGCGACATTCACAATCAATGTCTGTCAGTTTGATTCCTGATATGAATGCATAAAAAAAATATGTTCGAATGCAATAAACACAATATTCAAATTCACCGCATTTCATGCCTCTCTCATATCCACTTCTGAGCATTTTTAATCCATTGCTAACAGGATATTTCCAGGGAAATACAAAAGAATAAGCGATAAAAATTGCGCGAATGCTGAAAGCTTCGTTATTATAATCATTACTCAACTGAATACCTTGCCTGGTTATTTCAATGGCCTTATCGATATGCTTTTTGTGTTTGCATAATAATGCCGAAAAAGAGCAAAATGAACTGACAGATTGAAGTGAATTGCCATATTCAAAAATAAGTTCCATTTGTTTACAGATAACAGCCGGATATAGCTCTGGTTTCGCATAAAAAAGGGGGGCATGTATTGATGATAAAATTCTTAGAATTGTTTGTATGTTTTGATCTTGCATTTTTGGCAATTGGCTTAACGATTGAATTTTTAATGCGTGCATTTTGAATAAAAGTTGTGCGATTTTTTCTTTTTCTGCGTTTTCTGACAATTGTTTTGGAAACGCAATATTGAATTTTTGTAAAACATCCTTTGCCAGTTTAATCGCTTGTTCAGGTAAGTTTTGCGCACCACATGCATAAATTCTGAGTTCTTGAATGCGCGCGAAATCACGAATGTTTGTGCAATATTGATATGCTTTTTCTGCAAATGCGGTAATTTGATCATATCTTCCCATAAGCAATGCACATCGAGCGGCTTCATAATAAGGAACAAAAACAACATGATCATCAAATTGTATATCAGTATATCGTTCAATCCATTCGATAGATTTTGCAAAATAATTATATGCCGGTTCAATTGCTGAAATATTTCGGGCATGTTTTCCTGCATCGAGATTTAGTTTGATGGTTTGATGAATATCAAAAGGGGGTTGAATGATACATGCCAGGTTTAACTGATTGACCAAAAAAAAGATATGCGCGTTTGATTCACTTTGATTTTTCAAATAATAAATTCTGGCAATCTTAAAATGCATTTGCTGTCTTTGCTGGCTGGATATTCTGGTATAAAATGCCCGATGAATTCTTTCATGAGAAAATCGATATCTGGTTTGGGACATATCCTTTGTTTTTAAAGTTTCTAACTTTTTATGTTGAAACTCAGTAATGACTGGAAGGATCAAACCTTTACTTATTGCCACCCACAAAAGATGTAAAATTTCATTTTCAGGCATATCACATATTTTCGCAAGATATTCCAGAAAAAACTCATAACCAAGACATGCAGCAAATTCGAGTATGAATCGCGTAGAAGGATTCAATTTTTGAATGGTTTCGGTCATGAATTCAACCACGTTTTCAGTAATTGTTTGACTTGAAACCGCTTTTTTATCCCATTGCCACTGCCCTGTTTCGTGATCATATACAAGTAAACGTTTTTGATTGAGTTTCGCAAGAAATTCACGCATAAAAAATGGATTACCATTTGTCTTTTTTAGTATAACCCTCGATAAATCCATTACACTTGATTTCGGCATATCCAGGGTGTCGGCGATAAAAGATTGAATATCAGAAAGATTCAATGGGTGAAGTTCGATTTCACTGATCGACTGATCGGAAAAATTATCAAACACATATTGAAATTCCGCATAATATTCTTTATTAAAAGGGCGATAGGCAAATAGAATCATAACATATGCTTTTTGAACAAATGTCAGTTCTTGAAGAAAACGAATGGATGCCTGATCGGCCAAATGAAAATCATCCAGAAATATGACAATGGGATGAATTAATCGTGAAATATCAGAAAGTAAGGCACCAATGGATTGAACCAAAATCTGTGCGCCGGGTATGACTAATGATTGCTCATTATTTGTATGAATATCAAACAAATATTTAAATGCAGGAATAAGCGAAATTAAAGACCCTGAATTAATAGCAGGATTTCTTTGAATACTATTTTTCAATTCTGCCAAAACAATTTCTTCTTCAGCCAATAAATAGTGTGCCAGTTCTTCAAAAGCTTGAACAAAAGCATGATAAGGCTTTTCAGGAATTCTCATAAATTTTCCACGAATACAATAGCCATCATGTTGCAAAATATATTGAATGGCTTCTTTTGCCAGACTGGTTTTGCCAATACCTGCCAGACCTGTAATTTTTATGGCCTGAATAACAGAGCTTTCCTCAGGATATATATTTTGAGCAGATTTATATTTTTTTCTAATTTGTTTCAGTCGATTAAAGCCTTCAATAATCTTATTAAGTTCTTTCTTATGGCCATAACTAACGTTTTTAAAAACGATCCGCTTGTTATGATCTTTTTGAGCGATTTTGAACTGTTTAATTTTTCCATCTTGTTGAATCATTGTTTGACAACGCAAAATATCTGACTTTAAACCCTCAGCACTTTGATAGCGATTGATTGGATTTTTATTGAGTAATTTCATAACAATTTCAGATATAACATCCGGTATATTGGCATTAATATCTTTTGGTGTTTTTGGACTTAAAGCTGTATGGGAATGAATTAAGTCAAGAGGATCATTATTTGTAAATGGCCGCTTACCAAGCAACAGCTCATAAAAAATGACTCCCAATGAATAATAATCAGATGTAAACCCTGGTATTTTTTGGTCTCTTTTTAATTGCTCAGGTGAAATATAAGATAATTCTTCTGTATTTCTGTCTTCAGTAGAATTCTGTAATGATTGTTGTCCACAGGTTGTTGCCTGATCTAAACCAATAATGCATATTTCATGTGTTTTCGGATGAATAACGATATGATTTGGATGAAGCGCCTGATGGATGATATTTGCTGCATGAATCCCTTGAATCGAATCCACTATTTGTTGCGCAATTTTTAAAAACATATGAATATCAATGGATTGCGTCTGAATAAATTTTGATAAAGATATTCCTTGAAAGTCTGCAAAAACCAAAACAATGGTATTATGATATTTGATTATTTCTTTAACTTTGATTACCCCCGGTGTACCGCTTAATTGACGAAGTATATCATGTTCGTGAAAATAACGTTTTAAATCATGATCAGTGGGATAGGCGACATTGAGAATTTTTAAAAGAACCTCGCTATTGTCTTTTTTAGAAATCGCTTTGTATATAATTGTTCGACTACTTTTGTGGATTTCGTAGATACTTTTATATGAGGGAATGGTAATCATTATTTTTGCCTTTATAATACTCAATCTTCAAGTTTTTATAGTAAACTACCGCAGCGCGTTCCCAGGCGCTGCCTGGGAACGCTTACTTGGCGGTTCCTGCCGCTTGTTCTTGTTTGAGTGTAACCAAAATTGCCAGTTCCCAAAAAGACTTTATTTTTCTTAGCCCTGAAAGGGCGGCAACATACCAGCCCAGGGCAACGCCCTGGGTAAATGGTAGGCTTGTTTTTAGCCCTGAAAG
>Ga0272440_1003221_pt1 | contig 12282 bp, 7 predicted proteins | sample SSMMMBAug17_FD_192440 | JGI IMG/M metagenome (GOLD analysis project Ga0272440, IMG submission 192440) | Marine sediment archaeal communities from Little Sippewissett salt marsh, Falmouth, MA, United States - SSM-MMB-Aug17 | ecosystem: Environmental > Aquatic > Marine > Wetlands > Sediment ... | reverse complement strand
CACCTCATTATTATCGAATTCTCAGACAAAATGCCAAAAAAGAAGGAAAAACAGTAAATTTCCAAACACACGGATTAGATGCTGTCACACGAGGGTGTTTAGGGGGAACACATTTTTGCTTTATCTCTTACCAGGGAATTGTTCAACCCTGTGGCTTTTTAGATTTAAACTGTGGTGATATAACGAAACAAAACTTTCAAGATGTATGGCTGAATTCTCCTATATTTAAATCATTACGCGATTATGATCAGCTAAAAGGTAAATGTGGTATATGTGAATATCGGAGGTTTTGTGGCGGGTGTAGGGCACGTGCTTATGAAGCGACTGGCGATTATCTTGCAGAAGAGCCACTGTGCACTTATCAGCCATCTAAAAACAGGAGTTAACAAATTGCGTTTTCGTTTCATTGGCATAATTATGGTGGTCTTTATTGTTTTGTTCTTTTTGAACTCGCAATTCATTAAAAGTGAAGAAACAGAACATAATGTTTTGTTTATTAACTCTTATCATTCAGGCTACCGGTGGTCAGATGATATTCTAAAAGGGATTCTTTCTGTTCTTGATGGACATAATAATATCTGTTTGTATACAGAATATATGGATACCAAGCGTATTTTTAATGAAGCAACCTTTCATAATTTTAAAGAGTATCTTGAAAAAAAGTATAAAGATTTTCATTTTGATGTCATCATTACATCGGATGACAATGCCTTTGATTTCATTCGTCAATTTCGAAATGATTTATTTGAAGAAGTTCCTGTTGTTTTTTGTGGTGTCAATTATCTAGATCCATCTGATCTGAATGGCATAACAAATATCACCGGCGTTAATGAAACGGCTGATATAAAAGCCACGTTTGATCTTATTCTCAAACTCCACCCATTAACCAATCTCGTTGTTTTTATTTGCGATAACACACATACCGGCAAAAAAATTCAGGAGAGAATAGATGAGATTACCCCTCTGTTTCCCAGCACAGTAAAAACAATGGTTATCAGTGACATTTACATGGATGAACTGCTGGAAAAAATTTCATTAATACCTCGTCGATCCATCATTTATTATACAACTTTTTTTCGTGATGCGGGGGGTAAATTTTTTGAATATGATCAAAGTATTTCATTGATATCACAGCATGCTAAAATGCCAATTTATGGCGCATGGGATTTTCATTTGGGTCATGGTATTGTCGGGGGAATGTTAGCCAGTGGTTATTACCAGGGGGAGACAGCTGCCCAAATCGCTATGCGTATACTTGATGGTCAAAAAATATCCTCTCTACCGGTGATACAAAATAGCCCGAATCGCTATATGTTTGATATGGAACAGCTTGAACGCTATAATATCAGGGTTATTGATTTGCCTGAAAGCAGTATTGTCATCAATCAAAGTCTTCAGATCAGCAAAGTGTTTATTTCTATTGTTTTGGTCGTTGGTGTGCTATCGTTCATCGTCATTTTTCTAATTTTTAATAATATTAAAAGAAAAGTTGCTGAAAAAAAATTAAAAGTAACCCTTGATCATCTTGAACAAAGGGTCATTGATAGAACCGAAGAAGTCACTTTAGCAAATGAGAAGCTCAATCTGGAATTAGAAGAACGTAAAAGAACTGAACGGGCTTTGGAGCAAAGTCATCATTTTTTGGAAACTCTGATTGATAATTTACCGGTTGCTGTTTTTACAAAAGATGCCAAAATGGGTACTTTTACGTTATGGAACAAGCAATGTGAACGCCTGTATGGAATGGAAGCTGATCAGGTGCTTGGAAAAAATGATTATGATTTTTTCCCCAAAGAACAATCGGATCGATTTAGAGAAAATGATTCTATGGCTTTTGAAAACAAAAAACGAATTGATATTCTGGAAGAAAGAATCAATAGGATTGGTCAGCCTCAACGAATCGTGCATACCATAAAAACACCTATTTTTGATAACAAAGGAAAACCGCTTCAATTACTTTGTATTTCGGAAGATATTACTGAAAGGAAAGAGGCGGAGGAAAAAATTCGAAGACAGCAAGAGTTTCTGAGAAATGTGATTGATACAGATCCCAATTTTATTTTTGTCAAAGATCGTCAAGACAAGTTTATTCTGGCCAATAAAGCAATGGCTGATCTGTGTGGAACATCAGTGGAAAATTTAATCGGAAAAAAAGTGAGTGAATTTAATCCAGATCAGGATCAGGTTAACCAATATTTTGTTGATAATGAAGCTGTTATGGCTACACTCCAACCCAGATTTATTCCAGAACAACCATTTACGACCCCTCAGGGTGAAGTACACTATATGCAGATTATTAAGAAACCTTTAATTGGTAAAGATGGGGTTGCTGATAAAGTGTTGTGTGTGGCGACGGATATAACGGATCGGAAACGGAGTGAAAAAGAGTTGGAAAATGCTCGTATTGCTGCCGAAGCATCTAACCTGGCAAAAAGCGAATTTCTTGCCAATATGAGTCACGATCTAAGAACACCTCTGCATGGTATTTTAGGCTTTACTCAGATACTCAGTCGCAATGAAGCCTTAATGCACGAAATTGGTACTGCCGTGGATACTATTCATCGTAGTGGTGAACATTTACTGATGATGATCAACGATGTCCTTGATTTATCTAAAATTGAAGCTCAGAAATTGGATTTAAGAGAAACAGAATTATATTTACCTTATTTTATTCAAACCATTTCGGAAATTATCAGGGTCAGGGCTTCTCAACAAAAAATTGGATTTGTGGTGCAGTTAAGTGAGCATTTACCTGATGGCATTTATGGTGATGAAACCCGTTTGCGACAAATTTTACTGAACTTGCTGGGTAATGCCGTTAAATTTACTCAAAAAGGGGAAGTTCGCTTTTCTGTAGACCGACCGGAAAAAAATCGACTTCATTTTAAGGTTGAAGATACGGGTATTGGAATTCCAAAAGACAAAATTGATGAAATATTTTTACCATTCCACCAGGTGGCCAATAATATTATTCAAACAGAGGGAACAGGTCTCGGTCTGGCGATTAGCAGAAAACTCGTACACATGATGAATAGTGAACTTATTGCAACCAGTGAGCCTGGAAAAGGGAGTTGTTTTGAATTTAGTTTACCCTTTAGAGAAACTCATATTTCATTAGAAAACTTAACGCCATTCAATAAAAAGATCATCGGTTACGATGGTCGAAACATAAAAATTCTGGTGTGCGATGATAGAAAAACAAACAGGGATGTTTTATCTCAACTATTGACAGATATTGGATTTGATGTCATTGAAGCTATGAATGGTCATGATTGTCTTGAAAAAGCATTGGCAAGTCGTCCGGATATTATTTTGATGGATTTGATGATGCCTGAAATGGATGGATTTGAAGCAACTCAAGCCTTAAGAAATATGCCGGAAATTGACGATACCATTGTTATCGCAGTATCAGCAGGTGTTTTTAATCAAACACGAAAAGATAGCATTCATGCGGGATGTGATGATTTCATCCCCAAACCTGTTATGACAGATGAATTATTAGAAAAAATCAGCAAGCACTTGTCATTAAAATGGAAATATGCAGAAAATCAATCTCTGAATGATGGGCAGACATTGATTCAAGCCATTGTTCCACCGCCAAAATATATACTGGAGCAATTTCATCAACTGATCATATCAGGCCGGATTACTGAAATAAAAAAACAACTGAAAGCATTAATCCTTGATGACCCCAAATATATTCCTTTTTCAGATCATATTATCCAATTGGCTTATGAGTTCCGGAATGATGATATTCAATCGTTTATTGGGCAATTCCTGAAGAAAGAATAACTGTTTTTTAACTTAGACAGAAGGAGGTGTTCATGAAAGAAGATATTTTAGACAAAGCTCGGACATTGCTGAATTGTCCTTATTGTTCAGATGGCAATTCAGGTGAACTTCACTGGGAAAGCCCTTTTAGAGATCTGTTGTTATGTAATAATTGTCGCCGGGAATATCCAATTGTTGATGGTATTATTGATTTTTTACCAGAATTTAAAACATCGCAGGGTATCGCTCAAAAGTTTATGGAGAATCGATCGGTTGTCTCAATATATGAAAAATATGTAAGGCCATCCTTTACGCACATGGGATCGTCAATTACATACGAAGAAGAAATTGCATGGCTACAAGAGGTTCCTGTTGCTGTTTCGCCCAAATACGCGCTGGACATGGCTTGTGGAACTGGAAAATATACAAGGCTTTTGGATGAAATGTATCATCCTGACATTGTTTTTGGTGCAGATATATCCATGCCCATGTTGGAAAAAGCATATGCACATAAAAAACCGAATATGGTTTTTGTTCGATGTGATGTGAATTCAATGCCATTTAAATCCCAGATCTTTAGTCGTGTAAATTGCTTTGGTGCCCTTCATTTGTTTCCAGACAGCCGGAAAGCACTGTCTGAAATCAGACGAATTATGGAACTGTCAGGTTGTTTTACCTGTTTAACATCAAGGAATATGAAAGGTTGGAGCTCATGGTTGCAAGCGGCTTTTTCTTCGATATTTTCATTTCACTTTTTTAACGATAATCAAATGGAAAAAATGCTATCAGAATGTGGATATATTAACGTTCATTTATTCGAACGGGCAATGGTTCTTTTATTTTATGGCTATGCAGGGGTTTGAAATGTAAAAGGAGGATAACATGGTTTCTTCCATTATCAGAAAAAAACTTTTTTTCCCTGTTTTTATTGCTTTATTGATTTATACTTATTCCTGGGGACAAACAACGGGACGGATCACCGGGAAAGTTTACGAAGAAACCACACTTACCCCAATACCAAATGTTTTTGTCATTTGTTATGATTATGCCTCAGATGAATATATTACTGAGGGAATAGGAGTCACCCAGGATGATGGTTCCTACGTTTTAGATGTTCCACCAGGCAATTATCGCGTAACCGTCAAACTTGACTCAAATGCTTCACCCAGTATTCTCATTCCAGAGTTTTATGATAATGAAATTCACGCTTATTATGCCGATAAAGTAAGTGTTTCCGCAGACCAAACGCTGAATAATATTAATTTTGCGTTGTCAGTTGGCGGTGTTATCGCTGGAACCATTTTAGATCAGAATCAGAATCCCATTGTCTATGCTAAAATAGAAGCATATGATCGTAATGGTACATTCAAAGGATATGCGCATTCAATTGAAGGGGGACAATATTATCTCCATGTTCCTGAGGGAGAATACAAAATTCTTGCATCCAAAGATTACGATGATTATGTCAGTACTTTTTATCCTGACGTTTCTTTACTGGCAAATGCTGAAACAATTGTTGTAAATAATGAACAGATTCATGATGGATATGACTTTTATCTCACAAAAGGGATTCAAGTTTTAGGCGTTGTATCCAATTTGAGTAATAATGCCATTTCAAATGTCAGGATATGGGCGTTTCAGTTGACATCAACAGGTATCGGATATCAATACTGGACTGATGTTGAAGATGGAAATTTTTCTTTGCTGATGCCTTCAGGTTCCTATATCTTTTATGCTGAAAATTTGGGTAATGATTACATGAATCAATTTTATGACAATGTTTATGACATGATATTCGCAACCCCGATTAATATAGAAAATGGAGCGGAAATCCCTTCCATTGATTTTAAATTACCCCTTCCAGGATGGATTACCGGTACAGTAAAAAGCAATTGGAACAGGACAGATTTAGAAAATATCCAAGTTATTGCACTTAAGTGGGAAAACAGAATAATGGTCAACAGTGCAAGAACAGATGCAAATGGAAGATATTGGTTTGAGCTTCCACCCGGTCAATATCTTCTTCTGATTGATGATTCCACGATGTCCTATGCCATACAGTTTTTTAATCAGGTTACACAAATAGAAATGGCAGAACCGCTTACCGTTTTAGCGTCACAGACGATCTTGTCAGCAGATTTTAATCTTGTTCATATGCCTGACCTCATAATAATGATTCAATGTATAACAAACCATTCTTTTCAAAATATTCCCCTTGAACCAATGGATATGGATCAAAACAATCGTATTGACATGAAAGATGTCATCCATTTTTTTCAATTAATAAGTGATCATTAATTATTAATTGATACGATTTGAGTCGTTCAGGTTGATTCATTTCGAAAAGATGATAACCTGGACAAAGGCATCTGACAAAATAATAAAATATTGGTTGATATTGGTGATCAATTGTGAGGGTTAATTGGGCAGTGCCAGCAAGAAGAAAAATTTGTTGTTATACGTTTATCAACATTTTTTCTTGACAAGCGTATCAGCTTTTTTTAGAAGAAAAAATCTTTATTATGAATTAAACAATAACCATTTTATCAAATTTATAAAAAATGAAATTAAACACATTTGCAAATCCGTTCTGTTATTTTTACTTTTTTTATTTTAACCGAACGGGTCTGCTCATGGGTTAATTTCAACCAAAAAAATTAAATCAAGCCGTGAGTAGACAGAGTGCTCGCGGTTTTTATCAGGCTGTGATCACTTTGGTCACAGCCTTTTTTTTTGAAATTTTATTCAAAGGAGAAAAAAGATGATAGGAAAAGCCATTCGTTTGGAAAGAATTATTAACCGAGAAACAGGTCGATGTCTTATTGTGCCTATGGATCATGGAATGAGTGTAGGCCCTATATTTGGAATCACGGATATGAAATCCGCTATGGCACAGGTTGCGGATGGCGGTGCAAACGCTGTTGTGGTCCATAAAGGTATTGTAGGTTCTGGTCATCGCCAGTCTGGTCCGGATATGGGATTGATTGTTCATTTGTCAGCCAGTACATCTCTTGCGGTTGAACCAAATTCAAAAACAATGGTATGCTCTGTTGAAGAAGCGATCAAATTAGGTGCAGATGCTGTATCTGTCCATATTAATATTGGCGACAGCAATGAAAAGCAGATGCTTGAAGATGTTGGAAAAGTATCATATAAATCATCTGAATGGGGAATACCTCTTTTGGCAATGGTCTACCCGCGTGGCCCAAAAATAAAAGATGAATATGATCCAGAAGTTATTGCTCATGCCGCACGCCTTGGCGCTGAACTTGGCGCAGATGTTGTCAAAGTTTCATATACCGGCGATCCCGATACATTTCAAAAAGTAGTTTCTGGATGTCATGTTCCGGTTGTTATTGCAGGCGGTCCGAAAATGGAATCTGACAGGGCTATTCTTGAAATGGTTAAAGGAGCACTCGATTGTGGCGCAGTGGGGACATCAATCGGACGAAATGTTTTTCAACACAAAAATCCAACAAAAATGGTTCAGGCAATGAACCGAATTATTCACCATAATGCGTCAATAGAAGAAGCACTTGAAATAATAAACTAATACGAAATAGGGGGAAACAGTGAAATCAGAATCACCACCAGATTCAAAAAATCCTTTACTGCCTTATCGAAAAAAAATTGATCGTATTGACCAACAGCTTTTATCTTTGCTGGTCGAAAGACAGGAAATGGCTCATATCGTTGGTCAAATTAAAAAAGAAAAGGGTTTGGGTGTCTTTAATATGGCTCGTGAAGAACAGGTTTTCAGACATCTCAAATCAAAAAGTCAGGGGCACCTGAAACCAGAAGCCATTCATTACATTTTTTCTGAAATCATCTCTGCGGCCAGGGCTGTTCAACAACCCATTAATGTCGCTTATTTAGGACCGGAGGCAACATTCAGCCATCAGGCAGCAATTTATCTTTATGGTCATTCCACCGTATTTAGAGCTGCTGAGACATTTGAAGATGTTTTTAGTCTGGTGGAGAAAGGTGTTTGTCAGCAGGGAATTGTCCCTATTGAAAATTCCTATGAAGGTGCTGTTAATGTTACGATGGATCTGTTTTATAAATACGATTTGAAAATATGTGCAGAAATTTTTCTCCGCATTCGCCATCACCTGTTGAGTATATCTGAAAACATGGAACCTGTTAAACATATCTATTCTCATCCGATGCCTATTGCGCAGTGTCGATCATGGTTAAGATCAAATTACCCACATGTCCCGACGCAAAAAGTTGATAGCACATCAGCAGCAGCCATTCATGCACAAAAAGATCCCGAAGCAGCCGCTATTGGGAGTCGTCTGGCTGCAATGACGTATAAATTGAATATGCTGGCAGAAAATATTGAAGACCAACCGGATAATGTTACCCGGTTTTTAATTATTGCTCGTGACGAAGCTGAAGCGACCGGTAAAGATAAAACATCCTTACTTTTCTTTCTCAATCATAAACCTGGTGCATTATATTCAGCATTGGAACCACTTTCAAAGCATAACATTAATATGACACGAATTGAATCCAGGCCAATGAAAGTCAGGAATTGGGAATATCTTTTTTTTGCTGATATTGAAGGTCACTATTCAGAACCTCATGTTCAGTTAGCCTTAAAAGGAATGGAAAGTCATTGTGCAATTCTCAAACGCCTTGGATCATATCCAGAGGGAGGAATGGTATGGGATTGATGTTTTCAAAAATTGGTATACTGGGAGGAACAAGAGGCATGGGCGCCTGGTTTGCGGATTTTCTTGAAAAACAGGGCTATGACGTCTATCCTGTTGGTCGATCCACTACATTGACCCCAGAAATGATGGCACGATTATGTGACGTTGTGGTGATCGCAGTGCCTATCCCTGTGACCGTTCAAATGATTGAGAAAATAGGTCCCATTTTATCCGAAAAACGCTTGTTGATGGATTTAACCTCCATCAAACAAAGACCCCTTGAAGCGATGCTCGAACATTCTAAGGCTGAAGTTGTTGGTGTTCATCCATTGTTTGGACCCGTCGAAAATTCAGAAGGGCTTCGTGTCGCAATATGTCCCGGACGTGGTCGTCTGGGATTAAAATGGGTGACCGATGTTTTTGAAGAAGGAAAATTATGTGTATCCATTATGCAGCCTGATATTCACGATCGTTTAATGGGCTTGATTCAAGGGGTAAATCATTTTTCCACGCTGGGTTTGGCGCATTGCATCAAATCTTCCGGTTTTTCCATTGAGGACATTGAAAAATGCAGTACCATAACTTTTAAACGTAGATTGGATCGTATCTATAAACTGCTGGATCAACCAGCAGAATTATTTGGTTCGCTTTTAATTGATAATCCTGAATCTTTGAATTATATCCGTTTGTATCGGGATATTCTTAATGAAATGATACCAATGATTGAAAATAAAGATCGTGATGCTTTTAAAGAATTGTTTGCCACTTTAAAAAAACCCATTGAAAAAATTGAAAGGTAATTATGTCATATTCAATCCTGTCCCAAATTGGCAATACCCCTATGATAGAAATTACGCATTTAAATCCAAATCCTCATGTCAAAATTTTTGCAAAGCTGGAGTATATTAATCCTGGTGGTTCAATAAAAGATAGACCCGCATTATCTATGATTGAGGCAGGAGAACAGTCAGGAGAGTTAACTCCCGATAAAATTGTTATTGAAGCAACAAGTGGTAACACAGGCATTGGACTGGCAATGGTTTGTTCTGTCAAAAAATATCGTTTACTTTTAGTTATGTCAGAATCTGCCAGTATGGAGCGACGAAAAATTCTATCTGCCAGAGGAGCTGATTTGCTGCTGACACCTGGCCATTTAGGAACTGATGGTGCTATCGAAGAAGTGTATCGGCTGGTTCGTGAAAATCCAGATAAATATTTTATGACAGACCAGTTCAATAATCCTGAAAACTGGAAATCGCACTATCATACAACAGGTCCTGAAATCTGGTCCCAGACCAATAAAAGCATTACCACCTTAGTTGCGTCTATGGGAACAACCGGGACATTGATGGGTATATCCCGGTTTTTAAAAGAACAGAATCCAAATATTTCTGTTGTTGGTGTTGAGCCTTATTTAAGTCACAAAATTCAGGGATTGAAAAATATGAAAGAATCTTACCAGCCGGAAATTTATGAGAAAGACCGGTTGGATAAGAAAATTAATATTGAAGATGAAAAAGCCTTTGAAATGACCCGACGATTGGCTCTTGAAGAAGGTTTGTTTGTGGGCATGAGTTCTGGAGCTACGATGGCCATTGCCATAGAAGAAGCGCGCCAAATGACAGAAGGAACGATTGTCATGATTTTTCCAGATAGTGGAGAACGTTATCTCAGTACAAGTTTGTTTGATGTTCAGCAGAAAAAATCCATTTCTTTTTATAACACCTTGGGCAGCAAAGAAGAATCGTTTTCACCAATTGTTGCTGGAAAAGTGGGTATGTACTGTTGTGGCCCAACAGCAAATGAGCGCGTTTCTCTTTCTGAGTGCAGACGGTTTGTATTTTACGATCTTTTACGACGATATCTTGAATTTCGAGGATTTCAGGTCAAACAAGTCATGAACATTACTGACATGGATGATAAAACCATTAACGGTGCTATGGAAGCTGGTGATGAGCTGTCAACCTTTACTCAAAAACATATTGATGCCTTTGTTAGAGATATGGAAATTCTTGGAATTCAGCCTGCAACAGAATATCCTCGTGCCAGCAAAGATATCAGAGACATGATTGAATGGGCTGAAAAACTTCAGGATAAGGGATATGCTTATGAAAAATTGAGATCGTTATATTTTAATATATCAAAATTTCAACAATATGGCCAATATTCAGGTATTGATTGGCACAACATAAGGCCAGGTGCCATTATCAATACCGATAATTACGAAAAAGAAAATCCCAGAGATTTTACCTTATTTAAACGATGCCGTTTGTCGGAATTGAAAAAAGGTCTATATGTTAAAACGCGATGGGGAAATGTCAGGCCTGGATGGCATACAGAATGCGCTGTTTTGGCCAATAAATATTTAGGCGCATCGTTTGATATTTATGCTGGAAGTATCCATCTCATATTTCCCCATCAGGAAAATATGATCGCCATGTCACAGGCATTAAATGACAGGATACCTGCCAGATACTGGTTAAATTGTGCAGAAATTTCATTTTCTGATCAAAAAAAGGAAAAATTACTATCAAAGACTGGTTTGCAAGAGTTAATAGATAAAGGATATTCTGGAAGAGAAATCCGATTCTGGTTATTATCACGCCATTATCGAAAAGCGATACAGTTTAAAGAAAGTGATTTAATCCACGCCAGAAATTCTCTGAAACGATTTGATAACTGTTTACTTTCACTTCAAACCATTTCAAAAAATGTGAAGCCGTTTAGCACTATTGATGCCTTTATTGATAAAGTGAAAAAAGATTTTACAAAAGCAATGGATGATGATTTAAATATTTCTGCAGCACTTGTTGTTATCTATTCCGCCATTCGAACCATTCATTCTAAACAATCTGAAAATATCATTAATGAAAAAGATGCTGAAAAATTGTTACAGCTCCTTGGGGGTATTGATAATGTATTAAATATATTGCCAAAAGAGACATCAAAAATTGATAAGTCAGATATTCAACGGTTGATTCAGGAAAGAGAGGATTGCAGAAAAAAAGGAAATTTTGAAAGGGCTGATGAGATCAGAAATATTTTAAATGAACGTGGTATTCCAGTAAGGGACAAACGATTAACCGCATAAAATTTATAATATGGACACCTATTCAACCGCATAAGTCTACAAGGGGTGCAACACAAAAAAGTTGCACTTAATTGAATAAAATTAGTGCCATAGCCCTGAAAGGGCGTTACATACTTTTATGAAAAGTTGTAATATGTGCCGCCCTTTCAGGCCTTTCAGGGCTAAAATACCTTTATACCATTACCCAGGGCGTTGCCCTGGGCTGGTATGTAAAGCCCTTTCAGGGCTAAAAAAAAAGTGCAACTTTTTTGTGTTGCACCCGTCTACAAGTCTACAAGTGTTGGGTATACCAGGCGCTACTGCTCTTGCTATTCGTGCCATTGTTTTATTTTTTAATATATTTTTTATATGTCAATAGTTAAGTAAGGTGTCCCCGGAATTCCCCCCCGGAATTTCCGGAATTCCCGGAATTCCAGAGAAAAACAAGTGATTTGAAGACTTATTAATTCTTTTCCGGAAATCATCCTTGATGAATTCGTATTTTTTTGTTGGGTAAGTACGAATATTCAAGATATATTCTTCATGGCGCATTTAGAGACGTAGCATGCTACGTCTCTACGCACGTTCAGTTGGCAAATTTAGATATTTGGGTATATTCTTTTTCGGAAATCGCCTTAGAAGGCTCGGAGGAAATCACATGAATCTTTGGAAAAACGATTGCAATGGAATTCAGGCCAATGAAATCTCAAGACGCAAGTCAAAACGTGCAGATTATCACGCAAATTTTCTTACTTTTCTTGACATATATTCCGGAATAGTATA
>Ga0272440_1003220_pt1 | contig 12293 bp, 9 predicted proteins | sample SSMMMBAug17_FD_192440 | JGI IMG/M metagenome (GOLD analysis project Ga0272440, IMG submission 192440) | Marine sediment archaeal communities from Little Sippewissett salt marsh, Falmouth, MA, United States - SSM-MMB-Aug17 | ecosystem: Environmental > Aquatic > Marine > Wetlands > Sediment ... | reverse complement strand
TGATATTTTATTTAAATAGTTGCAGTTCAACGCTGTATACTCAATATCTTTTCCTAATCCTGATCCTAAATTAGCCACTATTATATTCTCTTGTTTATTGAGTTTTGTATCAAACATATATGGAATATTGAGTTTCGAATTTTTGTAAATATTTATTATATGATTCTAATTTTTTTTGATTTTTTTGCTTAACTTCTTGAAGCAGTTTATCCATGATCAAATAAATATGTAACTCATCAATAAGCATTTGTAATAAATTAAATTTTTGACTGATCGGCATTGTTTGATTCATTATCATCTCCTAATAGAACTCAACAAACTAACGCCAATATCCCAACGTTTGCCATGGCGTTGGTGTCTCAACTGTATGAACAGAAAAAGAGCGGGATTTGCTTTTACAATAATCATTAATAATGGCTGAAATGCCTGCAATTTCTGGTTGTGAAAGGACAGGTTCAGGTGATGAAAAATGCGTTTCAATAAAATGGGTAAAAATGTTTCCATCGATGAATGGTTTGGATTCAAGAATGTTTATCAGAAAAGAAATTGGCGTTTTGACACCAAGAACAATATAATTTTTCAATGCATTAATCATTTTTTCGATAGCTTGCTCTCGTGTTTCAGCGCATGCGATAAGTTTTGATAGAATTGGATCGTAATCAACCGGGATATCAACTCCACAATACACCCCTGTATCATTTCGGATGCCAGGTCCTGTAGGTTGTTTATAATATTCTATTTTTCCAGGAGATGGGATAAAATTGTTGTATGGATTTTCGGCATATATACGACATTCAATTGCATGACCACGAGACTTTATATCATTTTGATTTAATTGCAGCGACTTTCCACAGGCTATCTCTATTTGCAGTTTAACCAAGTCGATGCCTGTTATCATTTCGGTGATAGGATGTTCAACCTGAAGCCGGGTATTCATTTCTAAAAAATAAAACTGATTGGTTTCGTCTAATAAAAATTCAACGGTTCCGGCATTAACATAATGAGACGCTTTTGCAGCGGTAACTGCCGCCTGTCCCATTTTAGTTCTTAATTCATCTGAAAAACTGGTTGCAGGGGTTTCTTCAATTATTTTTTGATGTCTTCGCTGAATGGAGCAATCTCTTTCCAAAACATGAATGGTATGACCCAATTGATCTGCAAGGATTTGAAATTCAATATGTCTGGCGTTATTGAAAAATTTTTCAAGATAGATATCTGATCGATTAAAAGCATTCAAAGCTTCTCTCGAAGCTGCTGCACAGGCATCTTCTAACTCATCAGGCGTATGAACAATACGAATGCCTTTTCCGCCACCACCTGCTGAAGCTTTTATCAAAACAGGATACCCTAATTTTTCAGCTTCAGAATGAACAACAGATATATTATCAATTGCGCCTGAAAGTCCTGGAATAACAGGTACACCAGCTTTCATCATTATGTTACGTGATGTAATTTTATCGCCCAAATTTTGGATAACATCTGAAGGCGGTCCAATGAATACAATACCAGTATTTTCACAAGCTTTTGCAAAGGAAGGGTTTTCAGAGAGAAACCCATAGCCGGGATGGATGGCATCAACATTACTTTTTTGAGCCGCATCAATCATTTTCTCAATATTCAGATAGCTGTTTGCAGGCTCCGATGATCCAATATGTATAGATTCATCAGCTGACAATACATGAAGTGCATTTGCATCAACATCTGAATAAACTGCAACTGTTCGAATGCCCATATCTTTGCATGTATGAATAATTCGAACGGCAATTTCTCCACGATTTGCAATTAAGATTTTGTTGAACATTGGCATATACATGAATCCTTACATACGAAAAACACCAAAGCCATATACATCATCTCGAATGGGTGCATTGAGAGCGGCAGAAATAGACAAGCCAAGAACATCGCGTGTCTTTGCAGGATCTATAATACCATCATCCCACAAATTGGATGTGCTGTAATAGGCATTGCCTTCTTTTAATGCATTTTCGATTACTGGATTTTTAATAAACTCAACTTCTTCCTCTGTCATTGGCGGCTGCCCTAATCGTTTTCGCTGATCGTTGGTAATTGTTATTAAAACATCTGCAGCCTGAGGTCCTCCCATCACACCAATTTGAGCATTGGGCCACATCCACAAAAAACGAGGAGAATAGGCCCGACCACACATGGCATAATTACCTGCACCAAAGGATGCGCCAAGAATTACAGTAAATTTAGGCACGGTACATGTGGAAACCGCATTCACCATTTTATGACCATCCTTAGTAATGCCACCTCGTTCATATGCCCTGCCAACAATAAAGCCATTGATGTTTTGGAGAAAAACCAGTGGAATTTTTCGCTTATCACACAACTGAATAAATTGAGTGGCTTTTTGCGCACTATCTGAAAACAAAACACCATTATTACCAAGAATCCCAACGGGATAACCATGAATATAAGCCCATCCCGTCACCAGCGTTGGGCCATACATTTCTTTAAATTCCAGAAATCGGCTGCCATCAACGATACGTGCGATAACCTCTCGAATATCATACGGTTTACTCAAATCCGGGCTGACAATGCCATAAATTTCATTGGGATCATAGTGAGGTGTTTCTGGAGGCATTGTTGTTAATTGTGCTTTTTGGGGGGTGGGAAGATTTTTTGTAATATGTCGGATGATTTGAATGGCATGGGCATCATCTTCAGCATAGTAGTCAGAAACGCCGGATTCACTGCAATGAAGCGCTGGACCACCAAGTTCATCAGCAGTTACTTCTTCACCAGTAGCCGCCTTAACCAGAGGAGGTCCTCCCAAAAAAATAGCACCATGATCTTTAACATGAACAATTTCATCACACATGGCAACACCATATGCGCCACCAGCTGTGCAAAGTCCCATCACACCAACAATCTGAGGAATTCCCATTTTAGACATCATGGCCTGGTTATAAAAAATGCGGCCCCCATCGTCCAAATCAGGAAAAATTTCAGATTGCATGGGGAGATAAGCACCTGCAGAATCCATCAAAGAAATCATCGGAAGTCGGTTTTCCATAGCAATTGTTTGGCTTCTTAAAGACTTTTTAACTCCCATTGGATAAATGGAACCACCTTTTATGGTTGCATCATTAATACTGATAACACATTCCCGACCTTCCACAACACCAATGCCAATAATTACGCCGGCTTTATGTATTTTCCCATCGTACATGCCTTTGGCAGCTAAAGGAGCAATTTCAAGAAAAGGTGTATTTTTATCTAAAAGTAGTTCAAGTTTTTGAGTCGCTGGCAGTTTTCCAGATTCTTTTTGACGAGCCAGTGCTTTTTCAGAACGTTCATTCATCGCTCTGTCGAGTTCTTTATTTAAATCATCCATCAGAGCTTTCATGGCTTTTTGATTCGTCCGAAACGTATCGGAATTGACATCAATATTTGTTGAAAGACGTTTCATGTAAAGATCCTTTAAGGTTTCTCAAACAAGCTGTGTATGTTAGAAATAAATAAGGATTAGATGTTATTCATTTCGACCATAGCTTATTCAGCAAATCGTTCATCAGCCGCTTTTTCACCTGAAATCATCGCAGATAAAGAATGAACATAAGTTGCCATATTGGCTGAAAGAGATGAAAGATCTTCGGAGGCATCCGCAGTTTCAGATGATACCTGTGCAATTTGTTGGGTAATGGTATCAATTTCAGCCAAAGCTTTGTTAATTTCATCAATACCGATAAACTGTTCTTTATTGGCATTTGAAATTTCAGAAATAAGACTTTCTGTTTTACCAACAGCATCAACCACACCTGAAAAATCTTCATAAGTTGATTGCACCAACTCAGAGCCTTCTTGAACTTTTTTGACAGTGCTTTCAATCAATGATGCTGTATTTCTTGCAGCATCGGCTGATCGCATGGCCAAATTTCTAACTTCATCTGCAACAACAGCAAATCCAGCGCCAGCTTCACCAGCACGCGCAGCTTCAACCGCTGCATTTAGTGCCAGAAGATTGGTTTGAAAAGCAACTTCGTCAATATTTTTGACAATTTTCTGTGTTTCAGCACTGGCATGAGAGATTTCTTCCATTGCATCAGTAACCCTGTTCATTGATTCATTAGACCTGGAAACCACCTCATTTGATTTTTTGATAAATGCATTGGCCTCAATAGCATTTTCTGAATTTTTCTGACTCATAGATGTTAGTTCTTCCAAAGCAGATGATGTTTCCTGAACATAGGATGCTTGCGAGGCTGTACTTTCTGATAATTGGTTACTACTGCGAGAAACCGTATCTGTCGCACGATCAACTTTTTCTGAAGAGTCATTTAAGCCTCTGATAACAATCAGCAAGGGTTGAATAATTATTTTTCGAATAATAATGAACAAGGCAATAACCAACAGCAAATTTTGAAGAATCATTTTTATTAATACCAAAACCGATGCTTTAAGAAGTGCCTTTTGCATAAATTTTGGGGTATTAACGACTTCAACCGTTCCCAACACATCTTCTTCTTTTACTAATTTTTGGACACTTCTGATATATTGATCCCCTTCCACTACCTTATCGGTTTTTGTAATTTCCCATTTTTCATTACGAACTCGTCCCTGAGATACGACATCAGAATTGTTTTCTTTCACAATGATAGCGTAAATCCTTTTTTCAGCCATTTCTGCTTTCATAATATTGTCAATTTTATCCATTTCCATGTCCCATAATGGATCTACAAGCGTTTTTGACAGCCGATTCGCTATTATTTTAGCACTCTCCTCAAGATCAGATGTCATTTCAGTTTGGATCTGAATATAATCAAAAAGACCAAAAGCAATTAAGACGATAGTTGTAATTAGAATGACCAAAAAGATCGTTTTGGTCTGAATACCAACATTGGAAAAGGATATAAATTTCATTGGACCTCCTGTATTACAGCAAAAGTTTAGTAAAAAAGGTGTTAGTGGAATATTCTTTACTTTGTGTTAGAAAATGTAATCTATATGGATAAGTGGATTCAATTATAATACATTGAAAAAAATTATATTATTAACAATTGCGTAAGTTCTATTTTGTAATATAAAATATTTTTTAGAATGAACTATTTTGATGTAAAAAAAAATAACACCAAAACGTTCGAATCGACTATCATAAGTACATAATTGACTAAATTTTTTTGGAATTAGTTTAAACGAATCTTTTTAATATGGCAAGAAAAAACATGGTAGAAATTTTGATATGTGCACCTGAACATTATTTTGAGCATATATTCAGGTGCACAAAAATGAAAAAACATGAAAAAGTTCTAATGTGTTGTCAATTATCCGCCAAAGGATTCATCAGCAATATCAACAATGGATGTATTTGTATTCATAATGGCATCCATTTTGCCTAAAGCAATAGGTAGAATAGAATCGGCAAAAAATTCAATATTTCTGACCTGGCCTTCATAGTAACTGGTTAATTTGGATTTCTTTTCCAACTTTTTCGCAGCAATATTGGCTCTCCACAAGAGCATCCATGACATAACCACATCACCACAGGCTTCCATAAATGGATGAGCATAAGCAAAAGCATGTAATACCTTTTCACTCATTGCTGTAGCTCCCATGTGCATGGCAACTTTTCCAATTTTATTTAATGCAGCTTCAACTTTTTCAGCAGCATCTTTAAGACGTTCAATTTCTTTAGCATCCGCAATAACAGCTTGAATTTCACCCATTAAATCCATCAAGGGTTTACCTTTATTCATGCCAAGCTTTCGGCCTAAGAGGTCCATCGCTTGAATACCGTTTGTTCCTTCGTAAATCATTGTGATTCGGCAATCTCTGAGTAGCTGTTCCATAGGATACTCTTTAATGAAACCATATCCTCCATAGACCTGAACGCCTAAACTACAGACATCAAAAGAACGATCGGTGACATAACCTTTAACAATAGGTGTCAGCAATTCAACCAGACCCAAAAATTTTGATTTTTCTTCTTCAGAGTCCGTTATTTCTGAACGATCATGGCAATATCCATGATAATAAATCAAACTTCGCATGCCTTCAACATAGGCTTTCATGGTCAGAAGCATTCGGCGAACATCAGGGTGATTAATGATTGCAACAGATGGCGCATCTTTGTCCATCATTTGAAGAAGATTTTTACCTTGAATTCTTTGTCGGGCATAATCCAAAGCATACATATAGGAAGCTGATGCGCATCCAAAACCTTGTTGTCCAACAAGGGCTCTGGCTTCGTTCATCATCAGGAACATCGCTCTCATGCCTTTATTTTCTTCGCCAAGAAGCGTGCCGATACAGTTACCTTTTCCGCCCAATGTTAATGAACAGGTTGAATTTCCATGAATTCCCATTTTTTCTTCAATACCAGTACAAACAACATCGTTAAATTCGCCCAGGCTACCATCTGGATTAACGCGATATTTAGGTACTAAAAATAATGAAATTCCTTTTGTTCCTTCTGGAGCACCCTCTATTCTGGCCAATACAGGATGAATAATATTTTCAACCAGATCATGTTCTCCTGAAGAAATAAAAATTTTGTTTCCAGTAATTGAATAGGTGCCATCATCATTCTTTTTTGCAGTTGTGGTCAATGCGCCAACATCTGAGCCTGCTTCAGGCTCAGTCAGCAGCATGGTTCCTGTCCATTCACCAGAGAACATTTTTTTTAGAAAAACTTTTTTTTGTTCATCGGTTCCAAAAGCTTCAACAAGTTTACCTGCGCCATGCGTCAGTCCTGGATACATCATAAAAGCATAATTAGCACCATTGAAATAATCACTGGCTGCTAAAGCGACCGCTCTTGGCATTCCCTGTCCACCCCATTCAGGGTCTTCTGTCATCGCAAGCCATTCGCCTTCACAAAAAATTTTATAAACTCGGTGAAATTCCTCAGGAACAGTAACTTTTCCATTTTCTAACTTACACCCCACCTCATCACCAATTTTTTGTGTGGGAAGGATCTCTTTTACTGAAAGATTTCGGGCTTCAGTAATAACAAGATCAACGGTTTTTTTGTTAAATTCTGCAAATTTTTCTTTTTTACTCAGATCGCCAACATTAAGTTGTTCGTGGAGAACAAAGTCGACATCTTTTCGATCTGCAATTGGTTGTGCCATTTTATGGTCCTTTCGTTAATTGTTACCTGCTATCAGGTTTTCGATTTAATGTATGAAATTTTTTTTGTAATCATTTTTATTCAGATGGCTCTTGATAGCCAATGCCTTTAAGAAAAAGATCGACCAAGGGATCAGCCTGAGAAACCAGATCATATTTTCCACCAGAAATGACCCAGACATTAATAACTTCCTCTACTGCGCCAAGAATGAATCGTTTCACTAATCCCATATACAGATCCTGACGCATGGAAGCTTCTTGCTGGCCTTGCTCAACGACTGATGCAATAAGGTCTAAATACATTTTGGTCATTTCTTTAATTTGAGATTCCATCAATCGGTGACTTTGGCGTGTTTCCATCCTATAAACTTCAGCCATTTTTCGATCACGCTGAAATTCTTCAAAATGGGTTCGAATCAAACATTTAAGTTTATCAATGGCTTTCTCTTCTTTTTCAACCGCTTTTTTAAAATTATCAAACACTATTCGCGTTTTGTAGGTAAAAAATTGAAACAAAATGTCTTGTTTGTTTTTAAAGTACAGATAAATGGTTCCATCAGCAACGCCTGCTTCACGTGCTATTTGGGAAATAGTCGAAGTGTGAAAGCCATGATCGGCAAATATTTTTATAGCGGCATCCAGTATTCGATGATACTTATCATTATTTTTATGATTTTTACCCATCAAACATCTATTCTAAATTATAAGGTTAACAGAAATGAATGAATGGTCATTCATTTAGCAAATGCCAAAACTTTATGTCAAGGAAAATTTCGGTGTCTTTTCTTAAATCATTATTTTTATTTTTATTACTACATCTTATTATATCAAATTCACCCCATAAAAATTCATAACCAAACGGAATAATTTCTCTGAGTGTATATTCATTCATTATTGCGTTTCCAATTCTTAAAACAAATTGCTTGATGAAATTAAATGGTTATTCTGTTTATAAAATCAGGTAAAATTTAAGTTTATATAATGCAGCGTATTCATATATCCGTTTGACATGTTCATCATATTCAATTAAATTAAATTAAATTAGCTGTAAAAATGTTATCAAACAAATATCCAGGTAAAATAGCAATGAAAAAATATTGCTCCAACATATCTATAATCGTTTTTTTATGGGCATTGATAAATGTTTTGTATCCCCGTATATGTCTGGCTTCTAACATTGTGGTTGAACTGGCTCAAATGTCCATTGAAGACTTAATGCAGGTTACTGTTTCATCTGTGGGATTTTTTGACCTCCCACCTGAGCAATCTCCTGGAAGTATTCAGATTATAACCACCGAGCAAATGGAAAATTCACCAGCAATTGGTTTGGCTGATATTATTGAGCTCTATGTATCCGGTATTCACATAGGGAATACCAATACAAATGGTGCTTCATATGCCGTTCGCGGCATGAGGATGTCAGATAATTCAACAACTGTGTTTATGTTAGATGGAAATAATATCAATACATCCGCTGGTCTGGGAGTAAATATTAATCCTGACTTACCACTATTTGGTGACATTTCACGCCTGGAAGTTATTAAAGGCCCATGCTCTTTGGTGCATGGTAGTGGCGCAATGAATGGTTTTGTTAATTTTGTCCCCAAAAATGGCTCTGATTATCCAGGTTATCATTATAGAATACAATATGGTTTTAAAGATCACATGATAACATTTGAAAATTCTTATGGATTATCTTATGGACACAATCATGATGTTTTCATTTATTTGGGAACTACTTATGCGAAAGGCTATGAAAGCCAGGAAACATATGGCTTTGAAAAAGAAATTCAGGATTCAGACATCCCTCGCAGCTATAACAGTAGATTTTTTGACCCCAGTTTTCGAATGACATTGGTTTGGCGAAACAATAATTTCCGACTAACGAGTTTCCTTCATCAAGATTCCGGTTCCAGCAATGCTATAAACGATTTTTTAGAAAAACCTTCAGAGTATTATCAAGGAATGTTTATCACCAGTTTATCATGGGAATCAGAAATCACAGACTATGAGACATTAGAATGGAATCTTCCAATTTCATTGTATGATTTAGGGCTAACAGGTGAATATATTTTTCCCAATAGAATAAAGGAAGAAGGCGGGTCTGAATGTCATGTTGAAACAAGATTTGTTTTAAAAACAAATCGATTTCCAAGGCATTCCTTTGCTATCGGTGGTCTGATTGGGCGTCGTCATTTTCGTGCAAATGATTATTATTTACGAGAAGATCCAAAAGATGAAGGACGTCTCCTGGATTCAGACTGGGATGAGTTTGGTTTTTTCTGCGAAGATGTTTTTCATTTATCACCCAAATGGCACTTTTCACTGGGATTTCGATATGATGCTCTTGAAAATGATCAATTTGTTGTTCCAAACTCTATCAATGATCATAAAAAAATTACGGATGAATATGACCCGGAAACAAAAGAAATTACAACGTCTAGAATTGCCGTATCTTATAACATGAGCCCCGACGATACCCTCAAATTATCATTTCAGGAAGGATATCATTTGTCGAGTATGCTAAATTACTATGGAATCTTTTTTGGCAACAATAATCCTCAAACAGATTTGGAACCAGAACTAATGAGCAGTCTGGAATTTAATTTTCAACACTCAGAACCTGAAATTGGACTTCAATTGGGACTCAATCTTTTTCTTAATGGCTATGAAAATTCATTATTGGTCAGAACAACAAACAGTCCGGATCAAGATAAACTTCAAAATAAAAATACACCCACAGGAAATGGAAATGAGTTTCTCGTCAAGGATATTTTTGCCAATGGCCCATCATTTGCTTCTATGGGAGGGGAAATAGATCTTGATTGGCAGATAACAACTCAAACCGATTTATTTTTATCCTATGCTTACTCCAGACCTCGAAATATTGATGAAGAAGAAAACCTGGACCTTTTTATTGCCAATGAGGATTGTTCAGAATGGATTAGTTATCCAACCCATATTTTCAAAGCTGCAATTCGGCAAAAAGCGCTTGATGAAAAAATCTTATTTAATTTGCACGCGATGTACACCAGTGCTATTGATGCAATATCTGATAATCCAAACAAACACTCTCAGTATTATTCACCATCTGTGAATATTCACGCCAGTCTTTCGATAAAATTTTCAGATCAATTAACATTTCAGATTATTGGCCGAAATATATTTGACAATGATACACCTCCGATTGGGTTTAGTTACTTAGAACCCTGGAGAGGCAATTTAGGCGAAGGTTCTCCGCTTGTTTACATAGGGCTTTCATGGAAGGAATAAGATGAAACATTATTTTTATAGCATAAATGTCATCTGTTTAACCATCTTATTCGTCTATATGATTGATAGCGGCAGAAAATCTGTATATTCAAAATCTGCTTCTGAATATGAGATAAAGGCTGCCTTTTTGATAAAATTTACTGATTATATCAAATGGCCAGAATCAGCATTTCAAAAAGATCCAGATCATTTCGTTTTTGGTATTTTGGGGAAGAACATGTTTCAGCATTTAATGGATCCTTTTATTGGGAATGATATCCATAAAAGACATTTTATCATCAAGTGCTTTTCTGGAATCGGTGACCTTGATGACATATCAGGCGTTCAAATGTTATTTGTGAGTCAATCTGAAACACCTCACTTTCAAAAAATATTTGATACGATTGATACAACAGGAATGCTAACCATCAGTGATGCGCCCGGATTCATCCGATATGGTGGTACCATTGCTTTTGTCAAAAAAGGGAGTCGTATCAGTTTTGAAATTAATCGGGTGTCAGAAAAACGTGCGGGATTAAAAATCAGTTCTGATTTACTTCAACTGGCAACCCATGTTTATCGAAAATAATTTTTATGATGATATTTGAAACAACACTTCGACGTATAATTAAAAATCGATCCATTCGTTCAAAAATTATGCTGGCAACGGTATCGACCAGTACTATTTCGGTTATTTTTGCAGCCTTGTCATTTGTCTGGTTGGAATTTATCATTTTTCATAAGGGAAGTTGTGAATTTTTGTCATCTATTGCAGATTCAGTGTCAATGAATTGTGAGGCACCACTTTACTTTGGAGATCCTGATGCAGCCAATGATCGTTTAAAATCTTTTCAAGTGGTTAAAGATGTTATTGCAGCTTGTATTATAGAAACACCTGGTCAACTGTTTGCTCGATACCACCGGGAAGATCAAAATCCGAACAATCCAGATTTATTTTCAAAAGCACTCCTTGCGAAATCACTTGAAGAGTGCCGTTGTTTTGACCGATTTCGCTTGCATCTGTTCAAATCAATTCAGAAAAAAGATAAAATTATTGGTATGTTGTACATTCAGGTTGACCTGATGCCATTATTTCATTTAGGAATTATGTGCATTGGATTTGCCATAGGTGTCATTGGTATTGCTTTTTTTATATCAATCTTTTTGTCCCGGCGATACATGGCCGTTATTACAGGGCCAATTCTTCACCTTGTGGAAGTTGCACAATCCATATCAGATCACAAAAATTATTCAGTAAGGGCTCAAAAGTGTGACGATGACGAATTGGGGGGGTTGATTGAAACATTTAATACCATGATTCATGAAATCCATGTCAGAGATCAGGCGCTTGAAGCTCATAAAGATCAACTGGAAGAAAAAGTAGCCAACAGGACAGCAGAACTTCTGGAACTTAATAAAGATTTGGAGAAAGCCAGAAATGAGGCTGATGATGCCAATCATGCGAAAAGTGAATTTTTAGCCAACATGAGCCATGAAATTAGAACACCGATGAATGCTATCTTGGGTTTTACTGAATTATTGCAGAAAAAAATGACGGATGATCAACAAAGAAGATGGCTTCAATCCATTTCATCCAGTGGAAAGACATTATTAAGCCTGATCAATGATATTTTAGATTTATCAAAAATTGAAGCGGGGAAAATGGTTCTGGACTTACGACCTGTAAACCCCCGATCAATTTTTGATGATATTATCAATATTTTCAAAACAAAATGTGAAAAAAAGCAGGTGGTTTTTGAAACAGAAGTGGCCTCTGATCTCAATGAAAGTTTAATACTTGATGAAACCCGACTCAGGCAAATTTTATTTAATATTGTCGGTAATGCTGTAAAATTTACTGAAAAGGGGCATATTAAATTGTCGGTTCGTCAACATTACTCAAAGCCAGATAGAAGTGCTTTGAATTTAATTTTTGCGGTTGAAGA